>JACCDU010100207.1_pt1 | contig 20258 bp, 19 predicted proteins | sample 7446081 | NCBI WGS metagenome assembly JACCDU01 (sample SAMN15323447, study PRJNA562643) | freshwater metagenome | isolation source: river surface water | place: USA:Blue River Watershed | collected 2017-08-17
GGCTTGGCTTACTACAAGCTATTAAAAGAAAAATTCAAGGCAGAAATCAAAATAGCTAGGTTATAATTTTCGCTTCTACGGTGGCTGTAGCTCAGTTGGTAGAGTCCAGGATTGTGATTCCTGTTGTCGTGGGTTCGAGCCCCATCAGCCACCCCAAATAAAACAAGCACTTAGCGCGGAAACGCCTAAGTGCTTTTCTTTTGGTCATTCCGATGTAACGGCGGATGTAACTGAATTTTTTAAATTCGCTTAAGATTCTCGCGCGCGCGATGCGTGTGGAAAATCAAGTTACGCAGCAGCCGAGCTAGCCAACATGTGTCCGTTTTAGGCTGATTGCTGTCACTTGGTTTCGAAGCCTCAATGAATGCTTCCGGCTAAATTCAGACATTGGCGACAGGTCAATGGGCGGTGCTATCTCAATGAAACGCCGACGCTTACACATTTTCAAACGGCAGGGAATGGTAGGAAATCTCCCAGCAAGACTGGCCGCCTACCGCAAGAGTGACCTGGAAGCGCTCTGGTGCTTCCGGACGACGCTTCGCCAACGGGATTTCCGCGATAGTAATCTGCGCTGGCATCTTTTTCTGTATGCAATGTGCCGTTACATCCTCAACAAAACAACACACGCGGTCAAGCATCCTCTGTACAAATTCCGTGACTGGCTGAGCAGCGATGAGGGGCTCGACTGCGACGATATTCGCGCCCGATGTGTCATACGTGACGCGAGGCAAGGACCAGTTGTGGTGCTCCAGGTCGTTGCGACTCTTAATGAGCTGCTCCGACCATGTCTGCCGAATTTGCTCTAGATACTTTGCCAGCAGTGGATCAGTTGCCTTCAATGCAGCAATACCGCGTTCAAAGGCAGGTTGCTGCTTGAACATGAAGCCGATGTCTATGCCAAGATGCGTCGTGAGTCCCTGCATTCCTTGCTTGATGACGCGCGCGGTGCTGTTAAGGAAGTGCTCTACCTGTCTCCTGAGTTCCTTATCGATGTTCTCGTCTATGTGGATTGCCAAACCTTGGCGACGCACTACTTTCCCAGTCGCAACTTTGAGCGCGTGCCCTGCCCAGAGCTCAGATATCTCTTTAGTCGTCGATCGCGCCGAGAACAGCGAGTTGGGAACGAAGTCAAAGGCCTTGTCGAAGCTTTCGCGTGCCACAGGATCAGAATAAACGGCGTCGCGCAGCCGCATGAGTCCCATGAACAGGCGTGCCATGAAGGGCGACGCCGAGCCCTCGTCGGCTAGCTTCTGTACGAGCCACTGACTCTGGGGCTGCTTTACCAGCATGTTTGACCGTTGCTGAAACCGGGTCAGCATGTCGCCAAAATCTGCCGGCGAAATTGGTAGGACATACGAAATTTGCAAATCGTCCGGCCGGTTAACAACTCCGGCCTTCAGTATGTCCTGTCTACCGAAGAATGGCAGCAGTCCGAGCAGTGGCAACTTTCCCCTAAGTACGATCGTCCCCCCGTCCTGCCACGGTATAAGTTGAATCGTGGCTAGGTGCTGCCCGCGCCGATCTGTGATCTGGATCGGTGGAGCCGGCATTAAGCGGTCTTGGTACTGATTGCTTGGAACGGGATTTAGATTGCCTTTGAGATCGTACTGATAGCCGGAAACCACTACAGCCGTCCTCGGTACACCGTCCAGAAATTCTGTGAAGTTGGAAAGCTCCGCGCCCGGCGAGAAGATGCCAAGGTGAGCGACAACAAAAGACATCATCTTGTTGAAGGTGAACGTACCCGTCGGCCTCAGGACAATCACTACGTAGAGTGCCGGTACGTATTTTCTTAGCGCACCTTCTGCTGGCGGTAGATAGTCGCCGCTCAGTGACTCTCCGGGGAACTGCACCGCATACTGAATCGCCCCCGTCGAGGCAACGACGATCATGTCGGGCCATTCCCCGCTCGGAGTCGTGGCGTTGAGCCGCTCAAGCTCTTCGGCAATAGCTTCCAGCGCCAAATCCGACCTCTGAGCGTAGATTACGCCGAGTGTTACGGTCGTCGTCGGTGTATCAAGATCCGGTGCTGGCGACTTCTTTAGTCGCTTCGCGTCTGCGACGCGCGCGTAAGCCGCTCGGAAGTTGTCGATCGTCAGGCTGTCGGTCGCGTCAATAACAACAGCGACGGAATCAGCAGGCAATTGCGCTGGAGCCTCGCCCGGCGAATCTCCCTTAGCCGCGTACACAACGGCTGCAAATGGAACCGACGCGGCGCCGTCGGAATCGACAACGCTGGCAGAGGTGACCTTGTACGGCCAGCCCACGTACTTTTCGACTCCCTCTCGTAGGGCGTAAGAAAGCGCTCCTGCGCTGACGGCCGCAACTTGGCGTCCAGTCTCAAAGACCTGTTTGGCGATTGCCATCGCACGTACTCCTAAGTCGATTGGTACTTGCCTAGAAAGGTTTGATTCGCGCAGACATGCGTCCAACGATTCTAGGTCCAAGTAGCTAACTCCTCAGTGAGGTCCACTCTGACTCGGCACCGTCTACGGATTGCCTTGAGCAGCAGTCTTTCGGGTTGGTGAATTCAGCCTGAAGTGCAGCAGCTTCGGCTACGCCTTCAATACCGGGTGCCAGTCAAAATTCCATATGGTTTGCATGGATGACAGCAATTTGGCAGATAGCCTGTGAATTAAGTTTGAACTTGACGCCACTTCTGTCTCCTACTGCTACTGCTCAGCGATTGATCAATGTGGTTTTGTGATGTCAATGACGTGGATGGCTATTTGCCGCTGAGATTCCTTGGGAATACATGCTGAGAGTCTCGACGCAAGCTCTGATGGCGAAATGGGTTTTTTCCCTCCATCTCTGGCTCTTTTCTGTTCCGATCCACCAACCCAAAGCACCAAGAAAATTCCGTATCCCTCTGTTTCGGCCAGTCGCGTGTATTGTGGAATCAACTGGCTCTGCACGGCTGTCCAAAGCTCCGAGTGCCATTCACCTTTGATTTCAATGGGGAGAACAATCGTATTTCTATACGAAACCCGAATGTCTGCACGTTTATCAGCGGCGTAGTCGAACTCCGGCTGGCTATCGATGCCTAGTGGCTCAAGCTGCCCCCTGAGCATTGCAAGCAATGCGTCACGGCAACTGTTTTCTGACTTATGCGTGTCATTGGGACCCTCTGTCCAGAATTGACGGAAAAGATCGCTGTTGCTTGTTTGAATTTCCTTTGCAATTTGGTCCAGACGGTCCAGCACAATGGCCTGCAGATCAGCGGGGCCGATAGGAGACTTGTTACTCAGAATCGTGGCTACCTTGGGTAGTGTGGGATGGCTGAATGTGTTTTCCCGTAGCCTCTGAATGACCTCGTGTTTGCTGCTGAGCAGGTGGCGTTTGATTTTCTCTAGCGTAGGGAGCTCCAGAAGTCGGTTGATCTCTTCAAGACTTTCCGGGGTGCCTTGTGCGGTCAGCTTGCCGATGAGGCCTCTAACGTGGTCGCCCAGGCTCATCGCTTGGCTGACTGCTCCGCCGCCCATTGGCCAGTCAACTTCTGCGAACGGCGTTTGAATTTCAATGAGCTTTCCGAGTGTTTTGGCACTCATGGTGAAATCCATGGGCAAGTCACTCAGACGATTCCCAAAAAAATCTGAGATGTGCTGTATGCGTTGCCAAGACTCACCTACGAAGTTCCAGAGCTTTTCCTGGTACTGTTCGGGATCTATGAGCATCCCTGCGAGCAGAAAGTACACCCGCTGGCCTGGGTCAAGGGATTTGAGCTTGAGCTTCTTTGCCGTGATGGCTGGAAGCTCGGGCATCTCATACTTGAGTGCAGATCTCAGCAAGAAATTGAGCTGATTGAGTTGATTTGACCTGTTTCGAGTCGGAAAACTGAGAAGCAAAGCTGGTACGGAAAGGCGGGCTACCTTCGAGTACGTTGCATTCCTGGCCAAAGGATAGATTCCGTCAACGTGTTCCTTATGTGCTTTGAAGCTCTCACTTGCGTAGGTGATCAGTACCTTTGACACTAGCTCGGGCATATTGCTGACCAAATGCAAGAACCATTCGGGGGGCGTTTCAGTGCCATCGGTTAATCGGAAGCAGACCATTTTTTCCAGTGTGCTGCTATCCAATAAATCGACTGCACTTGGGTTCTCTGTCCAGCTCAGCTCCATTCCAAGCAAGCATGCGGCGCGAATCCAGTGAGCTTGCTGTTTTTGACTTAGATCGATGATTTCCTTGATAGAAGGAAGATCGCTGCGCTTGATACAGGCTGGCATGCCAGCCTTCGCAGCCTCGTATACATCGACATAGTTGTCGCAGTAGGTCTTGTACCGATCGAGTGGTGTCTCTCCACGCGTGTCTGAGTACTGATTCAACCAAACCCTAGCCAATTGGCCCATCAGTGCAGCATTTGCTTGCCCTGATCGAATATCAGAAAGCTTGGTCGCCAGGTTAACGCTTCGCTCTCTTTTGATGTCGGCTTGCTCACGCTGATGCTGTTGAATGGAATCATTCTGGACCTTTTTCCACTCTGGAATTTCCCAGGTGAGTAGGGGTTCTAACCAGCTATTTTTGACTGGGTTATCGCTCGCCCACTCGAGCACCATGTCAAAAGTGAGATCTGGAGCAGGACGATCAGACCACAAGGACCGCATGGCTTCAGCCAAGTGCTCCTTGGACAAGACCTCGTTCTCGGTGCTGTCGATGTTCTGGAAATGCCACAGACCTATGTCTGCAGGAGCAGGTATCCCACGAAGGATCTGTGAATCGTTGAACAAGCCATGCAGTGGGGAGGGGCTGGCTTCATTTTGTTCAAAGCAAACGCCTAGGAGGCCTTTATAGCGCTCGGGTCTATCGAGCAACCACTGAGTGATGGTTTTGTGAAACTCCGGCTCATGCCGTCTCTCGCCATATTCATCCGTGCCAATGCGCAGCCAGGTGAAAAGTTTTGTGTCAGGGACTCGGTCGCCATGGACTTGAACTCCGCGAGCAACCAGTGCAGCTAGCGTGCGTGAAATGTGAAACTCTACCCAGTTCAACGACTGCAAGTCGCTGCGTTGTGCTAATTGATCGAGCACAAACGGCAAATCATCTTCGGGAACAGTCTTGGGAAACTCATAAGCCCAAAAGTGTTGGTACATCCCCAAGATCTTGCTTTTGGGGAGGTGCAGGTAGTTCAGAACCTGTGCAGTAGTAATGGCTCTAGGGAACAATTTACCTAACAAGATTCCAGTGAGCTCTTCATCTGGATCGGAAATTTTGCCTTGGCTCAGTTGATCCAAGAATTCGATAGCCTGACTATCCGTTACGCCTGACTCAAGCCACGCTTCTAAGGCATGCCGCCTTACGCGTTCCCAGCGAGTGCCATCTGCTGCAAGGTCTCGCAGCTCTTTCGTCAGTTGGCTCTGCAATCCTGATTGCTTGAGCACCTTGAGGATAAAAACCACATAGGTCTGCGTCGAATCATCACGCTTGGGGTCTAGCAATGCCTTCAAGTACTCGTTGTGAAGTTCTGCTTGGAAGAGCGGGGAGAGGTTTTCTGTACCCCTGAGGTCCCAAAGAACCGATGGGTTGGCGGCAGTCTGGGTGTAAATCTCCTGCAAAAGTAGTTTCTTCGCTTCCACATCCATGGGTTGAGGATCGCTGTAGAGAACAACTGTAAGGGGATCATTCTTGATCAACCCATGTTGTGCCTTGAGACTCTTCAGTGCCAGCCAGCCGTACAGGCCACGCAAGCCGGCTACAGCTTTGCCGTCAAAGCCAAGCATGAGATTGAGCAATCTTTTAAGAGGAAATCCACGTGAGTCGATTTGGTTGCCCAGCCACTCGGCTGCCAGGTACTCAGCAACGCTTCTGTGTGTCGGCTCTAGTTGCTGATCGTTGGAGGTAGATGGCACAAAGAGTGCTGTGTCCAATGCAGTAGCCGCTCGTTCAGGTGAATGCAGCTCTAAGTCAAGCAGTGCAGGGAATCGGTCGTTTTGAGCTGTCGGGTCGAGCGCGACACCAGACTTGTCTGCCAGCAGCAAAGTGGCGAATATCTGACCAGCGGCTTCCAGGAGGGTGTCTTTGAGAACAGGCTGAAAGCGGGTTTGGTCACGGTGCTTACAGTTTTCCTCCTGAACCAAGGTTTGGCATGCAAGGCGGTACGTCTCATCTCGACTGCTCGGCCAAGTTTTTCCGCCTAGCGCTTTAACGGTTAGTCCAAGCGTTTGGGGATTGCTGAGCAGGGCGTTGATTCCGTGGGCTTTTGCTTGCGAGACCAAGTCCTCCGCGTCAGTTCTGTTGAAGTTGATTTTGAGAATCCGCTTGATGTCTGCTGTTGTCAGCGGCTCAAGGGCGTAAATCGGGAGTAGTCCGCTTGGTGAGGCTCCGATGATTTCTGCAAGATCAGATTGCCCGTACCAGTCTGCTGCACGGCATGCGATCCGAAAATTAGGCAGCCCGAGTCTTCTGAGCTTGGACTTGACTTGCACCAGGATGGATCCGGCCGCACCGCTCGCACGAACTTCGTCCAAGCCATCAAGGAACAGACACTTGTTCTTCCATTCCTCATCGATGTCGCTGTATACGAACTCGGCAATTGTCAATCGTAGACCATCGACAGCTTGCGCTTCGGATTTGAAGGCTTCACTTTTCCCCGCGCCAGGTTCTCCCAGCAATACCCAGGCTGGGACTGACCTCAGCGATTCCAATGCAACCGCTTCGGTGTCAGGCCCACCGTCGGGCAATTGGCTGAGTTGCTTAACGCTGCGGGGGACAAAGATCATTTACTTCATCCAGTTTTCAACGGGTTGCAGCAGAAAGTCCGAAATGGCAACGCCATCGACCCCCACCACCATCGGGGTGACATTTTTGTACTTTTCGGTAAAGACCTGCAGACCCTTGGGGACGGCATAGTCATCCCCGCTCTTGACTTCAATGGCCAACAGCATTTCGCCATAGGTCAGTGCGAAGTCCACCTCACTGGGGCTCTCCCGCCAGTAGTACAGGCTGGAGTTTTCCGGCTTGTTGTTGATCAGATGACTACCAACGGCACTTTCAACCAGTCGTCCCCAATAGGTGCGGTCGTTTTTGGCTTGCTCGAACGTGTACTTGGCTTGAGCAGAAATCAGGGCCGTGTTGTGGGCATTGAATTTGGGTGGAGAGGCTCGCCTGCGCAGCTCTTGCCCCGCGTATTTTTGCAGGCCCGTCAGCAAGCCCGCTTGTGAGAGTAGATCCAGGTAATGGGCCAGAGTGACTGTGTTGCCTGCATCCTGGAGTTGGCCAAGCAATTTCGTCAGGGCGACCAGTTGCCCTGAGTAAGCGCCGCAGCCCAGCTCGAACAGGTTCTTCAAGAGTGCAGGCTTTTCGACCCGGGTCATCTGCAAGATGTCACTCTCGATGTTGGGCTTGATCAGGGCATCTCGGACGTACTGACGCCAGCGGGTTTCGTCGCGGATCAAGCTGGCTGCCCCCGGGTAGCCGCCGAAGTAGATGTACTCGTCCAGTGAAAAGTCGAAAGCTTCCTGCATCTCGCCGTAGGACCAGTGTGACATGTGGATGGGCTCATAGCGCCCAGCCAGGCTTTCGGTCAGCCCTTTTTGCATGAGCCACGGCGATGAGCCTAGCAGCACGACGTGTAGAGGAACTTGCTCAGCACGGTCAGCATCCCACAGCCCCTTGACGACCTCTGACCATCTGGGAATTTTCTGAATCTCATCGATGGCCAGGACATGGAATTGCCCCGGGGGCAGTGATCGGGCTTTGGCCCGAGCCTGTGTCCACCTGTCGATGATCCATTTTTCTGTGGCTTTTGCCCCTGACTCTGCCTGGATGGTGCTGGCTGCATCACTAAATGGGTTAATTGTCACTGTAGAGGACTGATCCGTGGCTTCAAAGGTATAAGGGCGTCCGGCAAGAGCCTGTCGGACCATGGTTGACTTGCCAATTTGACGCGGTCCAGCTACAACGATCATGAACTTGGGAGGTTCAGTGAGTCGAGCTTCGAGTGTTTTCAGTTGAGGACGGCTGTACGACATTTGCATATAGCTGAGTAAATTTACTTTGCAGTATACAATTTACTCTCATTGGGAGCAACAGCATGCATGTAAAAATGCTTGTCGTATGCTTCGTAAGCTAAACCTTGCCGCATTTCACCCACTAGATCCTGGGCGGTTCGGTGATTTGATCGCATTTGTCCGTAGTTGACGAAAGGGAGCCGTATGCCGAGTGGATTGCCAAGTGCGCAGGCATTGCTGGAAGACAAGAGCGTTGGCTTCTTTTCCATCGATACGGACGTAATTCAGAGTCATGCGTACAAATTCTCCGCCGGTGCGCTACGTGCGTTGCCGCTGCAGAGACCGGCTTGGCTGACCATTCAGCAAACTGAAATTGTTGAGCGGGAAGTCCACACTCATCGAATGGAGCCGGTGTCCAAGGTTGCCAAAGAATTGAATGCGGCAATTGCAAAACTGCAACGCCTATCAGGGCTGAATTTCACCCCTGTCAGTGATCAAATTAAAGCGCTTGATTCCGAATCTGTCACTGCTCGCAATTTTTCCAGAGAGTTCAGTGCCTTTGTGGCAAGCCTAGGTGGGGGCGTTCTGCCAATAGCGGGGCCAGATTTGGCGCGGCAGATGTTTGACCGCTATTTCCAGGAGGTGGCACCGTTTGAAGCCAGAAAGAAGTCCGAATTTCCCGATGCTGCCGCGCTTTTGACGCTGGAAAACCATGCCAAGGCAACTCAAAAGCAGGGCATCTTGATCTCGAGGGACGGCGGTTGGGCAGATTTCGCCAAGCACAGTGATTGGCTCTACTGTGTGAAATCCTTAGATGAATTCGCCGCGCTGTTCAAGTCCACTAGTCCGGTGGCAGCGGGCGTGACCGCGAAAGTCAGTGCCGAGCTCTCAAACACCGCAAGTAGTCTTTCTACATTGGTGCAGTCTGCAATTGAAAACCATGTCGCTGGCGCATATTGGAATGCAGATGATGTCTGGACGGGGTTCTGTCACCGTGTTGAGGCAGAGGTGGATCAAGCAAACTACCTCGGTCATTCGGTGGACCTGACTGGAATCGGTACATGGTTGGTGGAACATGACCCCACCATTTGCATAATTGAGGTTAGGGCGACGATTCAGGTCTCCGTGGACGTGAATATTGAATTCTTTATATACGACTCCATCGACCACGAAGAGCTTAATTTTGGCTCTGTAGAGGTTACACGCGATCATGAAATGGAAGTCGATGTGTTCATTACCTTGCGTGGTGATTTGGAGCATGCGGCAGTTGATGAGTTGGACCCCTCAATTGAGCTGGCTGGTGGTGAGTATGACGTTGAGGTCGGAGAAGTTGAGCCTGACTTTGACGAGGAGCCATAGCCATGGGGCTTGTGCGACATTCCTCCATTTGTCGCTCAGGCTTCGAACGGAAACGCTAACTTCAGTTCAATGGGTAGACCATCGACAACCTAATTTCATTATCAATTGACCACAGGTATATGACTCCGCAAGAAATTGAAGATCATAAAAAAATTGAGTACTACTCTGCTGCTGTAACTGCCTGGTTTAACACCGCGCTTGAGCACGATAAAAGCATATTGACCTTGGCTGCGGGGGGCATTGGTCTGCTTATTACGTTGCTTACCACTGTGGGACTTTCGACGGCTGAGGCGCTAGTCTTATATATTTTTGCCATTGGTTGTTTTGTTGTGGCACTTGTTTCTGTGCTTATTGTCTTTCGCAGCAATAAGATTCACATTGAAAATATTCTGACGGGGAAAGAAACAGGCACGGATCCATGTCTTGCCAAAGTTGATGGTGTTGCCATTTGGGCTTTTGGGCTTGGCGTCGTGCTAACTGCCGTTATCGGTATTTCTGCCGCTATTCACTCATTTACAACGAAGGAAAAAACTATGGCAACCGAATCCAACAAGGCAACTCAATCCTCATCTATCAATGAAAGCTTTAATGGTGCGGCGAGGATTCAACCGACCGGAGATTTCACAAAGAGCTTTAATGGTGCTGCCAATCTTCAACCGCAACCAACGGCAAGTGCACCTGCAGCATCCTCCACTGTGGTTGTGCCAACGCCAACTACGACGGCACCTACTCAAACCAGCAATAGGAAGTAGTTTGTTTAAATTCTTGAGCGCATGACCTAGCGTCTCGCGTCCAAGTACCTGGAGTGACAACCACTGTGTGGTGATAAGGTGACTGTCTCTTGACGGTCAAATGCCGTATGTCAGAGCAAAAGGAAGACCAGCAGCTTGCGATGCATACTTGTTAATTGTTCAGAAGGACGATTGAGGCTGGGAGCTGACCAGAGTGGGTGGCGTGACCGGCAGACCCCGACCCATTGCAGACCTTTGCCTTCCGATAGAGCGCACGCGCAACGCCTAGGCTAAATGTGTGGAATGCGCAGTCGATTCATGGCCATGCTGCTGATTTCAGATTGGTATTGGAAACTGAAATTATTTCCCAGCACTGTGATTGGAAGTCAACGGTGCCACCATCTGATTGGATTGGGTGTACGCTGCAGGCTTGGGTGACAAAGCTGTCAGGAATGATTAGCCCATCGGCCAGAAGATCGTGAATTGGCTGCTTCCAGTGACGCCAATGCCTTGAATTCGTGGGGGTCGGCGTGACTCTCTTTTGGTTTCCAGACGTTCCGACTCCGGTATTGCGGGATGCTCCGCAAATAAATGGCATGCCACTTGTGATTGCGTTGAAGTAAGTGCTGTGCCCAGCCAAGAGAAACAGACATTTGGCGTCTGGATCGGCACGCTTTAAGGCTGCCAGCCGGAGAAAATCAGTAAATACGTTCTCAGGGGTGCAGTGGGAGGAGTTCGACCATTTCGCCTCAACGAGAACCTCCGCGTTTTTCTTTGGCAGGCCTTTCCCGGCTAATACAAGGGCGAAGTCAACTTCCTTTTTCCTCCCCGGCCGTTTGACTGGATTTAGGGCTTCGTGAGGAAAGTCCGCATAGACCCTCGTACCCTTGGCAGAAATTGGAAAAGAGCTTAGGACTTGACCAACTGCGGCCTTCAACGCCCCTTCAGATAGTAGTCCTGCCCGATAGCAACAGAATTCTAGGTGCAGCCAACTGCCGACAGCCTCTGCCACTCGGCGTCCGGTGGTCATTTGCATGGAATGCGCCTTTTAAAATTTAATGTGCGGGTCTAATGTTGAAGTGAGAAGCCTGCGCGGTTTTTCGTGTAGGTCCTCTCGGCTGCAGGGTTGGCTTTTCAAGTGAACCGAGGATACCCGAGTGGCTGTCTAAATATGCCCCGCGCGCGTATTGCGTATAAATTCATACGACTTTGGGTTTTAAATCGCTCTATACGTATCGCTAATGCAGAGTTAGGGGTTCTATTTCAGATTTTCCAGCTCAATTTCGGTCTCTTTAACCAGTTGACTGGCTGGTACCTTTAACGCCTTGGCAAACTTCACAATCGTGGTGATCGTTGGTTGATTTTGACCTAGTTCTATTAGGGAAATGAAGTTTCTTTGCACTCCCGCATCAAAGCCTAGTTGCTCTTGCGACAAGCCAGCAGCCTGTCTGTGACGTCTTAGCACTTTTCCAAATGCGATAGGTACTACTTCCAAATGAACTCCCAACATATTGGGTAAATTTCGTTCATTCGGTAAACTATGTCTTCCCTATATATTGGTCAAAAAAATGAAGCCTCATAACGTACTTTGTGTCGCGGCGGTTGCAATAGTGCTTAGCGGTTGTCAGACCGCACCGTCCTGGCAGCATCAAAATCTCACAGACCCTGCGGTGATTGGTAAGAGGCTGGCAAGAGACGATGGTGAATGTGAACTTATTTCGCTTCAATCCAGCGGATCTCCAGTACAGGTTGCCGTACCCAGCAGTCCACAGGCTATTTCTGGAACGGCACGAACTTACAACTCTCAGACGGGTGCAACCACCACAAGCACCTACAGTGGCCAGATCGGTGGGCCAAGTGGGGGTTTTGCAGGTGGTTTTGCCTCCGGCTTATCTAGCGGAGCAGCTTTGGGTGAGGCTATACGAATCGGACGGATTCAAGATTTGGCCTATCGCCAATGCATGACATCTCGTGGGTGGGTTGACGTAAATCTTAAAACTGATGGTGAGTTGAAAGCGAAGCATCGAGCTGCGGAAGCGACTTTGGATGCACCAGATTTGTATCCAAGCGCTGAGGCCGCATGGAACGCTGACACAGAGGAGTTCATGCGTCTTTTCCCTGCTTATAAAAGCGGAACCAAACATGAAACATTCAATGTTCGAATTAAATCAATCGCGGCTGTGAAGAACTTAACAGAAGGGTCACAGTATCTTGTTGAGACTTTGGAGTCACTTCAGGCTGAAGAGTTAGCCGGACTGAATTTAGCTTCAGAGGATGTGATCCCGCTCTATTTGCGGGCAGCCAAGGGAGATGCTAGAGCTCAAGCTGGGCTTGGTTTAGCCTACATTCAAAAACAAAACCCGCTGACGCCATATGACCCCCTTCGGTCTGCTTTTTGGTCAAGGAGGGCGGCACTCGCTGGTAATTCAGTTGGGCAGATGGGTTATGGCATCTTGTTATTCAGTGGAGCAACTGGAAGTCTAAATCGAGTGCTTGGGTATCGCTGGGTACAAAAGGCTGGTGTTGCTGGAGTGGATGTTCAATCGACCTTGCGGGGGTTCGAAGAGAGTATGTCACGCGCAGAGTTACAGCAGGTAAAACAATGAATCTCAATAACTGGATCAATCTAGCCCGACATAGCTGGAAAGAAAACAACCCGACACTCTACAAGGGGCTGAACCGTAGCGGGAAGCTGTCGATAGCGCTCAAGGAAGCAGCGGAACGGACCTATTCGGAGGTGAGCGAGCTGGAAGCAGCGGGCCACAGCCAGCAGGAGGCGTGGGAATTAACACGTGAAAAGTATCTACTCTTGCCAGCCGAAGAAATTCCAGACGAGGAAGAAAACAAGGGAGCAGCGCTGTTCAACAAAGCCATTGCCCTGCAAAGCCAAATTCTTCGAGGGATGGAAGATGACATTTTTTGAAATTTGCTTCTATGCCTCTGCTGCTTTTGCAGGCAGTATTGCTGCTTATCCGGCAATTGCCATTAACAAGGGATGGCCTCAGGGTGCTCTGTACGTCAATGGATTATCTGGATTGGTGTACTTGGTGGTTATGGTCGTAGGGTTTGGGTTTTGTGGGTGGCTGGCCTACTATGAACAATCATCTTGGCTGATGCTGCTTTGGATGTTGATTGCATCGTTCACAGGAGTTGCCTTCATTCCGGTTTTGTTTGGAAGCTATACGGGGCTTGTGGCTATTCTGGGGGCCGTTGGCTTTTTACTGCTGGGGATCATTTCCATGCTGGTGGCTATGGCTTAAGCATGTCTATAAGAAACACGCCAATTCGTTGTACCAGTTGTGATTTTGAAAGCGTACTGGTGCACAGACCGATTTCATTGGTCTATCAGCTACCTAATGGGGAGAAGCTCATTACAGGTCGAAGATTTGGTTGGTGTCGTTCGTGCAATGGAATAAGAAACATTGAACCAGATTTTTCACATTATTCCAACTCCGGTCAAAGAGTTGCTGAGTTGAATCGTATCGTCCACTCCCCGAAATTTAGAGCATGGAAGATTTTTGATTGGTTGCTAGGCAGACCCCAATCCTCGGAGGAAAGCGAGCTTCATGAATTACAAATGGGACAAAAAATCGCGAATGCTCGCAAAGCATCCCCAAGGTGTCTTTCATGTGAATCTATTGAAGTCGTGGAGGTCTTAGGTGTCCCCGTACATGTTCATTCTTGCGGGGGGCGGCTGGTAGTAGGGTCTAGGCACGTAAATGCTCCACGTTTCAACTACAGACATGAAACGATCCACCTTAACCACGAAGGGCTCAAGGTAGATCGTTTCATTGCTACTTCTTGAGCGTGTCAATGCAGATGGTTCTCTAGATGGTGTCCGTTATGCGGGATAGAGGCGGATTGAAAAACAGGGCTGATAGTTCCGTCTTGCAGGTTAACAGTAGCATCCGATACACCGACTGACGGTGGTATTTTTGCTTTCAGTGATCTCATAGGCGGATTAATCGATGCGTTTTTAACAAGTGGTTGGTACTTGCTATACGCACTCCGTATAAATGATTCAACTGTGCCTTGATCGTACCCAGGTAATCGATCTAAGGAATACCACGTCAGTGCATACCAACTAGCCTTGTTTGGTCGATGTCCCTTTACAGTTTCAAAAATAAATCCTGCGGCTATTAGTTCATTTTTTGCGCGATGGATAACATCGGATGATTTCCATCCACGTTTAAGTAAATAAGCCCGGGTGGCCAGTAGTCGTCCATTGTTGTCTCTAACAAACTGTCTAGCAAATTCCAAGAGCAGTGAGCGGGCAGAGCTGCTTAAGTGTGCATATGCTGGGCAGTCCAAAACAGACCACGGTAAAGCAACGAATCCCCCGTTGTCTCGTCCTGTGACTTTCTTCCTAGATGAGTTACGTCCATTAGCCATGATAAATTCCTTTGTGTTTCTTCAGTTCGCTGAGATGCGATAAGTGTTGAATGTGTGTATGAGTAGGTCTGAGTTGATGACTTTTGTCATCATGTCGGAACTTCCAAAATTCGCTTGATGTCTGAAACTTTCCAAGCGAGTCGTCCCATTACGCGCATTGGACGTATGGGGCCTTTTTCTTTGCATGCCCATAGCCAAAGAGTCTGTTTGGCACGGTTTAAATGAGCTGCAGCCTCCGCTGTTGGGACTGCTTCCCGTGTTTCTTGCGATAGCGGGGTAAGTTGAATCTCTGCTTTCACCATTGCGTTTCCTTTCGTTTGTTGCAATGGATGAATGGTGGGAGCCCTTACCGTCAGTTAGCGGCTAAGTGTCGGTAAATAAATTGCTGAAAATCATCGATGCGTGACTCAAAGAACGTGCAAGTAGAACTTTGCTTAAAAGTATTGCTCGCGATCGAAGTTATTGCTCATGAGCTAATTAAATGATGCCTTAGGCCTCACTTTTCAGGCTCTATCTCTTTACCCCATTTAATGGCTCTTTGGATTTTTCTCTCATTGAAGCCTTTGTCTGAAAAGCATTCCACCGCATCAATCAAGATGCTTTTCATGGGTTGTCCTCTGCGAATTTTTCCTTCAACGTAATCCCATATTTCCCTGTAATCTTCATTCTTACGGTTGCGTGGGGCTTGAGCTCGTTTTTTCTGAGTTATGGAATTAGATCCTTCGCTAACAAAATCATTAGGGGATAAGAGCTCTCGTGTTGCTAGCATTTGAGCGTCATGAAAACGCTTGAGATCTTCAGCCGTATAACCTTTTGCTGCATCAATAACTCCGACTTTAAGAATGTGCTGATTCAAGGCGGGCAGAGACTTATTAATCTGTTCTTTTCGAAGCATCTCCTTGATTGCAGACTCTCGCTCCGCTTCGCTTAGATGCGAAATCGGTGCTAGTGCGTTTAAGTAGAGCTCTGTAACCACAGAGCTCTGTTTTCGGCTTGTACTTTTCTTAGTCATGCGACAGCCCTTACTGCGTACGGTAAAGTTTTTGTCTGTTCATTTGTGAGCTGCTGCACGGCCCCTTGTTCAAGAATCCATTTTTCAATACGCTCGTGATGTACTCGTAAAAGATCTAACGGGCGCCGTTTGTAATGCTTCTCTGCTGTAGCACTTGGTTTATGCCCTTGAATTTGTGCAACGATCCCCGCTGGTATTTCAAGCCATTCGGTTAAGCTGGAAAAAGATCGACGTAGACCGTGAAGTGTGAGGTCTTCAATTCCTGCGACTGCACATGCTTGAGTGTGCTGTTTGTTGGGTTTTGTAATTCGCCCAGAAGCGCTGGTTTCGAGTATGTTGCTTAAAGCGACTTTTCTACCGAGACGATCGGCTTTTCTATTGCGGCGCTTAGTATTGTGATCATCTGCCGCTAGAGTTCGGGTGCTTGAGAAAACCCAGTTATTTCGACGCGGAAGTCTGGCCAGCAGGTGCGCTACGTAAGGCGTGAGAGGAATTACGCGTTCACCATCCACCTTGTCCCGTATGGTGAGTCCGTTCCAATTGCTATTCACATCCTGCCATTGCATGTCTAGAACTTCTCCCGGCCGTGCTCCTGTCAAAAGCATGATTTGTATTGAGGCAGAAATCACCGGGTTTTGTATGTTTTGTACTGCTGCAAACCAAGGGGCTAGCTGCTCCCTTGTTAGTACGTCGCTTTTGACTCCTTGCTTTCCAAGAGCCTCGCGGATTTTTTTTGTTTTGGCTGGGTTTCGCTGGGGGAGGGCGTTTGCGTACTGTGGCTGTTCTGCGCACCAGTTCAAAAAAACTGACAACAAGCGCCAAGCGAGCCTGGCTGAAGATGGGCGCTCTTGGCCTTCTTTTCTCGCCCATGCTTCTATAGCAGTGCTATCTAGGTCTGATAGAGGCAGTTCCATAAGCGGGGCAAGTGGACCAGGTTTGGTCTTTCGGTCCGTCATGCCTCTACGCTTAGACAGGGCTCCCCCTTGGTTAGCCTTTTCTATATGACTCCTGTAATGAAGTTCTCCCCAGTATGGGCGTCGTTCTGTGACATACGAGTCCCATACATCTCTTACTGTTAATGCTTTGAGCTTTCGAGCCTCCGCCTTTGCTAGCTCTTTCGTGCGGCTAAGTTCAGCCTCAGCTAAAGCTTCACGTTTGAGTGCTCTGGGGTCCTTGCCTTCGTCAATTAATCGTTGTAATTCGCGAGCCTTTGCTTGGGCATCGGTGATGCTCCAAGCGGATGGACTTCCTATGGTTACTCGAACGGTGCTGTCTTTGTAGCGGCCTTGGAACACATATGAAGGTGATCCCGCTGGAGTTGTCCTTAGGCCTAGCCCTGGAGCGCCAGAGTCCCAGAGAAATGCTTGTTGTTTGTCAGGAGGACATTTGACCGATGCTATGCGCGATGCAGTAAAAGCGACTTTTGCCATTCATTGCCCTTTCAATTGCACTCCATCATGTAACTGTGGATGTAAGCAAAATTTTGAAAATTTGTGAAATCGGACTCAATGAGAAAAGGCTGGTTGAAATCGTAACTCATTGATTTATATTGATTGTATCAATCTTAATCAATGTTGATGAATGGTTACTTTACGTGATTGTGATTCCTGTTGTCGTGGGTTCGAGCCCCATCAGCCACCCCAAAATTGAAAAGGGTTCCCAGTTGGGAACCCTTTTTTCATGCGCGAATCGATTGAGCAAGCATCGCCAATATACTGATCAGCTCACCTCGTTCATAACTTGTAGAAATCATCCTGAGGCTTCAATGGCAATCGACAAAGCAAGAGTTCTAGAACACCTTCAAACCGAGGTTTACTGTCACCTCGGTATTTCTAAGGTTCATGGCATTGGTGTCTTTGCCATTCGAGACATCCCCAAAGGTGTCAAGCCATTGGTGAGTTTGCTGAAAATCAAAGAGTTCAAATTCTCTAAGGAAGAAATCAAGCAACTTCCACGCAGCGTGCGCAAGGAGGTGGAGATGTTTTGTTATTACGACAGCAAAAAACACCTCATTCCGTCGATTGGCTTGAACTCAATGAACATGGCTTTTTATATGAACCATTCCAAAAAGCCCAACGTCGAATATTTGAAAAATGGTGACCTCGTCGCGCTTCGAAAGATCAAAGCGAATGAGGAATTGTTTTTTGACTACGACGAAGCATTTGACGAAGAACACAGTTTTTGACTGCGCTGCCATTTAGGGCAGCAGTCAAACGTGTCTGTGAATTCTGTTCCAAACCGATGGCGTGAAATCTGTGTGCAGTGGTGATGTTTTGTCCAGAGCCAAAGGGTGATCTAACTCTGTCACGGCCACGGCAAAAATGGGTTCAAACTCTGTCACAAACAAAGCCTTGTAGCTGTAGTCATCGACAGGGCCAAGGTTGTAATGGCGATAGTTGTTTTTGGCAGCCCATTTAGAGGCCAACAGACACGCAAAAATGCCAGGTGAATACTTTTTGTACTCTGGATTCCATTGGCAGAAGCTGCCATAGACTTGACTGCGTTCAGGTAATAGCACTGATACATCGGTCAGTACGAGATCACCATTTTCTGCAAACGCACGAATGATCAAGACCTCTAAATTCTTGATGTAGTCAATAAAGCCTTCGACTTCATCGGTATGGATGTAGTAGTTTTCGAAGTGAACGCCGCCCATGTCGTACACATCATCGAATGACAGCGTGGAACCATGAACGACCGTTTCAGTGACCGTGAGTGAGCGGCAAAGTTTTTCGAGTTCTTTGAATTTTCTTTGCCGTCTGGGTTCGGTCCAAAAGTCAGGTGCTGCGACATTGACCAATCCATATTTGTCATTGATGGGTACACCGTATGGACTCTCGGGCGGTACTGCGTAAACGATGAATGGTTTTTTTGCCATCGCTAGCATTTCTGGCGTGACATCGACATAAGGGCATAGACCATCCCAGCGAGACGTGTGATACAGAATTTCTTCGTGATAACTGTCAACGCATAAATTGTCTTGGTTCCAGCTCTGATGGCCAACGCTCAAATTCACATCGGCGGCTGATGAGCCCGTGAATTGTTCTTCGCGTTCAAGTACGTTCGTTCGGCTATCTGTCATGACTTATTTTTAAGGTAAGTGGGTTTGGTTAACGGCGTCAATTCGAAAAAATCCAAATCGACTTGATGATTTCGTTCTAAAAAATCTGTGTCTGTCTGGGTAAGTTCCATGAGCAGATGATGCATTGTCTTGAGATGCGTGGCTGCATCGCTGTCTGGATTTTTCAGTTGACGCTTGTACTCTGGCAAAAGCGGACAGGCTGCATCGAAATAATACTTTTTGGCTTTGTGGTCGAACGACAAAGGATAGAGTTTGCAACTCAGAGGTTTGGAATCACCGAGTTCGCAGCCTTGTGCGCCAAGGTGCGTGCATCGGTCTTCAATGCACAAATGCTTGATGACAGAGGTCTCATTTCGGGTGAGCGTAATTTCTAGAGACCCATAGCCTGCATCGACATTGCAGCAACTTTGGCACTCGGCACAATGATCAAAAAGCAAGCTGAATTCCTGAATGTAATGAATCAAATTATTGGTGATTTTGCCAATTATCTGTCATTGCAGTTCAGGGTCTATGGACCTATGAAAACTGCACGTCGTTGCGTGCAGAGATGACACCTCAAGTACGCACTCGACGTGTCTAGTTCAGTGATGTAACGCGTGTCGATTCGCTGAGTCTTGGCCTTTGTGGTTTGTGCGCATTCACCTGCCCAAACGCCACATAGCAAATGCCTTCTTCATGTTCTTGTAGTTTGAACAACTCGCGAATGCTGGGCGCATTCATCGCTTGCCCACTGGTGATGCCGCTGCCTATCGACAAGGCTTGTGCCATCAACAGCATGTTTTGAATCGCGCATCCCAAAGAGATCAAACGTTCATGCACAGGCACTTGCGGTTCAGAAGGTGTGTGGCTGATCACGGTCAACACCAAGCACGGTGCACGAAATGCTTTGTCGTAGGCCTTTGCTAGTTCAACTGGGCTGGCATTGGCGTCGCGCGCTTGCAGCGCCTGCACAAACGCATGGCCTAAGGCTTCGCGCATGTTGGACGGCACCACGATGAAGCGCCAAGGCTGGATGCGTCCGTGGTCCGGCGCTTGCGCGGCTGCCTTGAAGATAAGTGCCAACTCATCCGCATTGGGGCCAGGTGCTTTTAAGCGTTTGGGCGCGACATGGCTTCTAGCGCACATCTGTGCCAGCAACACCTCTGCCGCCGCTGCGCCCATGCTCAGTATTGTTTGTAGGGCAAGAATTTGCCCGACAGCACCACGTTCACGCGGTCGCCTTTGGGGTCGGGTTGACGCACGATGTCCATGGAGAAATCAATCGCACTCATGATGCCGTCGCCAAACTCTTCGTGGATGAGTTCTTTGATGGTGGTGCCGTACACGCTGACGATTTCGTACCAACGGTAAATCAAGGGGTCGGTGGGCACAGGGGTTGGCAAGGAGCCTTTGTAAGGCACCACTTGCAACCACTTTTGTTCTTCGGCATCAAGACCAAAAATTTTGCCAACCACTTTGGCTTGTTTGGCGTCTAAGGTCATTTGACCCAAACAGGCGGCGGTGGTCCACTCTTTGGAGAGACCTACTTTTTTGGCCACGTCTTCCCACTTGATGCCTTTGGACACTTTGGTGCTGATGATTTTTTCGGTCACGTCGAGACGGTTCATGATGGCTCCTGAGTTGCTTGAAAAGATTTAGGCCGCAGCGACGAAGCGCTGGTGGTCTTGTGCGATGTGCAGCAAACCTTGCAGCACATCGCCCACCACGATGACGGATGGGCTGGCCATCTGGTCGCGCAC
>JACCDU010000317.1_pt1 | contig 20235 bp, 18 predicted proteins | sample 7446081 | NCBI WGS metagenome assembly JACCDU01 (sample SAMN15323447, study PRJNA562643) | freshwater metagenome | isolation source: river surface water | place: USA:Blue River Watershed | collected 2017-08-17
CCCAGCGTTCGCCAAGATTTCGCGAAATATTCTCCGCCGATAGATAATTCATAAGGTATTAGTCGTTTGCTTCTGCAGCCTCTTCACGCATTTTTCTGCGCAATACTCGGCCCGAAACGATGATGCTGATCTCATATAAACCGAAAAGCGGAAATGCGACCAACAATTGGGAAATCACATCTGGCGATGGCGTGATAATAGCAGCCACTAACAAGATGACGATTAAAGCATGCTTGCGGTATTCGCGCATGAAAGATGGCGTTAAAATGCCTACTTGCGATAGTACGAATGCAATCATGGGTAATTGGAATGTTAGACCGCAGGCTAATGTCAGCATCGACAATAACGAGATATAGTCGTTGATGTCGAATTGATTTTGAATGGATGGGTCCAACTTGAAATTAGCTAGGAAGTTGATGGCCATAGGCGCCACAATGAAATAGCCGAAGGATACGCCCACAAAAAATAATAGAGACACCCAGAAAACAGCACCGCGTGCCGCTTTCATTTCTTTTGATTTTAGCCCTGGACGAATGAATCGCCAAACTTCATAAAAAGCATACGGGAAAGCGAACATTAAACCTACGATGATGGACTGTGTTAAGGCCATCATGAACTGCCCCGACACCTCGCGCGACTGTAAAATAAAGTCGGCCTGCTGCATGCAAAGACTCGTCCATCCTGAAATTTCAGCTAAACGACAGAGCACCTGATTTGTCCAAAAATCCACTTTCGTGGGGCCCATGATGATAATTCCAAAAATCTCATTTCGGAATATCCAGGCAGCAATGGTAAAAATCAAGATCGATGCGATGGAACGAATAATGTGCCAGCGCAACTCCTCTAGGTGATCTAGAAAGGACATTTCGGTCCCGTCTTTATCCTCATCTACTTCATCATCCCAATCTTGATCTAACGCCATTTTTATAAATTATAGATATAATGGGAATTGCTTTACCCATTCGTTTACTTCTCCTTTAATTGTTTTCAATACGGCCTCATTGTCATGGTTCATCAAAGCCTTGTCCACCATGTCGACAATTTGAGACATATCAGCTTCTTTCAAACCACGCGTCGTCATAGCCGCCGTACCTACACGCATACCCGAAGTAACAAATGGAGACTTGTCATCGAATGGTACCATGTTTTTATTAATCGTAATGTCGGCTTGAATTAAGGTGTTTTCGGCTAATTTACCGCTTAGGCCTTTAGGGCGTAAGTCAATGAGCATCAAGTGGTTATCAGTACCTCCTGAAATTATATCGTATCCTTTCGCTAAGAAAGCCTTCGCCATCGCTTGTGCGTTTGACTGAACTTGCTTCGCGTATGTTTCAAATGTAGGTGTTAGTGCCTCACCAAAAGCGATTGCTTTCGCTGCAATTACGTGCTCCAACGGACCACCTTGCGTTCCTGGGAATACTGCGCCGTCTAGGCAGGCCGACATTAATTTGAGGTCACCTTTTAATGTTTTGAAACCGAATGGATTTTCAAAATCGTTCCCCATCATGATCAAACCACCACGCGGTCCACGTAACGTTTTGTGCGTAGTTGTGGTAATGATGTGGCAATGTTGTACGGGATTATTCAACAATCCTTTGGCAATTAAAGCGGAAGGATGTGAAATGTCGGCTAAAAGTATTGCGCCGATTTTATCTGAAATGGCACGTAGACGGGCATAATCCCAATCACGTGAATAAGCTGACGCACCACAAATAATCAATCTTGGTTTTTCTTTCAAAGCGGTTGCTTCTACTTTATCCCAATCGATCAACCCCGTTTCTTTTTCTACCCCGTAGAAAAAAGCTTGGAAGTATTTTCCTGAGAAATTCACTGGCGAACCGTGTGAAAGGTGACCGCCATGTGACAAGTCAAAGCCTAAAATTTTATCACCTGGATTTAAAAACGAAAGAAAAACAGCTGCATTAGCTTGTGCACCCGAGTGTGGTTGCACGTTTGCCCACGTCGCTCCGAACAATTTTTTCGCACGTTCGATCGCTAAGGTTTCGACCTCATCGACTACTTCGCAACCTCCATAATAACGCTTCCCTGGAAGTCCTTCTGCATATTTATTGGTCAAAACGCTTCCTTGTGCTTCCATCACCTGTGGGGATGTAAAGTTTTCAGATGCAATTAACTCAATACCAAATTCTTGTCGGTGAGCCTCTTGATCAATAAGTTTAAAAATTTCGGTGTCTCTTTGGGTCGGAAATGTGCTAGCAGCCATGAATAAACGATGTTCTTGATTACGTATTTTAAGGGCGTAAAATTACGTTTTTTTATCTGAATAGAAAAACGAAAGTGGACTAACTATCTGGACAAATATCACGTTTGTATCCCGGTAAAAAAGCGTAATTTTGCAGGCATTAATTTTTCAACAAATGAAATTAAAATTTCTAGCGCTGTTCCTATTTTTTTCGGTTCAGCTTTTGGGTCAAAAAATCACACCAGCGAAATGGTCATGGACCTTATCTCCGGCTCAGCCCACGATAGGGCAGGAGGCAGAGTTAATTTTCAAGGTGACCATTGATAAAGGTTGGTATTTGTATTCGTCTGATTTTGACAAGGATTTAGGTCCTGTTGTGACGACGGTAACATTAAAGTCAGGGTTGGGCGTAGAGGCAATCGGGCCTTTGAAAGCAATTAATCCACATAGCAAAGAGGACAAGGAAATTTGGGGAGGAACATATACGTACTTCACTGAGCTGGGGGAGTTTCGTCAGAAAGTTAAAATCACGTCGGAAAATTGGGTAATTGATGGGGTCTACGATTCGCAAGCCTGCTCGAATGAGAGTGGCTTGTGTGTGCCTATCAAGGGAAATTTCAAGATTTCGGCTTCGGAGGACTCAAAAAAAAAAGCCTCTGATGTAGCTGGAGGTGGGTTGATTGAGTTCTTTTTCGTGGCGTTGGGTGCAGGATTACTTGCGCTTTTGACGCCTTGTGTGTATCCACTGATTCCGATGACCGTGAGTTTTTTCACCAAGAAACAAGGTGGAAAGCGTCTTGCATTCTTATACGGTTTATTCATTGTTTTGATTTATGTGTTTTTTGGGACGATACTCGCCTTCTTTGCGGGGGCCAGTTTTGCGAATTTCTTGAGTACACACTGGATTCCTAATCTGCTCTTTTTCGTTATTTTCATCTTCTTTGGAATCTCCTTTTTGGGGGCATTTGAAATTGTCTTGCCTTCAGGTTTGGTTAATTCAGTCGATGCCAAATCTGATAAAGGGGGTTTGATGGGCGTGTTTTTTATGGCCTTTACGCTCGTTTTAGTATCATTTTCATGTACGGGCCCCCTGGCGGGATCCATCCTGATTGCAGCTTCTCAGGGAGTATTCTTAAAGCCAATTATAGGGATGCTCGGTTTCTCCTTAGCTTTTGCGATTCCATTTACGATGTTTGCCATCTTTCCAGGATTTATGAAATCGCTACCTAAATCGGGCAATTGGATGAATGAGGTAAAAGTGGTTTTGGGGTTTTTGGAAATCGCATTGGCGTTTAAGTTTTTAAGTGTGGCTGATCAGGTGTACCATTGGCACTTATTAGATCGGGAGATTTTCTTGGCGATTTGGATTGCGATTTTCGGAGCTTTGACCTTGTATTTATTTGGTAAAATTTCATTGCCACACGATGGGCCAGCGAAAAACTTGTCGGTGCCACGCACTTTATTCGCCACGGCTGTACTAGCTTTTGTGATCTATTTGATTCCAGGTATGTTCGGTGCGCCTTTAAAAGGCTTATCGGGCTGGTTGCCCCCGTTGAGTTCGCAGGACTTTAAAGGATCTGAAGCAACTGTTTCTGCTCCCGTAAAAACGGATCAAGGCCAAAAGAAATATGCTGATTTCCTCACACTACCTTTAGGACTCCAAGGTTTCTTTGATTTTGAAGAAGCAAAAGCCTATGCGTTGAAAGTGAATAAGCCGTTGTTTATCGATTTCACGGGCCACGGTTGTGTGAATTGTCGGAAAATGGAGGAGAATGTGTGGTCGGACCCACAGGTATTAAAACGCCTGCAAGAAAAGTATGTCGTGGTGGCTTTGTATTGCGATGATAAAACAGAATTACCTTCGGATCAGTGGTATACATCGAAGGTTGATGGCCAGGAGAAGAAGACCTTGGGGGATCAAAATCTTGATTTTCAGATTGAGCGGTTTGACTCAAATGCGCAACCGCACTATGTGTTATTGGATCCGCGAAATGATGCCGCACCGATGGTGAAGCCGGTGGCATTTGATGCCAATATTGCCCATTTTGTCTCATTTCTGGATCAAGGGGTATCGGTTTATAATCGTGCGAATTAATGCAGTGGGGAGCCTATTTTGCGGTTATGGCCGCTTCGTCGATTAAATTTGTTGCCGGACCTTTGACTGGTTTTGGGTTGGGTTTATCCATGCTCGAGACCATTGTTTGTACCTGGGTGGGGATGATGTTTACGGTGACAGTTATGTTGACGATCGGTCGTTTTCTAGTCCAACAAATTGCTCGGATTCGTGTTCAAAAACCAAAATTGTTTTCAGGACGCGTGCGTTATGCGGTAAGTATTTGGCAGCGATTCGGAATCAAAGGTATTGCGGTCATGACGCCTTTATTGTTTACCCCGATCGGCGGTAGTTTGCTCGCCTTATCATTTAAAGTTGCTACGCCACGTGTGTTGTTTTTTATGGCGCTTTCAGGAATATTTTGGTCGGTGATTTTTACAGTAATGTTCTATCAATTGACATTCATCCGAGATTTAATCATTCACTAAAGTGCATAAAAAAGCCGGTCATCTAACCGGCTTCGTTCTTAAGCTATATTGGTAATTAATTTCCTTTTGAAATTTCTTTTCCGTGGAATAATTTCTCGCGAATGGCATTGGCACGTACTTCCAATTCAGGTTTCGCAGTATACGTTAACTTCGATTGTGCAGCCGCGCTATCCGGATGAACTCCATACACGTGCTCGTCATCTTTGCGAACGTCTTTTTGTTTGATTGTATTATTTTTTTGATAGTCACATGCAATAGCCGTTATAGCTAGGGCAACAATCGGAAGTAAATTTTTTAATTTCATTGTTCTTATTGACAAAATTACGATGCAAAAGTAAGGCCAAAAATTGGTTTAAAAAAATTAGCTTTCTTCTAATTGTTGAATTTTTTGCGCCAAGAAATCCATTAATTCTTGAATGTAGCCTTGGCTGAAATTGAACTCAATTCCTGCCGTGGCGTAAATTTCCTTGATCGGTTTGGTATAACCCAAACTTAGTGCATTCAAATATTGATCTAATGCCTGCGTTGGATTTTGGCAATAATTACGCCAAACGGCAAGCGCCCCCAATTGCGCAATGGCATATTCAATGTAGTAAAACGGCACCTCAAATAAGTGCAATTGCTTTTGCCAAAGGTTGGTTTTGACATCTTCATGTTCACTCCAATCCGTTATTCGATCTGAGAATTGTCCATAAATTCGGTTCCATGCTTGCGCACGTTCCGCTGGGGAATGACTCGGATTTTCATAGATCCAATGTTGGAATGCATCAATCGTCGCCACCCAAGGCAAGGTATCTAAAATGTCCTCCAAATGCTTGATTTTAGCACGTTTAGCTGCTTCGGGATCAGTAAAATAGATATTCCAATGATCCATGGTGATCAACTCCATGCTCATGGAAGCTAGCTCAGCAACTTCCGACGGGAAATTTCGGAAGGCGTTTAAGGCTAAATCTTTCGTTAAAATCGAATGAACTGCATGTCCGCCTTCATGTAGGAGTGTAACCATATCGCGTACCTGACCGGCGGCATTCATGAAAATGAATGGGAACCCACTTTCTTCTAACGGGTAATTATATCCACCCGGGTTTTTCCCTTTGCGTGAGTCCAAATCAAAGCGGTCTAATTTGACCATTTCATTCAAACAATTACCCAAAAATGGGTCCATCTGGTCGAATACATCAATCGTTTTGGTCAGCAATTCCTCGCCCGTTTCAAATGGCTTTAAGGGTTCCCGTCCAAGAACATCTACGGCCTTGTCCCAAGGTTTCAATGCTGCAACGCCCAGTCCACTTTTGCGTTTTTCCGCTTGACGATTAATCATGGGAACCACCGTTTTGGCAACTGCCGAATGAAATTCGAAGCAGTCTGCTGGGGTATAATCGAACCGCCCTAAGCTTGCAAAAGCATAGTCGCGGTAATTTGCGAAGCCTGCGTTTAAGGCAACTTGATGGCGTTTGTGCACTAATTGATCAAATAAATCATCGAGTTTTGCTTGAATCGCTAAGCGTGCTCCAGATACTTTTTCGTAAACCTCTTTTCGTTTTTCGCGATCATTCGATTCCAAATAGGCGTTTGCTTGTTGGAGCGTTTTTTCCACACCATCAATCTCCACCATCAAGCCACCTGTGGCCGCCCCATATTGGGTTTGTAAATTTTGCAATTCGGTGAAGAGTGGGATGTTTTCTTCGCGGAAAATCTCGATCGACTTTTTCAAGCCACGTAACATAATTGAATAGCCGTCTTGTGGGAGTTCCGCGGCAAATGGACTTTGCATCACTTTATTATTCCAAGCATCCTCGAAGACCGAGGCGTTCGGCATAATTTCATTGACAAACTGCTGATAGCTTTGTTGGTGCGCCTCATTTTGATTATCGCACGACATCTTAATATACCGCCAAGCGAAGTTTTCAGAAAGGTAGCTTTCCAATTCAGAACGGTTTTGGCAAAACTCAATTAAGTCTTCTAAGGAGTTGATTTTTGTTTTGCTGAGTTTTTCAAAATAAGGTAAAACACTTTCCCAAGAACTTAAGGTGAAGTCGGCATCTAAGAATTTACGGGCGATTTTTTGTGGGCTTACTACTCGGGTCATCGGCTGTTTTTTTTGTAAAAATACATCAATTTTAGCTAGCTTTAAAGTCGAAATTAAACTAGATCTCATGTTACAAATTCCAAATGTAAGATTGAATTCAGGGCATTTAATGCCTCAGCTGGGTTTGGGGGTGTATGCGCCAGGCCAACAAGACGAAGTTGGGCAATCGGTTCGAGAAGCGCTTGACCTGGGGATTCGTTTAATTGACGCAGCTTCGATTTATGGAAACGAATGGGAGGTTGGCCAAGCAATAGCGTCCACTTCCGTGGCCCGCGAAGAATTGTTTATTACAAGTAAGGTGTGGATGGATGACATGGGGTATGATTCGACTATGCGCGCATTTGAAAAGTCGTTGAAAGATTTGTCTTTGGAGTATATCGATTTGTATTTGATTCATTGGCCTAAGGAGGATAAGCGCAAGGACACGTGGAAGGCGCTGGAATCCTTGCATGAACAAGGTGTCATCAAGTCCATCGGCGTTTCGAATTATTACCAAAAAAACTTATCAGAGCTTTTTAACTATGCGCATGTTTGTCCGGCTGTGAATCAAATTGAGTTAAGTCCATTTTGTTATTTACCCGATGAATTAGCGTTCTGCCAAGCGCAGGGGATTCAAGTCGAAGGATATGCGCCGGTCGTGCGTGGTTTGAAAAAAGAGCATCCCGTTTTAGTCGAAATTGCACGTAAATGGTCCAAGACTACCTATCAGATTTTGATTCGTTGGAATATTGAAATGGGTGCGGTGACGATTCCAAAATCCATTCATCGGGATCGCATGATTGAAAATGCGACGGTATTTGATTTTGCATTGGATGCAGATGACCTGACTCGATTAGCTGCTTTGTATGACAATACGCGGGTGGCTTGGGATCCCCGAGATTTCTAATTCCCCCCTACCTTTGGCAAACCTTGGAGGATTGCCAAAGGTAAGTGGAAAAAAGGATTTTTAAGCCCAAAAAACTGATATTAATCTAAATCAATCACCACCCCGTCGCTGGTCGGATGTGCTACGCAGGTAAGAATATAGCCCTTCTGAATTTCGCCTGCCGTCAAGCCGTCTTCCTCATCCATCACCACAGATCCAGACTTGCACAAGCCCATACATGCTGTGCACATGCCTGCCTGACACGAATATGGAATATCTAAGTCGGCCTCAAGTGCCGCTTCCAATATGGTCTCATGTGGTTGCACTGTCACGGCATGTGATTTACCCTCATAAATTAAGGTAATCTCACGGGCTACCGAGTTATCCTCGATCGACGTATCGGTCGAAGGCGCCGCATTAAATAGTTCCTTATGAATTTGGTCAGCAGGGACATCAAAAATTCCCAATGCCGCCTGCACATCATCCATCATGCCCACGGGGCCACATAGGAAATAATGCGCTTTGGCAATGTCTAGGCCAAATTCCTGTTTCAAATAATATACCGTAGATGCCTGATTGATCCGACCTTTTAAGCCTGGCCACGATGGACTTGGCTGGCTAATCACGTGCAACACGTGTATGCGATCTGGAAATGATGCCTCCAGCGCGTCCAACTGCTTTTTGAAGATGATTTGGTCTTCGAAGCGCGAGCCATAGATCACATGAATTTTGGATTTAGGTTCTCCGTGTAATACGGTTTTTATCATGGACATGAGCGGCGTGATGCCGGAACCAGCGCCAATAAACACATAGGTTTTAGCGTGATTCGCATCAGCCTCCAACACGAAATTTCCCATAGGTGCAATGACTTCAATCGCATCGCCCACTTGGATATGGTCACATAAATAGTTGGATACAAGTCCCCCAGAAATACGCTTTACGGTAATTGCCGGCGACATATCCGTTTTCGGCGAAGAGGAAAGTGAATAACTACGGCGAGGTTTATCCCCGGATATATTCGGAATCAGCGTTAAAAATTGACCCGAAATATAGGACAAGGTCTCATGGATTGGATGCCAAAAGTGTATGGTTTTGGTGTCAGAGGTCTCCTCCGTAATGTCCTTAACTGTCAAATGTAAAAAACGTAAACTCATATTAATTGGGGTTAGGCACGATCCATTGAACCGTGCCGGCAGGTGATTCATTATGTAAGCGGTCTACGGCTGTCACGACAAACCCATGTCCCGACTCCACCGAGCTAGCTTCGATCTGCAATTCTGTTTTGCTTCCTTTAAAAATAATATTCTCTGCATGTTCTAATGCCTTCATTCCCTCCTTGCGGTGAATTTTGTACACCAAATAATAGGCTGCTGGATCTTTATCCACACCTATTTCACCCGGTTTCCAAGTCAAAACCCACGTGCCTCCCTTTTTGTTTAAACTCACTTGGTGCGGAGCCGTGGGCGGAATGCTGTCCAACCAAGGCATCGTTGGAACTAAGGCCACATGGGTAAAATACGATTTGCGCAAGGTGTCTTGAAAACCCTTTAAATTTTTTGCTAGTTGGCTTGAGCTGAAATAAATGGACCCTTTTACTTGATCAAGGCTACGTGCATGTTTTAATTGTTTGGCTAGTTCACTGGCATTCCAATTATCCGCTAAATGATACGCCGCATGCCCCACGTAGATCGGTCGGCCATAGCCATGGTCATTCCACCAGGCGGAAAGTGGCCCAAAGGGAGCTACTTTATGGGTAGTTCCCCAATACAATTGCGGGGCTAGATAATCAAGCCAACCGGCTTTTGCCCACTTCTCTGTATCGGCAAAAAGGTCGTCATAAGATTGCAATCCATTCCGTGTCGGCGAACCATATTCAGGATCTGAACTTTTATGTCGCCAGATACCAAACGGGCTAATGCCAAATTTTACACGCGGATTGATTTCTTTTATAGCTTGAGCTATTTCTTGAATGAGATTATTGACATTTCTGCGTCGCCAGTCGGCCAAACTTTCATTCGGCAATTTATAGGTTTGATACGCTTCCCCATCCCGAAAAACTTCATTTTTAATTGGGTAGGGGTAGAAATAATCGTCAAAGTGGATGCCATCCACATCGTAATTTTGCACGATGTTTTTGACCACATTCGTGATGTAATGCCGTACGGCAGGAATCCCAAAATTGAACAGATGCTGATGATTATAGGTCACAATCCATTCCGGATGTTTCCGAACAACACTCTCTGAACTGAGCAAGGATTTGGTGGACATGCTGGCCCGATTCATATTTAACCAAGCATGAAATTCCACGCCACGCGCATGGCTTTCCGAAATCATATAGGCAAGCGGATCATAATATGGCTTGGGCGCTTGTCCTTGAAGACCAGACAAATAAGCCGACCACGGCTCAGCGCTTTTAGCGTACATCGCATCAGCTGCTGTCCGTACTTGGACGAAAAGGGCATTGATTCCGGTTTTTTGATGAGAATCCAATAATTCAGTGAATTCTTTTTGCTGGGTAATAGCGTTGTAATTGCGCGGGCTTGGCCAATCAATATTTTGTACCGTCGCTACCCAAACGCCTCGCAACTCACGTTTTGGATGCTGTGCCAGCAGGCCACCAGAAATAAAAAGTAGAAATAATAAAAGTTGCTTCATCATTGAAGCCGCAATTTACCAAAATTGGCTCGAATTAGGCCTTATCGATCGAAAATAAATAACCGACTCCCTTCAGGGTTTTGATGTAATACTCAGGAATTTTTTCGCGTAGTTTTCGAATGTGTACGTCCACCGTGCGTTCAACGACATATACATCTGCACCCCATACTTTTTCTAATAACTCATCCCGATTGAAGACTTTATTCGGGTTTTTTGCCAGATAGGAAAGTAGTTCAAATTCTTTTTTCGGAAGTACGAGTGTTCTTCCTTCAAAAGTTGCCGCATACTTTGTTCGATTGATAATCAGTCCGCCAATTTCAATGATGTCCTGACTTTCTTCAACCGTATCTCTTTTCAGGATAGCATTAATGCGACTCACGAGCGCACGTGGTTTGATGGGTTTAATGATGTAATCATGCGCACCAGCATCAAAAGCCGCCACTTCAGTAAACTCTTCTCCTCGCGCTGTTAGGAATAATATCAGTGTATTTTTTAACTCTGGAATGGCTTTAATCTTACGTGCCGTCTCAATTCCATCCATCACGGGCATCATCACATCCATGATGATTAGGGCAGGCTTGAAGGTTTTGACAATCCCTAGGGCCTCTTGTCCATCAAAGGCTTTTGCCAAAACATAATTTTCTTTTGCTAAATTGTATTCCAATAAGTCTAAGATATCTGGATCGTCATCGACCAATAATATTTTAGATTGATTAAGCTGTGTGCTCATATTCGATATGGACAATTAGTTCAAGTGAAGTTGTGCAAAGTTAGGTAGCGCTATATTACGAAATTGTTAACTTTTTCTTTTCTTTGATTTTATAATTCCTCTTCAATGCCCGAAAAAACCGCTTATCCTATTCGCCTAGCTGCTGTGCTTATTTCCATTGCCTTGGTTATTTTGGGTATGTATTTACTACAAGACTTACTGATTCTATTGTCTTTTGGGATGATTTTAGCCATGTTGTTGCTACCCATTTGCGCCTGGCTAGAGCGCCGAGGGTTACCTCGAGCCATTTCCATTAGTATCTGCTTACTGCTATTAATTTTAGTGTTGGGCGGATTGCTCTTACTACTTATCGGGCAAGCGGCTGAATTCGTTAGTGACTGGCCCATCTTTATCAAAAAGGCAGAGTCTTGGTTAAACAGCCTACAAAGTTTCTTATCAAAGAACTTAAATATCTCACGCAAAAAGCAAATGGGTGAGGTGACAAATCAAACCATGAATCTGTTAAAGAATTCAGGATCGATTTTGTCTACTACGTTTACCACGCTCATACACTCCATCACCACGTTGATTTTAGTGCCCATATTCGTGTTTTTCTTCTTGTATTATCGGCAGTTTTTTTCAGAGTTTTTAAGCAAGGTTTTTCCCACGACCGAACGTTCCGTGTTACAAGGAATTATGCACAAGACAGGTGGTGTGGTGCAGAGTTATTTGGTCGGCCTGCTCGCGGTCATGCTGATTGTGGCCATTTCAAATTGCGTCGGTTTTTGGTGGTTAGGTGTTGATTATTACCTGTTTTTTGGATCTCTGACGGGTATTTTATTGCTGATACCTTACGTAGGGATTTGGGTAGGGGCGGCCTTGCCTATTCTATTATCATTGGTCACGCTAGGTCCAGGGTATGCCATGGCTGTTGTCGCTTGGGTGGCCGCCGTGCAATTTATGGAGGCAAATTTTATCACCCCGCTGGTTATTGGCTCTAAGGTCAGCATCAATCCCATGATTGCTATGTTGGCCTTATTAGTAGGTGAATTAATCTGGGGAATACCCGGCTTGATTTTGGCATTACCATTAACGGCCATCCTCAAAGTTATCTTTGACCACGTTCCAGCACTCGAGGCGTATGGATTCTTGTTAGGCGAAGCCCCTAAACGATCAAAGTGAGAGTAATTCCTTAAACCGAATGGACTGTCGGCGTGAAATTTCGATCTTCTCGCCTTTCCCCATCAACGTAACCTGCAAACCTCCCGAAAACCAAGGTTCGATTTTGTCAATGTAATTCAGGTTGATGATATGCTTACGATTTGCTCGAAAAAATACCTTCGAATCCAAGCGATCCTCCATGGCATTTAAGGACTTCAATACCAAGGGCTTTTGGTCATCAAAAAACAATCGAACGTAATTTCCCATCGATTCGCAAAGTCGAACCCGATCTAAGCGAACGAACCAGCATTTCTCTCCATCCTTAACAAAGATTTGGTCTTGGGCGCCCAATTTATGACTAGGACTTTCGATCGCGCGCGTTTGCGCCTGTACTTGTTTCTCTAATTTTTGTATGCTTTCACTTAGGCGGGATAAGTCGATTGGTTTCAACAAATAATCCAGCGCATTCACTTCAAATGCTTTTAAGGCATACGCATCAAAAGCGGTTGTAAAGATCACTTCGGGTAAAAAACCTTCCCAGGTCTCCAGCCATTCAAATCCCGTTTTACCCGGCATTTGAATATCTAAAAATAGCACATCGGGCTGATGCGTTTCAAGCATTTCAGAGACTTCATCTGTATTGGCCGCTTCACCGATCACCTCAATATGTGGGAAGTTTTCCAATAAACGTTTGAGTTCATTGCGGGCTAAACGCTCGTCATCTACGATAATTGCTTTCATGGCTAGAGTTATTTGGTTTCAAGGTAAGGCAAAATCATCATTGCCTCCACGTGATTTTTGTCTAATGGACGAATACTTAATTGAGCTGTTTCTCCAAACAATAAATTCAGCCGACTCCTCGAATTCTCAACCCCGACACCGATGGATTGAGTAGATTCAGACTTCATTTGCCCTGGATTAATCACCGATATCTGTATGTGCTTGTCGATAATTTGTGCGGAGATTGTAATTAGCCCCCCTTTGACAGCATGTGAAATACCATGTTTAATGGCATTTTCGACCAATGTCTGAAGCATCATCGGTGGTATTTGGGCCTTTGCACACGCCGGATTTATATCTATTTTCCAAGTCAAACGGTCCTCGTAACGGATTTTTTCTAATGCCAAATAATCAGCGACCGTGTCTAGTTCCTCTGACAGGGGGATTGTTTTTTGGCGTTCTGTCAACAAGGAACTTCGGAGTAGTTTAGATAACTGATTGATTCCTTTTTTTGCCTTTTGTGGGTCTTCTGTGATCAATGCGCGCACACTGTTTAAGGCATTGAACACAAAATGGGGGTTCATTTGGGCCCGTAAAACCTTGCCTTCTGTGTCTTGAATGGTGCGTTCTAAGCGGTCCTGCTCGCGTTCCATTTCCAATTTTTTATTGGAATACTGGAAAAAGAAATAAATCAACTGCCAGATAGCCAGCGGCTTCATGAAATTGAATAAAATCTGTACCACAATAAATGGGCTCAGCGAAACATCATAACTCTCTTGCAAAAATGTGTAATCTAATGGGATGTTTAACCCCACCAAACACAGCGCCATGAAAAGTAATGCGAAAGTGTTCCATTGCAACATGCGAAACAAACTCAAATCCTGCCAGTGGAAGTGCTTTGAAATTCGTCGATACTGATGCGTTAAGAATATCGCTAACGTGATATTTGCCAGGGAAGAAAAAAGCCATGCCCATTTCCACCCATACTGATTTGTGTAAAGTAAGGCCTCATTGAGCGCCCAGGTGAACCAACCGCCAAATTGCAATGTCCAATAAAGCTGATTTCTTTTCATCCTTACATGGATTCAGGTAAGTCGCGTAAATGATCCGTTTGATTTGCTTTTAACAAATTGAACTTACCTTGTTTGTAGTCATATTGAATGTGATACAAACATAAATTTTGATGGGCAAACTCGTCCATGCAATGCAGAGGTTTTTCAAACAAATGCGTAAGTAACACGCGCATCGCCCGGCCATGCATGGCGATCAAAATAGATTTTTCTTCTGGGCGAGAAAGAATAAGCTCAACTACCGGCTTCTGTTTTTCCAATACCTCAATCGGACTTTCGCCTTCTTCAGACTGCACATGCACATTTCCTTCGCGCCACGTTTTAGTCAAATTTCGGTAATAGGTATCATCCGCCGAATTTGGCGTACGTCCTTCTCGAACACCCCATGAAATTTCATTTAATCCAGCATGCTGTTCCCATGGAAGCCCTTTGTTGATGAATGCCTGCACTGACTGGTGTGTGCGCTTCAACGCGGAGGTATAGATTTTATCTAGTTCTAGGTGATGATAATGCGCGTAGAAAGCTTCTGCTTGTCTTTGTCCCAATTCATTTAAATCTGCATCGATGCCTGAACCTTGCACAACACCAGAACGGTTGTAAATCGTTTCGCCGTGGCGGATCAAGTAAATGTCTTTAATCGAATGCATAAAAAATGGGGAAAGGGTCTTTATTCGGCAAATATTTCCGAATTTTACCGCACAAAACTACGAATAAATATGTTTAATACGGCCATTTCACTTGATACCATAAATGCCTGGGCAACGGGAAATATGATCGAGCATGTTGGAATTGAGTTCACTGAAATTCAGGCAACCTATATCAAAGCTAAAATGCCGGTTGACCATCGCACCAAACAACCTTTCGGCTTACTACATGGCGGTGCATCCGTCGTATTAGCTGAAACTATGGGTAGCATTGCTTCTAGTTTAGCTGTGCCAGATCCGGAGCATTATAAGGGGGTCGGTGTTGAAATTAATGCCAATCATTTGAAATCAGCTCGCGGTGGATTTGTTATCGGAACGTGCATCCCACTGCGTATTGGAAAAACACTTCATGTGTACGAAATAAAAATTCATGATGAGGACGAACAATTAATCTGCGCGAGTCGTTTAACTGTAGCTATACTGAAAGTAGATTAATGTCAAATTCTTGGAATCAATTGTGGAAAAATGCAGTCCAATCTGGGCATGCTATCGCTGTTTGGCGCTTACCGAATCAGGCCAATAAACAATTGATTATAGATGAAACAGGAGGAACATCATATGCCTCCATGGATCTTGCCGCATCGCCAAGTGGCTTTATTGTCGCTCCATTTGAAGGAGATCCCACATTTTTATTGGCAAGCCATATGCACGTACTGCCAATTGCAGCGAGTGATTATGTAATTAGCGATTCATATGCTCCTGTAACTGCGGATTTGGGCGACCAACTATATTTTACGGAGCAGGTTCAGCGATCGATTGAAAAGATTCAGCAAGGTGAATTTCAAAAGGTTGTCTTATCGCGTACGGCGGAACAATTATTTGATGCATCATTTGATGTGTTGTTGGCCTTTGATCGCCTCTGCGTAGCTTATCCATCGGCATTTGTTTCAGCTGTTTTTCTGCCGGCTTTGGGAAGTACCTGGTTGTGCGCTACGCCAGAAACGCTAGTTTCTCAGGATCGAAATGGAATTTTTAGCACCATTTCATTGGCAGGAACCCAACCCGCTTTATTTGCTGATGGTACGCGTATGTCTGTGCAGGAGGTTCGTTGGTCACAAAAAGAGATAGAAGAACAGGCCTATGTGAGTCGTTACATCATTGATTGTTTCAAGAAAATTCGACTGCGAGAGTATATTGAAAATGGACCTAAAACGGTACTGGCAGGAAATTTAATGCACCTAAAAACAGAGTATTGGGTGGACACAACGAAGTACAACTATCCTGGTTTAATTTCTACGATGCTAGAGCTTTTGCACCCAACTTCTGCGGTATGTGGCACACCTAAAGAGGCCGCTAAATCATGGATACATGCCGTGGAAAAGCATGATCGTTCATTGTATAGTGGATATTTGGGCCCAGTGAACGTGGATGAGGAGACGCATTTGTTTGTTAATCTGCGTACCGTTCGGTTAGCCCCTTGTGCGGGTCAAATTAAAGCAACTTATTTTGCAGGATGTGGCATAACGGAGGAATCTAATCCGGAAAAAGAATGGCTAGAAACCGAGATGAAATGTCAAACACTTCAGCGGGTGCTAAGTGTCTAGTGTTTTCCCTTAAGTGCTTCTTCTTTCGTGATTTTACCGGTAATCATTACTTTAACCGTATCGATGCGCGTGTCCGTCACCGTAATGATTTGAAATTGGAAGGGGCTCAATGTAATGACTTCGTTCTCTCCTGGAATATCTTCATACACGCTTATGAGCATTCCCCCGAGCGTTTCATAATCTCCCTCAGGTAAATTCCAATCATATTTTTCATTTAGGTAATCGATTTCATGTCGGCCTGAAAGCAAATACGTATGTTCATCGAGTACTTTTTCAATCCAGTCTTCGGAGTCATCATACTCATCTTGAATTTCACCAAAAATCTGTTCCATGACATCTTCCATACTTACTAAACCCGAAGTACTGCCAAATTCGTCTACCACCAAAGCAAGGGATTTTCGCTCCTTGGAAAATTTGATCATCAGGTCATTTGCGGGCATGGCTTCCGGAACAATGGGAATGGGTGTCAGGATTGCCAGTAGATCTTTTGGTTTCTTGAAAAGCTCTAAGGAATGGCAGTAGCCGATGACCTCTTCCAAGGATTCTTTATAAACCAAAACTTCGGAGTGGCCACTTTCAATAAATACGTTGGTTAACCCTTCAATTCCTTCTTCAAGTTCTATCGCCGTGATTTCAGTTCGTGGAATCATACATTCGCGAACCTTTACTTGTTTAAATTCGAGGGCGTTATGAAAGATTTTGGTGTCAACTTCATTTTCTTCCTCCGTTGATATTTTACGATTCAGATTTTGTAAGTAATGGTTTAGGTCGGTCAGTCCAAAAGCAGGTTTTTCTTCTGAATAGGGAAGGCGTAAAACGCGAGTAATAAACCATTTAGAAAGGCTTACGATGCTCCAAACCAGTGGGAACATCAGGGTGTTGATAATCCAGATTGGAATGGCTAAGAATTCAAGAATAGCATCTGGGTTGATCAAAAACACACTTTTTGGCGTGAATTCCGATGTTGTTAGGATGAGGATGGTGGCTAGAATAGAGGCCAACAAACGTGCGATGATTTCATTCTGAATGAATGGAATATTGTGCAAAATTAAATGGTGGAGAAACTCCTCCATGAAAATGCCATAAGCCACCAGAGTAAGTGTATTTCCAATCAACATAGTTCCAATAAATTGAGAGGGACTTTGATTGAAATTAGCAATGATTTTGGCGCTCAGAATATTTTGTTTCGACTTAAGTTCGAAATACAATTTGTTTGAGGAGACGAAGGCCATTTCGACGCCGGAAAAGAACGCAGAAAAAACCATAGAAACGATGATTCCAATGATTTGGCTACTTTGTATGGTATATTCGGGCTCCATTTATTGGTCTTTTTTTGATTGTTCTTCTTCCTTTTTCAATCGCATATTTTTCGCAAATTGATAATAAAAAAGACAAGCTACGGCATACATTAACCACCCATAATGGTAAAATATTTCATTCCAAAAGTCACCTTGTATTTCTTTGGGAGTCGGACTATTCAAATCAATGATCCAAATAATTAGAAATCCGATGGCTCCTGAAAGGCTAAATATTTCTCTGCGGCTCATAGGTTAAGCAATATGTTTCTCTGTCCGACGAAACGTTGCGACAAATAATCCAATAAACATAAGAATCGATCCGACCCAAACCAAATTGATGTAAGGTTTTTCTAACGCTTTGATTATGATTAGATCTTGCTGAGTCGTATTTACCGCAAAGCTAAACTGCTGCGTTTTAGGATCAATCGCCGTAAATTTAATTTTAATTCCCGTTTCTTCACTCTCAAATGCCGGCATGGCTACCATGCCCCCCTTGATAATAAAGGTCGGTTTTAAATCAAACTGTTGGAAATTTTTTCCCAATACTTGGAAATTAGCCTGAACGGCCGCATCGGATTCGCTTAGTTCAACACCTTCTACTTGGGTTACGCGATTGACCTCTTTCAACACGGCTACGAAATCATTTAGAAAAAGGGTGTCGCCAACGGATACCGTCGAATTGATTGTTTGGCTCCATTGTTTTTCTTCACCTGCTTCGGCTGCTAAACGTGGATCCAAAGAAACATACGTATAGATATCATGGTTCCAAGCATGTTTAACATCCGGTGAAATGGCTGTTCCCATTTTTGGATTTACTTGCCAGCGTGGGAATAAAGAAACTGTTTTCCCTTCTGCATTTTTGAATTCCAGTTCGTAGTAATTATTTTCAGGTTCCACCGTGAGTGTATCTCCTTTTTTGGCAATGGACACGCCATCTTGAGTGACATCGCGCAAGGCTACGGCATGGAAATCGCCCTCGATAATTTCAAAGTCTTTTTTGTTGTAATACCCAGGCTTCCCACGCAATGCAATTTTACGCCCTTTGTAGGTCACTAAATAATCTTGCATTTGGGCGCCCTGACCTAACCATAAGGGAAGGTTTTCTTTGTTCTCTTTATTATTGTCCTTTGTAAATTCTTCGACTTTGTTTGAGATCGCGAAACCAGAACGGTTAAGGGAAACTACCTTGGAGTAACCTGACGAAAATAATACGCCGATTAGCATAATGGCTAGGCCAACGTGCGCCATCGCGCCACCAGAAAGAGAGAATTTTTGTTTGATTAAAAACAACAAAATACTGCCATTGGCAATGGTAGCGAATAAACTACTCCACAATAGGATAATATAAGATACGGTGTAGATCTTGCCAATATTGACAAATAAAACAGTCAATAAACTGGCGATTAGTGTCGCATTCCAAAGAGGCTTCCATTTGGTAGACTCCTTAATTTTTCCCCACCACACGTATTGTCCCACCGCGCTGAGTACGGCAACAGCTATAAAAATCCAAATTTGAATTTTACTGTAATGTTCAGCTTGGTCTGCCGGAAGTGCTAAATTTGATACTAGGCCAAATGCTTCCGCGATTTTGTTATACACGGGAATTGAAGTTGTAAATGTTAATTGGAACGCAGAAAGTCCTAAAATGGAGGCACCAATAAATATCCAAAATTCCTTCGAATACACACCAATCTCCTTTTCATCTTTAGGTAAGTCTTTCCAACGATACCAAGCAAAACCAATTGAACCCACCAAGAATGTGAGCATGTAGACAAGTAACTGGCCAGAAAGTCCCAAATCCGTAAAGGAGTGAACGGATGCATTTCCAAGAACGCCTGAGCGATTTAAAAATGTCGAATATAAGACCAAAATAAAGGTCGATATAACAAGAATAATGGATGTTTTGAGCGCGGCACTTGAATTGCGATAAGCTACCATCGTATGTATCGCTCCGATCAAAATCAACCAAGGTACCAACGATGCATTTTCAACCGGATCCCAGTTCCAGTACCCACCAAAGTTCAAGGTTTCATATGCCCAATAGGCGCCCATTAAAATACCAATGCCAAGAATTCCGCCACAAGCTAATGCCCAAGGCAAAGCAGGCTTAATCCATTCTGTTAATTTGTTTTTCCAAAGCCCAGCGATCAAATATGCAAAAGGAATCAAGGTCATGGCGAAGCCTAAAAATAAAGTAGGCGGATGTATAACCATCCAGTAATTCTGCAATAATGGATTTAAGCCGCGACCATCTTTGGGAATAAAGTTTGGCTGCATGCTCCAAACAGGTAAATCAGGTTGTGCTTCCCGCAATAGTAAGAAAGGAGATGAGCCGATTTTTAAGTCGATGACCGGAATAATGACGCCGAGAATCATGGACGTTAAAAACGTTTGTACCAAGGCAAAAACAGTCATCACTGGACCTTCCCAGGTTGGGTTTTTGACCATTAATAAGAGCCCAAGTAAAGCTTGCCAAAAAATCCAAAGTAAGAAACTACCTTCTTGACCCTCCCAAAAACAGGAGATCATAAATTGTAGGGGTAGGGCACGCGAAGCATGCGAAAATGCGTAGTGGTATTCGTAATAATGATTGTAAATAATATGAAATAGACTGTAGGCCACCCCAATCACCGAAATGAAATGGATAAAAAACAAGGTGCGCGCAGTTTGTCTCCA
>JACCDU011320932.1_pt1 | contig 20225 bp, 15 predicted proteins | sample 7446081 | NCBI WGS metagenome assembly JACCDU01 (sample SAMN15323447, study PRJNA562643) | freshwater metagenome | isolation source: river surface water | place: USA:Blue River Watershed | collected 2017-08-17
ACTACCCGGGGAGCAATTTTTCTTTTTAATATGATTCTTTCCATGGAAAGGCGAAGATAACCTTTCAAAACAGACAGAAAGGCGCTTTTAGGCTTTATCCTTGGTCATTTTGTCCCTTAAAATTGAGTTGAAACCTTTTGATTAGTGTTGGCAATAAAATTGTCAATGTTACCTTTGCAACCAATTTAGACCTGACTATGGAAGCTCAAGAAAACATGAACAACGAAATGGACCTGAACACCGATGAAAATGTTGCAGGAACCAGCCACCTGGATGAAAAAATGACCGAGGAGACGGAACTGGAAAAATTACAAGCCGAGCTAGATGCATACAAAGACAAATACATCCGTGCCGTTGCTGAGTTTGACAATTTTAAACGTCGCAATGCCAAAGAACGAATTGAACTAATGCAAACCGCAGGAAAAGATGTTATCACTGAGTTATTGGAAGTGTTAGATGATTGCGATCGCGCGCAACAAACCTTAGAAAAATCCAGTCACGCCAACAGTTCTGAATGGGAGGGTGTGAAATTGGTATTTGGCAAACTCAGAAACAAACTGCAAAGTCGTGGCGTAAAAGCGATGGAAGTGATTCATCAGCCCTTTGATGCAGATCTTCACGAGGCTGTTACAGAAATTCCTGCCCCTACCGAAGATTTAAAAGGAAAGATTATTGATGAAGTGGTAAAGGGATATTTGCTGAATGAAAAAGTAATTCGTCACCCAAAAGTGGTGGTAGGAAAATAATTTATGAGCAAAAGAGATTTTTACGAAATATTAGGCGTCAGCAAATCAGCTTCTGCAGACGAAATCAAAAAAGCATACCGTAAGGTAGCTATGCAATATCACCCCGACAGAAATCCTGGTGATAAAGTGGCTGAAGAAAAATTTAAAGAAGCTGCTGAAGCTTATGAAGTGCTGAGTGATGCGGATAAAAAAGCACAATACGATCGATATGGTCATGCTGGATTAGGCGGGGCCGGTAATCGTGGATATGGAGGAGGAATGAACATGGAAGATATCTTCAGTCAATTTGGAGATATTTTTGGAGATGACCTATTTGGTGGTTTTTTTGGCGGTGGACAAAGAGGGGGTGGTCGAAGCCGCTCCAGAGGTGTTCGTGGCAGTAATCTCCGTATCAAACTAAAGCTGAACTATGAAGAAATCGCAAAGGGTGTTAGCAAAAACATCAAAGTAAAAAAATATGTACCCTGTACTACCTGCGGTGGTGGTGGTGCAAAAGATAAAGGAAGCACACAAACCTGTACTGGATGTAATGGAAGTGGTCAGGTTAGAAGAGTACAAAATACTTTTTTGGGACAGATGCAAACAGTAACTACTTGTCCCACTTGCAATGGAGAAGGAACAACGATCACAGCCAAGTGTACCAGTTGTAAGGGAGAAGGAAGAGCCTATGCAGAAGAAACCGTAAGTATTGATATACCTGCAGGCGTTCAAGAGGGCATGCAGCTGAATGTAACAGGAAAGGGAAATGCCGGAGAAAGAGGAGGCACGCCTGGCGATCTAATTATTTTAATTGAAGAAGAACCACATAAAGAGCTACACCGCGAAGGACTAAATGTTGCCTTTGAATTACATTTATCCTTTACTGATGCTGTGTTTGGTACACAAGTAGAAGTACCCACCATTGACGGAAAAGCTAAAATCAAAATACCCGCGGGAACACAAAGTGGTAAAATATTTAGATTAAAAGGAAAAGGGTTTCCCGCAGTAAATTCTTACGAAAAGGGAGATCAACTGATTCAGGTTAGCATATGGACGCCACAACAATTAAATGCAGAAGAAAAAGCTGCATTAGAAAAGTTAGCTGACTCAGCCAATTTTCAACCTAATCCAGACAAATCAGATAGAAATTTCTTTGATCGCATCAAGGATATCTTTCAATAATTAGTGGTGAAGGCGCTTCCAGCTGCGTTTCCTTTTTTTATCGTAGAGCTCTCGTGCTTTTTTTACTAGTTCAATCCATTCCAGTTGAAGTGGATCAACAGGATTAACTACTTGCTCTCCTAATTGAAGTAATTCGTTCCAACTTGATTTGTTGACATAGGTACTTCCTTTCAGGAACATCCCAAATTGTGCAAGCGCAGCGCTGAACTGAGACTGCTTGAGCTCCTGTTCTGTATACGCATAATAAAGGGGCACTTTGAATTGTGCTTGTTGTAATAAAGAATCACTCGGGAGCCGGTATTGAATGGCAAGTGAAGCAATACTATCTAGTTCAGATGAAGCACCACGTTTATCTCTCAATAGTGTAGAAGGCTCAATTTCAAATAGTGCTGTAACCGTATGGCCTGACCCAATTTCTCCCCCTTCTATTTGAGATAAAGAATCTAACAAAGCACCTACTTTATTATCAAATCCTATCAATCGGTAATTTTTGATATAAGCAGGATCAAACGTGATATTCATATAAACATCATCTGCAACCGCATACAATGTTTTTGTAAACTCTTTCATCAATACACGTTCCGCCTCTTTTTCTTGATCTAAATAAGCAAAGTTTCCATTACCCTTTTCAGCTAGCAATTGAATTTTTGAATCCTTGTAATTACCCATTCCTACTCCTAAACAAGTAAGATAAATTCCACTTTGTCGCTGAATACTAATCAGCTCATCTAATTCAGTTTCTGTTTTTAAGCCTACATTGAAATCACCATCTGTTGCTAATATCACCCTATTATTTCCACCCTCAATAAAATGTTGTTTGGCTACCTGGTAAGCTAATCGAATTCCCGACTCACCCGGCGTTGCACCACCTGGCACTAAACCGTTAATGACTTTAGTCAAACTATCTTTTTCGCATCCACTCAACGCGCGTACTAACACCGCAGTCATACCGCCGTAAACAACAATTGAAACGGAATCTTTTTCCCGGAGATTACTAATCAACATTCTAAAACCCGACTGTAACAATGGAAGACGATTAGGCATATCCATTGAAGCAGAAATATCAATGAGAAAAACAAGATGGGCCGATGGCAACGAATCGAGATTTAATTTTTTTGCAGAAAGATCAATTTGCAAGAGTTGGTTCTCCCAATTCCAGGGACAAGGACTGAGTCTTGTATTCACTGCAAAAACACCACTATCACTTGGTTCTTTATAGGGTGAAGAAAAATAATTGAGCATCTCCTCAATCCGTACAGCGTCTGTTGGCACATAGGTACCTCTTGATAAAAAGCGACGAATATTACTGTAAGAAGCCTGGTCTACATTTAAGGATAAACCTGTTGTAGGATAGTTTGCTGCACTCACCCAATTATTTTCAAGTAAGGTTGCATAGGTCTCTTCGCCTGTAAACCATTTTTTATGTTCCTCCCGGGTCATATTGGAAGTACGAGAGGCTAATCGAGTGCGCTCGGGTTGGCGTGCCCCTGCTGGTAATGGGCGAAGAGTAATCCGTAAAAATTCAACTCCCTTTGATGCAATCAATTCGGTACGATACCCCTCTAACGAAAACTGTAAACTATCGGATTGTATGCGGGAGGAGAACCCAAAACTACCCCACGTTCCTGTTCTGAAAAGAAGTCCGGTAGAAGATTGCCGAATTTGTACATTTTGCAAAGGATTGCCTGATACATCTCTTACTTCGCCTCGGATATAATATTCTTGTGCAATACTCCAGTGGCTTAGCAGACAGAAGAAAAAGATGGTCAACCCTCTTTTCATAGACTATATATAGTTCCCCGCGTGCAAAAAAAATCAGACTAGCTGATATAAAGCTCCATAATTGCGACCCATTCCATCATAGTCAAGACCATACCCTACCACAAATTTGTTAGGAATACTAAATCCCACATAATCCAATGGCACCTCAAATATTGTTGCTTCAGGTTTGTGTAAAAAAGTAGCGATACGAATAGAGGCAGGCTGCTGTTGCTGTAAAGAAGGTAAAAAATGATGCAGCGTTTTGCCCGTATCAACAATATCCTCTACAATAATCAACTCTCTTCCGTGCAAATCCTGTTCCATCCCAATAGAAGTAACAACCTGACCCGTAGAGCGCATGCCCTGATAAGAGGCGATTTTTATAAAGGAGATCTCAGCTTCAACGTTGATTTGTTTGAACAAATCAGCAGCAAACATGAAAGACCCATTTAGAATGGCTAAAAAAAGCGGCTTTTTACCTGCGTAATCTGCATTGATCTGTGTTGCCAATGCCGTCACTCTTTCTTGAATGACTGCAGCAGATAAGTACTCTGTAAAGACCCTGTCATGTACGCGGATCGTAGCCATAGCTGTAATTAAACACTAAGTTACTGCCTGGATCGCAAAGAAGGTAATCGCAATTTAAATGAACCCGGTCGCTCTAGGTAAATAACTTGTGAAATACGAGCTTCTGTAGAAGGAATCAGATTATTCCACTCAAACAATTTAGCAAGTGGAACTTTATACTGCTCTGCAATAACAAGAAATGGAGTACCTGCGGTAATGTAAACCGCCTTCACCCCCTCTTCTTTGAACACCCCAGAGGGATACTGACGAGAAGATTTTATAGAAGAAGCCGTCTCCACTACTTCTTTAACATTCTCTGTACTTTCTGTCTTTTTCTCTTCCGCCTTAGGCAATGAAACAGTTGCATCATCTTTTGAGTCAGCGGGTACAGTTGACTCATTGGTAGCTGGAGCTACATTTTTTAATGGAACTACAGGAACCTCTGTTGAATCCTCTTCTTCTGTTTCATAACCCAATGCTAGCATGGAGTATTGTTGCAGATCGTACTCTTCAATCAATCGAACCAGCGTTTGCGAATAAACAGGATTGGTAGCATATCCCGCAGATTTTAAGCCCTTTGCCCACGCCTCATAATCAGTTGGATCTAACTCAAATAAGGAGGCATAACGAGGACTCGATTTTAAAAAGTTAGAATGATCACGGTAAGACTCAATTGCGGTGGCATACTTTCGGAAACACTCATTGCGCGCATCATCGGTATGTCGAACAGAAGGACCATTCCATCCTGTTTTGCATTTGATACCAAAGTGATTATTTGACTTTTGCACCAACTCACTTTTACCTGCCATCGTTTCGTGTATTCCCTGTGCCAGTTTTATCGAGGCTGGCACTCCTGTTCTTTTCATCTCAGCAATAGCAAGGTCTTTGTACTGATCAATATACTGCTGTATAATTTCGACCGGTTGGCTCCATCCAATAAGCCATTGACCTAAAAAAAATAAAGCCAGTATCGATTTTTTTAGAAGCATGTCATTTTAATTTTTTTATCACACTCAATCCATCCCGTAGCGGCACCATAATCACCTCCACATCTTGTCGTTGTGCAATCTCCTGATTGAATTGTGCGATCGCCTTTGCATTTTTCCCTTTTAGATCAGTTGTAAAAACCTGGCCATGGAAAAATACATTATCGGCTAAGATATAACCCCCCGAACGAACGAATGGAAAAACCATGTTAAAATAATCTAGATAAGACGTTTTATCAGCATCTATAAAGACTAAATCCCAGGATTCATTTAAAGTGGGTAGAATTAGATGCGCATCTCCTCTATGTAATTTTATTTGGCTGGAGAATAAAGAACGATCAAAAAATGTTTGCGCGATAGTTGCATCCTGTTCTCTTTTTTCAATCGTGTGAAGCACCCCCGTAGAAGTTAAACCCTTAGCCAGACATAGGGCACTGAAACCGGTTAGCGTGCCAATTTCAAGAATACGTTCAGGTTTTACTAATTCACTAAATAGACTCAAAAATCGTCCCTGTAAAAAACCACTGATCATGTGTGGCTCGGCGTGGTGTGTACGCGTATAGTGTTCTACTTCCTGCAGTAATTCATCCTGCGGAGTACTGTGTATTTCTGCATACTGCTGAGCAAGGGTAGACAAAATTTCCAAGCGCCCTGATTTACAACAAAGGTACTGCTTGTAGAAGGATCAGGCTTTTTTAATCGCTGGCTGGGAAATGAAAAAGAGTCCAACAAATGTGAAAAATCCATTGATTAGAATTAACTCAGGACCAATCTTATACCCACCAAATAACGAGGCTGACAAATCGGCCAGACCCAGATTCATATGAAGTAGCTTTTCATAATACGCCGGATTACAGAGCAGATCTAATATTACAGTAACAAGCGGGCCTCCTACACAAACAGGCCAAACCCAACGATTTGAAATAATTCGACTCGTCAAAATACCAAAAGAGAAAAGCCCAAGCAAGGGTCCATAGGTGATGCCTGCAAACTTGATTATAAACTGGATGATGGATTTATCATTGATGACTTTAAACAAGAGAACCATCAATAAAAACACAAGGGCAAAACTTAGATGAACGCGCAATCTCTTTTTGCGCTTTACTTGTTCCTCCGCCTTTGAACGATTAAAATCTAATATATCGATACAAAAACTAGAAGTAAGTGAAGTGATCGCCCCATCAACACTGGGGAAAAGGGCTGAAATTAAAGCGATGATAAAAATGACTCCAATGGTGCCAGAAAATGCATCGCTCAATGCAACAGTTGGAAAAATATCATCTCCCTTTGCAGTCAAGCCTGTTGAAGCAGCGTATAAATAAAGAACTGCTCCTAATAATAAAAACAAAGCATTTACTACAACCAGTATAAAACTCAACGTCATCACATTTTTCTGAGAGTCTTTGAGCGTGCGAACGCTGATATTTTTTTGCATCATTTCCTGGTCTAATCCAGTCATGGTAATTGTTATGAACATCCCCCCTAAAAGTTGCTTCCAAAAATTGAACGGGCTATTGACATCCATATTAATAATTTGATTGTATCCTTTTTCATTGATCATCTGCCAAGCTCCCGTCACATCAGTCCCGAGGGCCTGCACCAGCACAATTAAGCAAGCAACTAGTCCAATCAACATGCCGGACGTTTGCAAGGTATCCGTAAAGATGATTGTTCGAACGCCTCCTTCAAATGTATAGAGAAGTATAAGCGTCAAAATCACTAATGCCGTAGCCAAAAATGGAATACCTAATTTATCAAGGATAAATAGTTGCAGAATGTTAATCACCAGATAAAGCCGAGCCGTAGCACCCACTGTTCTAGAGAGAATAAAAAAGAAAGCGCCCGCCTTATGTGCATTTACACCAAAGCGATTCTCCAGATAGGTATAGATACTAGTTAGGTTCATTCGGTAATAGAGGGGCAACAGTATAAAAGCAACCACTGCATATCCTAAAACGTACCCAATTACTAATTGGAAATAATTAAAATTAATATCGCCTACATTGCCAGGTACGCTTACAAACGTAACGCCAGAAAGTGAAGTGCCCACCATGCCAAAAGCCACCAACATCCAGTTACTATTGCGATTACCTATAAAAAACGAATCATTGTCTGCATTTCGAGAGGTATACCAGGCAACTCCGAGCAAAAGCAGAAAATATCCAATGACAAAAGAAAATAAAACTTGAGGCGACATAAAATCAGCAGGTTGAATTGAATTTTGAAGATACCTAAAAAAATGTTCCCTTTGAGCCAATCAATGCATATGGCTATTCGTTCTATCGCAATTTTTTGTGGCTCCCGCACTGGAAAAAATCCACTTTATTCCCAACACGCAACCGAAGTAGGTCGGCTACTTGCTGCCAAACAATTAAAAATAATTTATGGTGGAGGCAGTATTGGCCTCATGGGATTGGTGGCAGATGAAGCGATGAAAGGCGGCGGCTGGGTAACAGGCATCATTCCAAAACTATTAGTGGAATGGGAAGTAGAACATCGCTCCATCAGTGAATTGATTGTTTGTGATGACATGCACCAGCGAAAACTTAAAATTTATAGCAAAGCAGATGCCGCTTTGATTTTACCAGGCGGATTTGGCACACTTGATGAACTATTTGAAATTGTAACCTGGAACCAACTCACGATTCACGATAAAGAAATTTTTATCTTAAATAGTGACGGATTTTATAATTCACTTCTTGCACATATTGACCAACTAAAAAAAGAAGGATTTATTGATGAGCGAAACTTAGAAAAAATTCATTTCATCAATACCCCGATAGAACTATTACCCTACCTAAGCTAGCAGAGATAGCAATGCGTCCTAAATAACTTTTCCAGCGTTTAGGATATTATTGGGATCAAATACTTTTTTGATCGAACGCATTAATTCAAGACTTTTCTCTTGGAACACAATAGGCATAAACCCTTTTTGGATAAGACCAATTCCGTGCTCCGCACTAATAGTTCCTCCCAGTTTATATACGATCTCAAAAAGCTCATTCAGAATTTTCTCAATAGTAGGATTTCCATAACTGTTGGGCATTCCTTCCTTACGCAGACGCACATGCAAATTACCATCACCAGCATGTCCATAACAAACCACATCTACCTCGTGCTTTTTACCTAACGCTTTTAATTCTCTGATCAAAGCAGGTAATTCAGCACGGGGTACAACAGTATCTTCTTCTATTGTATAGCCCACTAATTTTACAGCCTCTGCCGCACGACGACGTAGCTTCCAAAGTCGATCTTTTTGTGTAGCGTCTTCTGCAAAATAGATTTCGCCAATATCATATTGCGTCAACAATTCACCAATCGCTTCCATATCCCGCATCAAAACGTCCGGATCATTTCCATCTACTTCAATAATCAAATGTGCAGCGGTATCATCGGTTATTGGAACAGCAGTATTATCTACCATTTCACTCACAATGCGCAGCGCGTCAATTTCCATTAACTCGAGCGCACTTGGTGTAAAACCTGCTCTGAAAATTGCACTCACTGCTTCGCCAGCCTGCTCTAGGTTTTTAAATGGCACTAACATCAACAGGTCATGCGTAGGAAGTGGGATTAACTTCAAAACAATTTTTGTAACAATTCCTAGGGTTCCCTCACTACCCACTATTAACTGAGTCAAATTATAACCCGTCACATTTTTGATAACATTAGAACCGGTCCAAATAATCTCACCAGTAGGCAATACCACTTCCAAATTCAACACATAATCTTTTACAACCCCATACTTAACTGCTTTGGGACCACCACTATTTTCAGCAACGTTTCCTCCAATGAAACAAGAACCTCGGCTACTCGGATCCGGAGGATAGAATAACTTTTTTTCCTTGACAGCATTTTGTAGAACCTCGGTAATAACACCTGGTTCGGTTGTTACTTGCAGATTTCGCTCATCAATAGTAAGAATCCGGTTTAATCGTTCTGTACTCAACAATACACCACCTAAATGAGGCAAAGCACCCCCACTTAAACCGGTACCGGCTCCGCGAGGCGTAACTGGAATTAAATCTTGATTACATAATTTCAAAATAGCACTGATCTCATCGGGTGAGGCAGGCTTCACCACTACTTCGGGCAAAAACCGCAGGTTCTCTGTATGATCATATGAAAAATACTCCAGCGTTTCAGCATCGACAAATACATGCTCTTTTCCTACAATAGATCGTAATTGCTCTAGGTGTTGCGAAGTGAGTGCTCCCATTTCGATAAAAAAGTTGGTTTCGGCTCAAATTTCGGGATAAATACCCAGCCTAAAAAGTTAGCGAAAAGTGGGGCAAAGTGACTGCTGACGGTTCCCCTGATAGGGGTTCAAAATACCTTGTTTTAAGATAGAGAACTCAAAGGCACCTCTCCGGTTGGTGAAGCTTTTTAGAGAGGAGGAATTGACATCGTAACTAAAATTAAACAACAGCTGGCGAATACCGATTCCAACTTGCGGTACAAGTGACTCAGCCCATCGGTAATAAGCACCCGCGGATAAAACATACTCACCATCTCCTGAAACATTATACAAAGCTGAGAGGCCTGCCACCACCTCCCAAGAATTTGCTTGGGTAGAGAAATAAAGATTAGGTTGCACAATCAGCTGGTCGTTGAGCTTATAGCTCGCATTCAAAAACCCATTATAGCGCACGGCAATTCTATTGTCAACACCCGTGGCATTTGCCCAAAAACTTTCTACGGGTCTATTCACATGCATGGCAGAAAATCCTGCATTGAAATATGTTTCAGGATTGGGGAAGTAGGCATAATTCATTCCCACTTGCAAATCCAGATAATTACTTTGCGTGGCTGCCAAGAGTGGTGCTTGTGCACTTTGATGTACATCAAAAAACTGTCCATTCCATTGTCCGGGAAATGTTAAGTCTGCTGTATTTATACGCTTATTAGCCCAGCCCGCATTAAACCCTAGACTAATTAAACTCCCATTATTGATCATTTGATGATAAGCCAAGGACCCGTAAAATTTAGTAGACGTTAAAACACTGGTCCCAGCTACATCGCGTAAAATTAAACCACCTGCACCCAGCCAACCTGTTTCACTTCTGTTTTGCAATAATTGCCAATCACCATACACGCTAGTGGTTTTGTAGGGGAAAGCAGAGAGAGAAGCCCATTGATTGCGATAATTAACTCCTATACGATAGTCACCATCTGGAATAAAACCAGTGTTAGCAGGGTTAATCAATAACGGAGTTTGCATGAACTGTGAAAAATGAAGATCCTGCGCGCTGCTATTTTGAAGCGCAAATACAAAAAGTATCAATATGATCAAACCATTTTTCCGCATTCCTTATCTTATCAATGTAATGTCCCCCTTTTTAGTCAACGTACGTCCGTCAAAAAATTCAACAGCTAACGTATACATATAAACATCCATTGGCTGCAACACCCCTTTAAACTTTCCATCCCACCCAAACTTAGCATCAGTAGTTTCAAAAACTTTTTGACCCCACCTGTTCCATATCTCCCATTTCAACTTTACAATCCCAAAGCCCTTTACCTGTATGACACTATTTACATCTCCACTTTGCGGCGTGAAAGCATTTGGAACATCCACCAAAGGATTAATACTTGCCTCTACTGTTTTACAAATAGTGCGTGGACAATCGAGTTGATTATAGGCCGTCAAACACACTTGAAAAGTACCGGATGACTTATATTGATGAATAATGGGTACCCGCGATGTTGTTAGTATGCTATCACCGTCACCAAAAGTCCATTTAAAACGAATCGCATCACTGCTAGACAGATTAGTAAAAGTGTGTGGAGTATTTGGCTGAATGGCCACCGGTGTAAAACTAAAGTTTGATAACGGAGCATCTAATACCTGGATAGTGAAGCGTACAGTATCACTCAGATTACAGGTATTAGGATTGTTGGCTATTAAGGTAACTGTGTATGTACCTGGCTGTGCATACGTATGAGTGGGTGAAGATTGCACAGAAGTATTACCATCTCCAAAACTCCAACTATAGGTTTGCCCAGCTACTGAAGTATTAGAAAATACAGCAGCATATGGAGCACAGCCTATGGGGTTGGTTGTAAAACCCGCTATTACATTTTCTGCAATAGTTAATGGAATTTTTAAAGAATCTGGTGCGTTACAATAGGTAGTGTCAACAAGATAAAGCGTCACCTGATAGGTACCTGGCGCACTATACGTATGAAATACAGAATTTGTTCCTGCAGTAACAGGCGCACTGCCATCTCCAAAATTCCATCTGAACGAAGTATTCCGAAAAGGATACGCTGCCAATGTTGTAGACAAATTGTCAAAGCGATAATTGAGCGAAGTACAAGGCAATAATTTAACAGGATTGAAATCGAGTGTGGCTTCAATATTTCCTACACGAATTTGAACAAACGAAGTATCACGCCCATTACACGAGCTTGGATCAATAGCAATAAGCATAACGCGATACGTTCCCACTGCAGCATACGTATGTGCATTGGATGGAATAGATGTTGTAGTCCTAGGAGAACCATCACCAAAATCCCACTCATAACTCTGCGCATTACCAACTGTATCTCGAAAAGCAACCGTTAAAGGCACACATCCTAAAGTATCCCCTACTACATTATTTATACTTGAACGAATGGCACTTTGCACGCCTGCTAAATTCATGGCTATTTTAACCATCGTCAAACTACAACCAGCTCCACTGGAGTTGTTAGTAGTAGCCCAGGCACCAGCCGTAACTGGATAATTAGGTCGGGGAGAATTACCAATAGAACAGTTGCCACAAATAGCCTGGTAAATAGCTCCACTACGATCGAAGCGACTGGTTCCACCATCAACGTGGTCGTTCCCATTATTCACAGAATTATCTTCTCCAAAAAAGCTACCAAATAATTGACCAGATGCATCTTTTTTCAAAACAAAAAAATAAAAGTCTTTACCGTCTGTATTTGATTTAAACGCATCAGGCGTTACAGGTAACCCTGCCGTACCTGCACTTGTAAAGCCAGATCCAAAACCAGTTCCTCCCCATCCGGACATATAAACATTTTCACAACGGTCCACCAAAAAGGCTACAGGTGAAATATTTGGAATAGTTGAACCAGAGCCAAATGCAGTTGAATAAACAAATGCAGAAAGATCAGGCTGAAGTTTAGCAATAAACTGTTTCCCTGAGGGGTTATTAAAAACGGCATTCTGTATAGGCCAATTACCCGTGGTTTGACCCATTACATAGGGAAATCCATTAACATCAAACTGAACCCCAAACACCTGATCGATTCCTGAAGTACCCAGATAAGTAGTTTTGATGCGTTGCGTTCCGTCAGACTTTATGATAGCCAAATACCCATCAATGGTGCCGCTCAAGGAAGAGCTTATTACTGTACCTGACTGAGATGAAGGGATCAGATTAGGACTTTCTGTTCCTCCCGCCATGTATAGATTACCATTGCTGGGATTCACAGAAATCACATAGCCCGCATCGTTACCAGTTCCTCCAAAGAAGCTAGCAAATTGAAGCGTACTCAGATTATTGGAGAGCTTTAGTAAAACAGCATCTTGTAATCCTCCGCCAAAGTTTGTTTGAAAAGCGCCCGCTGTTACAGGGAAAGCACCATTTCCACTCGCACCTCCATTGGATTGTGTATGTGAAACAACAAATATATTTCCAGCAGGATCTAGAATTATTTCACCACGACCATCATCGCCATAGTTTCGTTGTAAGGAATTCAAGGCGCGCGAAGATGCAATGTTTACTCCATCTGCTGCAGTTCCTCCAATTTTTCTAGACCCTAATAATGTAGTTCCCGTAGAATTTATTTTAGCAACAATGATATCAAAGCCATCCCCCGCTATTGTACCATTGCCAATTACTGGGAATCCTGTTGTTGAATTTGGAGAATTAGTTCGGCCCGTGAGATAAAGATTTTCTTGAGCATCTACTACTAAACTATGAGGTTGTTCGTTACCAGATCCGCCTAGATAAGTTGCCCATAATCTGTTGCGTCCATCAGGACTTAATTTGATCAAACAAATATCTGTTTCTCCGCCCTGAAAAGTAGACTGAATGGCCCCAGTTGTTGTTGGAAAGCGACCCCCGTCATTAAAAACAATCCCTCCTGCATACATGCTTCCATCAGGACCATAGGTTGCAGTAAAACCCCAATTATCAGCAGTACTACCAGAGAAAGAACAAAAAATAATGGAAGGGTCGATCACTAAAGTTTGTGAAGGATCATACTTTCCTACCTCAAACTTTACCATATTATTTTTTACAACATATCGGCAAGGCACTTGCTGCCTTCCACTCTCATTAGGTTGATAGGTGAAAGGGGCGGATTCTTTAAATGATCCAACAGATGTTTCATAGTGCAGTTCACCCTTTTTAGTTGACAATGCTTCGACACCTACATACCGAAGCGTTATGTCACTGACCAACCCACCAGGCCTTACTACAAAATCATATTTCAAGATTCCTTGATCAGTGTAATAACGAAGATCAATATTGGGATAAATATCTTCTATGGCAATGGCTTGATATGTTTTACAGGCGGTTGCCCATTTGCCTGGATCATTTCCTAAAAAATAATTATTGTAAGTAGGTATTACCTTTTCTGGAATTACTTTGCCAGCTGCATTTACAAATTCTACTCGCCATGCATGTGACCGAATCAAAAAAGAATCAATGTTGTGATGCTTTGCTTCTTGTAATTTGAATGCACTAACAGGATCTTGCTGCAAAACAGTATACCCATTTTCCTGAATAAAAAAGGCACCATTTGAAACTTCTCCTTTAAAAAGTATACGCTCATCCCATTGCCCCTTATTTTCTACAAATTGAATAGCCTGCTGTGCATTGCTGTGAAAAGACAGAATAACGTAAAAAAATATGAGCAGTATTTGTTGCACCGTTGTTTGTTCTGATTTACTTTAAAATAACGAATTTAGGCAGGTCAGGTTTCGAAAAAACTGTTAATAACCCGTCAACCCCCTGATTATGACAAATTCCTGACTGATCCGTTTAAGAAACGTCTAAATTCTTAGGATATTTTACCCCAGTTCACCATTCCTTTTCGTTGCTGAAGAAAATGAAGGAGCGGACGGTTTTCCGGCTCTGAAAGAGTAGGATCCTTTTCAATTAATTGAGCTGCCTGATCCCTAGCCCTTTCGAGCAAGGGGCGGTCTTCAACGATACTAGCCAGCTTAAATTGAAGCGCACCACTTTGCCTGGTTCCCTCGATTTCGCCGGGCCCTCTCAATAACAAGTCTTTTTCTGCGATTTCAAATCCACTGGTTGTCTGGGTCATGATTTTCATCCGTTCGCTCGCATCCCTTCCAATACCTGGAGAAGTAAGCAGAATACAATAACTTTTTTCCGCACCTCTCCCCACTCGACCCCTTAACTGGTGCAATTGAGATAATCCAAATTTTTCAGCACTTTCAATCAACATCACAGTGGCATTGGGAACATTAACACCAACTTCAATTACGGTGGTGGCTACCATGATTTGAGTATCTCCTTGCACAAACCGCTGCATATTGGTCTCTTTTTGAGGAGCAGGTTGACGACCATGAACCATGCTGATCCAATATTTAGGCTCGGGAAAAAACGCCTTTACTTCCTCATACCCCTTCATTAGATTTTCATAATCCAACTTTGCACTTTCCTCAATCAACGGGTAAATAATATAGGCCTGTCTTCCTTTTGCTACTTCTTCACGAATAAACTCCATGACTTTGCTTCGGTCTTTCTCAAATCGATGAACAGTTTTTATGGGAATCCTACCTGGAGGCAATTCATCAATAATACTCGAATCCAAATCTCCATAAGCAGTCATTGCTAAAGTCCGAGGTATAGGAGTGGCAGTCATCACTAAAATATGAGGAGGAATAGCTGCTTTTTTCCATAGACGCGCCCGCTGCGCAACCCCAAATCGATGCTGTTCATCAATGATGACCAACCCCAATTTTTTAAACTGTACGGTTTCTTCAATCAATGCATGGGTGCCAACCAGTATTTTCAATTCACCAGACTCAAGAGAGGCTGCAATTTTTTTTCGCTCAGCAGTTTTGGTAGAACCGGTCAATAACGCTACGGGTAAATTAATTTTTTCTAGCAATGTGTGTATCGATTGAAAATGTTGCTGTGCTAAAATTTCTGTAGGCACCATCAGACATGCCTGGTAGTCATTATCAACCGCCAATAACATAGTAAGCAAGGCAACAATTGTTTTTCCACTTCCCACATCTCCTTGCAACAAACGATTCATCTGTCTGCCTTTTGCAGTATCTATTCTGATTTCCTTTAAAACTCTTTTTTGTGCACCTGTCAATTCAAAAGGCAAACAGTTTTCATAAAACGCATTAAAATAATGGCCAACTTTCTCAAAAAGTACACCCGCTGTATGTCGGTGTCGTTGTGAACGCAGAAGTTGCATTCGAAGTTGCGCAACAAATAACTCCTCATATTTAAAACGTTCCATGGCTTTTACAGCAACCCTAGTTTCCGTAGGAAAATGTAATTGACAAACTCCTTGCCACCTCCTCACAAACTGATTTGCATTTATGATGGAAGGAGGAAGAATTTCCGGTAAATCTGTATCCTGAAGCTGTGCGAGTAAAGTTTGCGTCAATTTAGCAAATTGCCTTCCGCCCAATCCCTTTGCTTTTAATTTTTCAGTGGTAGAGTAGACGGGCTCAAGATGATTTTTAGCTAATGGTTGATCCGGCTCAATTTTTTCTATTTCTGGATGAACAAACTGAGGACGCCCATTAAAAAAACTAAGACGACCATAAATCAAATACGAATGCCCTACTAGCAATTGCTTCTGCACCCAATTGATCCCTTTAAACCATGCTAACTCAATGATTCCTGATTTATCTTTTAATTGTACTACAAACCGTTTACCTGCACGTTGCCCTACTATTTCGGTATGAAGAACAACACCGGCAATTTGTGCAAAATCGACTTCGGCTTTCAAGTCAGCAATAGTGCTGATTTTTGTACGATCGATATATCGATAAGGAAAATGAAAAAGCAAGTCCTCAAAAGTATAAATAGCTAATTCCTTTTTGAGTAACTCGGCACGCAAAGGCCCCACACCTTTTAGAAATTCAATGGGACTTTGTAGTTTCATGCCAGTTGAAAAACTCATACCACTCTTACATTGTTTGAGGAGACGATAAGGATTGACTTATAGCTGCTGATAGAATTAGTGACGATTCAAAAGATAACAAAAGTCGTCCAAGTACAGACTTGTTTTTATAAAGCTGCCAACAAAAATAAAAATACCTTTTTTGCTCGTCAATCGAATCTATCATTCGAAGTATCATGCTTTGCTCGATTTTTTTGGAAAGTACTTTCGTTAGAAATCGAAGTAAAAGTGGAGATAACAGATAAATTAACAACCCAATAATAAGCACACGGAAAAAAGTTAGAAGTATCACCGAAGAAGGCATCACGTACATTCCGGTCAATAACAAAGCTAGTACAAGTATGACCCACGTGTTCTTTTTTGAAATACGTTTTTGGGGATTAGGTTCACTGGTAGGGAGGGCAGCATCAGTAAAGAGTTTTAGCAATTCTTCTTTTTTAGACAATGCGCGCTGAGGCCATTGCCCAAACCAATATCCAATCAACAAACCGGCTAATAAATACAACACCAAATAAGTAATAACAATGGCCTGTAAACTAATTGGAAGAAAGGCGAATTGTAAATGCAACTCGTTGATCCAATCTGAAAAAGTTGTCCAAAAATCAGATCCAAAAAATAGAAATAAGACCAATACTTTTTGAAAAGCAGTTTCCAATAATGCCACTACTGAAAAAAGTAAAGCAGCAAATCGAAAAGAAGGAATCAAGCCAAAGAATAAATAGGCAGTAAATCCTTGAAATAACATAGCCACATAGGCTGTAGGTGGAGCTTGTGGACTAAGGATGAGTTTGACAGCCATTACGGCTAATGTAGCTCGGATAAGATCACTCGCAAAAAATCGAGTAGGCCGAGAAAGATTGCCACTCGACACAGCCGCGATAGTAATCAAACAAGCTACTGCTGCCCCCGCAATAACGATGCCACGTAAGGGTACTTGCAAAGCATGTAACACCCCTCCTAAAAAAGACTCTACAAAAGCCCAAAAAACTACAAGCCCCCAACCGGCAGGATTAATATAAGGACGCTGATGTGTAGCAGATTGGATTGACATCACTTTCCGATACAAAATTTACTAAATATATAATCCAGCTGATCTTCATTGGTAATTTCGCCCGTAATTTCTCCTAAGTAATGGATACAACGACGAATCTCTAAGGCAATCAAATCACTAGGCAGTTTGTTTTCCAAACCTGACTGTGTATCCTGTAAGGCCTGCAAAACTTGCTGTAGCGCATGATAATGTCGCGCGTTGGTAACAATGGTGCTTTCTGTATTTATTTTTTCTTGCAACACACTATCTAACATTCTTTCTTTAAGCGTGGCTAGATTTTGCTGCTTTTTTGCAGATAAAAAAAGAACTGATCCTAATTCAGCCCATTTTTGATTGGCTTGTTCCTTATCGAAAGTGTCCAATTTATTAGCGACCAGTAAAAAATGCCAGCCCTGCTTTTCCGCTTCTTGTTTCCAGTGGCGAACAGCCGACACATCTTCATTCACATCAAATACATAAAGAATAAGCTGAGCAGTCCGCATTTTTTCTAAACTCCGCTCTATTCCAACCAATTCAAGTTGATCATCGGTGTGTGCTCGAATGCCTGCTGTATCGATTAAACGAAATAAAATCCCATCAATATTTAATACTTCCTCAATTGTATCTCGAGTAGTTCCTGCGATTTCACTTACAATGGCGCGATTTTCATTTAACAAACTATTAAGCAACGTACTTTTTCCAGCGTTAGGTTTTCCTACAATAGCTACACTCACTCCATTGCGAATCACATTGCCTAATCGAAAAGAATCGATCAATATTGTTGTAGATCTTTTTAATTGCTCTAGTAATTGCTGCAGTTTTGTTCGATCTACAAATTCCACATCTTCTTGTGAAAAATCAAGCTCTAGTTCCAATAATGCAGAGAATTGGAGCAACTGTTCTCTTAATTGTTTTAACTCCATAGAAAACCCACCACGTACGCCGTGAAGGGCTGCCTGTTGTGCAGCAGCAGTGCTGGAGGCAATCAAATCGGCAACTGACTCTGCTTGCGTAAGATCCAATTTTCCATTTAGAAATGCACGTTGCGTAAACTCACCTGGCTTTGCCAGGCGTGCTCCTTGTTTTATTAGAGCTGCAATAAGCTGCTGTTGAATAAAAGGAGAACCATGACAACTAATCTCTACCACATCTTCTCCTGTATAGGAACGAGGCGATTTAAAAAGCGTTACCACTACTTCGTCTAATGGCTTTTCATTGAGTGTAATTAAACCCACATGTACAGTATGCGACAATTGCTCCTCGAGATTTTTAGATGGAAATACCGCATTAACGAACGATATCGCTTTATTACCACTGACACGAATTACGCCAATGGCGCCCACGCCGGGTGGAGTTGCCAATGCCACAATTGTTTCATCCCATCCAGTTACCTGATGCATGCGGCAAAATTAACGGAAAGGGACAGGGAGGGATAAAAAAAGTCCCCTCTAGTTAGGAAGGGACTTCAATTTCATACTTAAGGAAGCTTACTCAGACTCAACTCGGAATGTGATCGGTTGTTTACGGTATGCTTTTACTTGACGACCATTTTGGATAGCTGGGTTCCATTTGGGACCTTTTTTGATCACGCGCATCGCTTCTTCTTCCATACCATATCCATGGTTGGTCAAAGAACGAACGTCAGAAATGTTACCCTCTTTGTCCACAACAAATTGAACTACTACTGTGTAAGTACCTTCTGGTGCTCCATTATCAGTAGCAACCTGTCCATTTGCATTACGCTCCAGGTATTGACGCCATTTACTATCTCCACCAGGGAAGCTGGCTTCAATTTCAACTTTATCAAAGATTTTGTTGTCATCGATCTTTTCTTCAACTATTTGCTTACCATTATCGATATCTGTGGGAGCAGCGATACCATCATCTTTGATACCTTCTACGTTTACCACATCGATTTTCGCCTCCTTCAACTCTTCTTGTGGTGGAGGTGGCTTTTCAACCTCCTCATCCTTTTTGATGACAGGAGGAGTAAATTGTTTCATTTCCACTTTAGGCGGCTCCTGCTTTGGCGGCGGAGGCGGTGGTGGAGGTGGCGGTTCTTTTTCTTCCTGCTTCACATCCTGCAAAGTCATTTCATTGATCTTCACTTTAGAATCACCCTTGTCTCCAAGTGTGCGACTTAGAAAGGAGATCAATAACATTAGTCCTGCAATGGAAGCAGTAATGATCAATGCGCGTTTTAAACGCTTATGATACGTTTTACGCAGAAAGTAGGCACCGTATTCTTTGTTTCTACCTTCGAATACAATGTCCAGCAAATCGGCGGTTAATATTTTGTTTACGTCCATGCTCTCAGTTTTGATAGGTTCTATTTAATGCCGTTAGACTCTTCAGTCTTTTTGATTAATTCATATTCAACGTCAGCGATTTTTACCATCGCATACGTACGAACCTGATTAATCGTCATCTCGTCTAGGATGTCTACTGTATTACGATAGGTAGCATCGTCACTAGGTTTAATGATGACCACAAAGTCTTTATCAGCACAATTACTAATAGGTTTACCTTCTGCTTTTGCTTTAGCTTCACAGGCTGGGTCGGGGCGCTGGTAATAGCGATCCATCACTTCCTTCTTTTTGTTGACAATGATGTCCCTTATTCCTTTGAACGTAGTTTGCTTGAAATTATTACCTGTAGCATCCACAACGAGTTTACCCTCGTAATAATAAACCTGGTCACCCTTTCCAAGCATGATCGTCAATACAGAGGATTCTTTAACCTCTGTTTGCTCATCCTGCTTTTTTATATCCTTGGGCATGTTAAGGTCCAAGGTGGTTGGGGAACTCATGGTTGCAGTGAATACGAAAAAGGTGATCA
>JACCDU010373431.1_pt1 | contig 20224 bp, 12 predicted proteins | sample 7446081 | NCBI WGS metagenome assembly JACCDU01 (sample SAMN15323447, study PRJNA562643) | freshwater metagenome | isolation source: river surface water | place: USA:Blue River Watershed | collected 2017-08-17
AAAAATTAGGTTTAACTGAAACAAGAGTTGCATTAGAAGATTTAAGTCAAGGTCAAGCAAATGCAATTTTAGAAAATCAAAAATATTTTGAAAAACTATCACCCGAGGAAATTGCTAAAGAACAATATACTGAAACTCAAAAATTGGCTCTTACAGTTTCCGAGATATCAACAATGTTAAAAGTTCAGTTCGCAAAAACAGTGAGACAACCGTTGGCACAAGTTGATTCATATATTCGTGACTTAAACGATTATATTGGCGGAAAAGACGGTGATAATAAATTTACGGGAGAATTAGAAAGAATAAAAGCGGATACAAACAAATACGCTGAAGATTATGTGAAAAAAGATTTAGGTATAAAGACTGGAACCGCGACTTCACAACCACAAGAACATACACATAATCATAATTTCCAAATGGGAGATGTGACTAGTGATAATTTAAAGAGAAGTCTCTATACAGACCCTGTTTTCCACGATTCGTTTAAACAACAATGGGAAAAGGGCGGATACCTACAAAATTAAACAGTAAAATAAATAAAATTCTATTTATATAGTAAAAACATAGATGCCAACTTATTTAGATTTTAATACCACCGCAACTTTTAGGGATTTTCTAATATCAAAAACCCTACAAAGACCGTTTGGTCCACAAACGTTTACGAGCACAAATTATGCGGTTCAAAATTTAAGTAATCTTTCAAATGTCGACCCGGGAGATGTTAAAACAGGATGGGCAGCGGCGTATGGAGGAAGTTTTGGATTAAACTTATTCCAACCCGACTCATTTAGAGAATATGAATTTTTATCAAATCTCAATTTACAAATTGGGAATAACGGTGTTGTTTATTCGGGTTACATAAATTCATTTCAACCGGTAACAACAGGATTGATTGGTATTATGTCAGGTGACAATTTCGATAATGATTCGAGATTGATGAGATTCGCAGCACAGAATATTCGAGAAAATAAACAAGGACCTGTTCTTGCTAGAATTACACAAAACTTAACCTCGGCTACTTTAGGTCGAGTTAGATTAGCAGATGCGTTAAATGGTAACTTGGCAACCGCAATTAATATTGCCACAGGTAGAGAACCATTAGTTGAAAAGAATTATAAAATTACCGTTGCTAAAACGTTGGCAGGTAAAGGAATTGACTTTTTACAAACGGTTGCCGGTGTAGAATTTCCATTTAGTGAAATACCGGGAGATTATTTAAGTAATCCACAAAACCCAATTGAAAATCGTCCTGAACCAAGAACACAAGCCGGTGCGATTTTACAAGATATTACAGGAGCATTAGGTTCATTGATTGGTATTCAAAGAAGACCAAAACTTTCAAGAAAACCTTCTGACTTAATGATTGAATATATGGGTGAAGGACAGAAACAAGTTCTGTATGATAACCTTTCATATTCAAAATATGCACCTAACTATACAACAACTGCAAGGTCACAACAATCATCAAAACTTTTCAACTTTGTCAATAGTGTTGCTCAAGGTGTAAAATCTATTTTAGGATTAGAAGCACCAAGAGGTGAGGCGTATATTGGTGATGATAGAAGTGAAGATGTAAAATATACAATGTCAGATTTTAATGGTAATACTGTTAAAAGTAATTACTATTTGAGTTTGATGTTCGACCCCGTTGCTGCCGAATTATTCGAAAGAAGAAAGAATATCACTGAAGGTGGTCAAATTGGTAGTAAACTAACTTGGATTAGTACTAACTCAAGAAATGAATTAGGTTTACACAATAAAGAGTGGGCACAAGAAGCGACACAATTAAATGATTCATTATCTACAAAATATGGTTTTAGAGAAGATTCTATTTTAGGTAAAACACAAGAGATTCTTGATTCAATGCCAAAAGATGGTTTGGCGGCAAGAACTCACGTTGGTAACGTTATTGACCAAACAAGTAGAGTATTCAAAGAAGGTGAATCAATGATATCAAGAGGTTCTGCAATCCAATATGTTGACCAATATACAAACGAAACCACTGGTGTTGAGTATTGTAGAGTTTGGACAAAAGATAGAGGTTATATGAACTACTCTGACACTATGAAAAGAACCGGTAATATCCGTAAGTTCGAAGATAGTGTTATGTCAACCCCATGGAATTTGAATATCGCACCAATGTCAAACGGTGACAGAGAATTCGAAGGATTTTCAACAAACATATTCAAAAAGGGAGACGGATTTTATGCTAAAAAATATATGTTCTCTATTGAGAACTTAGCTTGGAGAACATCAAACACTCCAGGTTTCACATATAATGATTTACCATATTGTGAAAGAGGACCTAACGGTGGACGTGTAATGTGGTTCCCACCATACGATTTAAAAATCAGTGAACAGAACTCAGCTCGTTGGACTGACAATACTTTCTTAGGAAGACCTGAACCAATTTACACATATCAAGATACATCAAGAACAGGTCAGTTATCATTTAAAGTGGTTGTTGACCACCCAAGTATTTTAAATCTATTGGTTAGAGAGCACTTTAGAAATATGAGTGATGAGGAAGCGGAAAATTACATCAATGCATTCTTTGCGGGTTGTAAGGACCTTGATTTCTATGATTTAATTAGAAGATATACATATTTGGATTCTGATGATATTAAATTAATCCAAGCTTATCTCGAAAAAGCTAAAGACCCTGAGGTAATTAAAACATACAAAACAATAATTGACCCTGTTGAAATCCCCGAAAACGGTGGTAGTGGGACCAATCAAACTGACAATAAGGTAAGTTCAGGAATGATTGTTTTAAAATATGAAAACGATATTCCGGGACCAAATCTACAATCACTTTATGTAAGTACCCCTTACCAATCATTATTTGATTCATTTATCGGTAACAACTCAACTACAGGTAAAAAAGCAAGTGAAGTTGCGGGATTAGATGCTGATTTAAGAAGTATTACCGCAATGACAATAACCCCTCAAATTAAAAAAGAGAAAGGATATGTTTTTGGTGACCCAAACACAGTAATCACTAATGATAAAGTAGTTGAACAAACAAATAAATTAAGTGGTTACTTTGACACCGCCTTTGCGGAATACAACAAATATGCAACTAAAGCTGCGGAACTTAAACAATTGATATCTGATAATAAAATACAGAAGATTTATTTAAGTGTTGAATCCTCATGTTCATCTGTCGCATCAGAACTTTATAATGAGAAACTTGCGTTAAGAAGAAGTTCAAGTATTATTAATGATTTTTTTGATAAAATATCAAATGGTGGTACAAAACCCAAGTTGGAATCTAGATGGGTAAAATCAATTAACGAATCTGAAAGTCAAACTGACCCCGAAAATCCGGCAAATAAAGTTGTGGTTAAAAGAGGTCAACCAATTGGCATTAGAAGAGAATATAAATTAAGTGAACTTGGTTATGAAAATAATCAGGGTACCATTATTATTGAAAGTGTAAACTACGGTGAAAACTTTACAGGAACGAATCCAAACTTGGACACATACTGTAAGGGTAAAGAATTTATAACAGTTAAAGGATTGAAAAAACACTCCCCGATTGCGTTCTTCTGTCGTCAATCTCGAGTATCATTTGATTATTATAAACTACCTGAACAACCAACACCACAACCTACACCAACTCCGGTTACAAGAATTGAGCCGGGTGAAGATATTATTAAACCATCACCAACAAAGAAACCGGCAATTGACCCATTAAAGAGAATTATAATGAAAACACTTTCAGAGTGTTATTACTTCAAGAAACTTGAGGAAGATTCTCCTGTGGCGTTTAAATCATTAAAAGAGAAATTAAAATACTTCCATCCGGGTTTCCACTCAACAACCCCTGAAGGTTTGAACGCACGTTTAACTTTCATGTTACAATGTGTAAGACCGGGTGATACAATACCTATTAAAGGAATTGCGGACGATGCGGATTTAAATGCAAGAAATACAACATTTGGACCTCCACCTGTTTGTGTTTTACGAATTGGTGATTTCTACCACTCTAAAATCATTATTCGTGATGTGAATATCACTTACGATGATTCTCCATGGGATTTAAACCCTGAGGGTATTGGTGTACAACCAATGATTGCGAATGTGACATGTCAAATCGCGTTCATCGGGGGACAAGGTTTATCAAAACCAATTGAGAGATTACAAAATGCATTGTCATCGAACTTCTTTGCTAATACGGAGATGTACGATGAAAGGTCAATATCATCAATGGATGATGCTCAGAAAAAGAAATATGAAGCATTTAGTAAAAAGTTCCTTGAAGAATTATTATCGGCGGCAGCAAAACCACCACAAGGTCCTGAAACACAAAATGCTAACAAAATAAGCGAGGGTGTTTACGTTGGTACACTAAGTGGTACGACCGCATTACAATACTCACCATTGGTGGATGAAGTATTCACAAATACAGACGCGTATTTTAAATCATACGAAAAAACATATAACGATATCATTCCGAAGTACGGACCTGAAATCGGTAAAATGTTATTTGACCCAACATATAGAAGTGTTCATCAATATGATGTTTACACCACAACAAGTCCTACACCGGGTAAAACCATATCTATATTTGGTCAATATCCAAAATCAAAAGAATTATCGGTTCTTAAAAGAGGTTTGTTAAGCGGATTAATCACACAACTTGAAAGTACAGATTTATCAACTATGATGAATTTGGATAACGAGTTAACGCCACCAAAATTATCTAAATCAAATGAGTTAATTAAACCGTTGATAAAGAAATATATTGAAGACAAAGTAAACCAATTAACAGATAAGAATCCATTTGAGGATTTGGAAAAAACGAGAAACACTTTAATTACGTCATTAGACAAAGTAAACTTTGTTGTTAAGTTTGGTAAGGATACTAAAATTTCAGGTGAGACTGCAACATCGGCTACATTATCAGGGTTTACCTATGATTTATTGTACGACCCATATTCTTCATGTATTGATTACATAGAAAAGAATACTCCGAAATTATATGATGATTTAACAACATCAATAAATTTCCAAAATCCTGTGATATCATCTACTGATTTTGAAAAAATAATGAAGGTAATGTTGGCTGATAATGTGGATGCAATTGTTAAGGAATACGAAAAAGATACAATCATTTTCCCTGAAAATGTTAGAAACAAAATAAGAAACAAAATTGAAAAATTTGTTGATACACCAAAAGCTAAAAACTTTAAGTTTAGTAAGTTTAAGGAGAGAAAAAATAAAAAGGATATTGTGTTTACAATAACCGAAGCTGCAGAAACAAACACATCGGTTGTTGATGAAGCAAAAAAGGTACATTCAGATAATCTACCACTTGGTACTAAATTAAATTATTATAAAATTAAGAAGTAATGGCAAGAGAATACTTTGACAGATATCAATTCTTTGTGGAGGATGGTGATTTCAGAATCGTACCGGGTATTGAAATACCTATTAAAACAACCGACAAATATGTATTGTACAAAAGAGGTAAGAATAGGTTAGATAAAATATCACAAGAATATTATGGAAGTCCTGTTTATGGGTGGTTAATTTTAATGGCAAATCCTTTGGTTGGAAGTCTTGAATTTACCATACCAAATAATTCTTTACTAAGAATACCATTTCCTTTGACTACCTCTTTACAAGATTATAAAAGAGGCGTAGAATTGTATAACTTATATTATGGGGAACAGTGATTTATCAAATAGTGAAAACATACTTGTAAAAGTTGACCAAAACAATCTTATTTATGTTGACCCAAACAGTGTTGTGGATGCTGACGGAAGTATCCAACCAAGGGGACTAAAACAAGAAAATTTGGTAATGTATGCAAACTTGGAAGCAGATTTGATTCCGAGAAGTCGACTTATTGCTGAATCTCAAGGAAGCACACTTGTTAGTGTGGCAAAGGGAAATTTAAATTTTCTAAGAAATCAAAGTGGTGATGGAAACTTCGATTCATCGTGGACAGATTCTTTTGTTCCAAAACCGATAGAAGGTGCCGAATCAAATTATAGAAACGGTAACGATTTAACTTTTGGACCTACAGCTTTTACCGACCCAACAGGTCAAAACTTTGGTATTGACTCGATTAATATCGTAGTTAAAGGTGCCAATTTTACACCACAAGTAACGATTAATTTTGTTGACGTAAGAGGTAAAGTATTATTCGAATCATCGGAAACTTCACCTTATCGTGCATTTTTCCATATTCCGTGGCCAATATTCTATTTAACAGTAAAAGGTTATTATGGTAAGGCGATTAGATATCGTTTACACATGGTAAAGTTTAGTTCAAGGTTTAACGATTCAAATGGTAACTTTGAAGTATCAACTACTTTTGTTGGTTCAACATATGCATACTTAAATGATATTCCACTATCGGGAATAATCAATTCTCCATATATGTTTTTAACTGAAAAGGTTGAAAACAAAAAGTTTAATGAATCCACAGGTAGATATGAAAAAAACGTATCTCGAGGTTCAAGAGGATATGCAATATTGAGTTCAATTTATGCTCAGTATAAACAAAAAGGTTTAGTTCCTCAAGACATGCCCGTAAGAACTCTAAAAGAGTTAGGATACTTGGCAGAATCACTTGACAAAATATTAGAAAAACAAATCTTTAATAGTGTTGTAACCATGGAAGTTTTCTCGGGTATTAAAGATATCGAGAAGGCATTAGATAATTTTGAAAATTCAATCAAAGCATGGTCAAATACCAACGTATCTAAAGAATTTGTAACCAAAACAAAAACAACAGGAACAAATACCACAACAACTGAAAATTGGTATTTCTTATTAGGTAACGATAAAACGAAAACAGATAAGATTATCAATAAGGATAAAAATGGTACCCTTGAAAAACTTATTGAAAACGGAAGAGAACAGATTAATACCGCATTGACATATACAAATGGTTTTATGAATAAAACCACGGCTGACTTTAAGAAGGTATCTTTAAAGAGTGTTAAGGCAGTTAAAGATTACTACGAACTTAATGGTGAGAAGAAAGTCCTTGTTGGTGTTGATAATTTGGTTAATGACATATACGAAATTAGAAAAACCTTTGAAGAACAAAGAAAGAAACTCGAAGATGAGGTAGAAAAGAAGATGAACGAAATCATCAAAGACCCATCTAAAGGTTTTGGTTTTGAACCAACAATCAGAAATATTTTTGCGGTGTTATTGGCAAATGCTGAAGTGTATATCAGATTAATGAAAGATGTACACGATAAAGCGTTTGATGCTGCTCAAGCAAGGTCATCACTTCTTGCGGGTTTAACTGATGAACAAAAAGGTAAGGGACAACCAATATACCCATGGCCAGAGGTTAAAAAACCAACCGCAGCGGGAAAACAAAATGTTATTGCTTATCCGGGTGATATCGATTTGGTTAATAAATTAAAATCAAATGATAGAAATTTATGGCCAGAGGTTGATTTTGTTGAGGAGTTTATTCAAATAACAACAAACAGAAAAGACACAAATGTATCTGCGGAACCTACCGTAAGTAATATTGAGTACATTTTTGAAACAGATTTCGATAAAGGTAAGATTGATGACATTAGTGGTTTAGATGTTTTAAACGAACAGATACCATATCAAGATAAAGTGTTTTCATCGTTTGTGTATGAATTATATGAGAGAGCAAAGTTCATCACATTATTTGATTCATATAGTAATAACTTTTTAAATTACTTAATTGATGAGGAATATGAAAACGTTGCCGAAACAATAAGTGAGGACATTGATTTAGTATCTCTTTGTAAGAAATTAACGGACGTTGATAAATTAATTAGATTTAAAACATCATCACCGTTATTAAATCCTGATAATACCCCACAATTAGATTCGGAAGGAAAACCAAAAACCGCAACAGTTTTTGATGGATATATCCCAAGTGCTTCTCCATATGAGAGATTCCCATATTTTAGAGATAATATACCTACGGTACCATATCTTAAAGAGATTATCGAATATCCATTTAAAATGGAAAAATATGTGGACGTATCAAGAACTGCGAAATCATTTAAGAAAGATGAACTTAATACTGAATTAGTAAAGTACGTACCTGAACCATATAGAAAAAACATATACCCATTCAATTCAAATCTTTATTTGGATTACTTAGATGTTACATCATTTACGGATGATAATTTTAAGTTTAATGGTGTTTTGAGTATAAACCCTAACCAAGGGTTTGTTTGTTCACCAGTCAACTCAAATGCGTGGGTAAAACAAGGTTACACTACCAATATGTTCTCACAAAATTTAAAAGTGGGAAACAATTTAGTTAGTATTGTTAATACACCTTATTTCCATAAACAGTTGTTTAGTGATTTTAATAATAATGCAGTTTACGGTAGATATGTTGGTGCGTCATATTTGTTATTGACATCTTTACCATTTTTGGATTTAGAAGATAACATCACATTTAGTGGTAAAACAATTTTGATGTCATCTTTATTTAGAGAGATTTCATCAACACATTTTGTTCCATATCATCTTATGTTAAAATGGGGAGCAATCTACCATCGTTACAAAAAACAGATAACCACAGGTGATGATATACTTGATGGATTTGTAAACATTGCGAATACCACTCAAGGAATTACAGGTTCAACCCTATTTGATGGTGGATACACAGGAACAACATATACCGGATTCACAGTTAGTGCAACCACATTAACAAATGCAACTGATGTTGGTGTTGCACCATTCTATCAGGCATTGTATCATCAGATTGTTAATGGTTATAATCATTACACAGTTATGTCGGGTAACACATCATACAGTGCACAAACGGCAACAAACAAGATTATACACAAAAAAGAAGTAAAGAATAATAACTATTGGAGTGTCTTTGTTGATAATTCACAATACATTCCTACGGATTTATATTATACCCTTTTACCTTCTAATGGTTTTAACAGTTCTGATTTAGTAAATAAAAATACAGAAACTATAGATTTTGCGAGACAATACAACTTTAGAAGTTTATGGAAGGATGAGAGTATAACATCAGAATTCTCTGGCAGAACATTCGCGTCTCACAGTGAATACCCAAGAAACTACGTATCAGGTTCAACAACCGATAACGTATATTCAATTGACACAAATTATAGAAAAGTAATTGATTTAATTGGAACATTCAGTCCGAAGATATTGGAAGCGTTTGAAGAAATGTTCTTGGATTTTGCGTCAGAAAAGGGAAATGATGAAGTTCCATACCAAACATTCACAAATGTGAGGTATCCAAAATTCCAAGATTTATTAAAAGATATCTCAACTGTTAAAAAAGAAACATCTGATTTTATCGGTTCAGATATATTATTGAATACTTTAAAAACGAGACAGTCAAATAAAATGGAGGTTATCACATCAAATTTATTGAATAGTGAAAACCTAATTAAATTTACTTTGGCAAATCCAAAAGAGATTGACCCATACACATTCTATGGTATGGGATTACCGTCACCTATTTCACTATATAATGAACAACCATTTGATGTGGCTGACGTTACCTCAACCAATTTAGGTTTAATTAAACTTTATATTGGTGAGGATATTGATGGATATTATCAAAACTTCTTTTCAATTAACGATATAAAACTTAATGAAGAGAATATCATTAGGTATCGACCAATGGCTCAGATTTATGGTGGATATAGAAAAGCGGGTGGCACTAACACAAAAGTTGCGTTTAAAGAATATCTTAGAACCTCAATATTCCAAGGTAATACTAATGGAATTCATGCGGCAGGTTCTGACCAAAGATTAAAGTATTTCTTAACACAATTATTAAAGAAAATAAGTTCAGAAACCGGTGTAAAACAAAATAACGAAAGTTCACAAATCAGACTTTACAGAGGTTATAATACCGACCAAACTAAATTAGAGGTTTATAATACACTCAAATCATTTAATGATAAGTGGACTGCCGGTAATTCAATAGGACAAAGATTATTACTTGAGGAGTTCTTATTCTTGGATAAGGCAAATAGAGATATTGGTGATAAGTTTTTCTTAAACATCGATAAAATTCTACCATTACTAAATCCAAAGAACTCTAATCAAAATTTATACGGAGCAATTTCTATGTTGATACAGGGAACAGGTCTCGATATGAGAGCTCTTCCGGCATATGTTAATTTCTATGGAACTAATCTTAGAACCAAGAGTAAGATTGCACCTTCAAAATCAGTTGCGAAGAATTTATTTGGAACATTCCTCGAAGTTGATTACCAAGAATCGTCTCCAAAAATTATCATTCAATTAGTTGGTAATTCATCTAAACGTCCTGATATGTCAAATAGTAAGGAATATAAGTTTGCGGATGATAGTTTCTATATTGGAAGTGTTAATAATAATCCTTTGGTGATTACTTCACTTGAAGGATTCTCAGTAAATGATTTAAGTAAATCAAATAAGGTAGTTGCGTTTGAAGTGAGTTTTGGTGACCAAAACCAAGGTATCTTCAAAGGAATACAACTTGACCAATCGACATTAAAGAACACATCAGAATCGTTTGTGGTTTTAGAAAACTTGGCGAGGTCTGAATCAGGTGCGGGAGCATATAACGTCGACGTTAGTTTGTTCGATTATTACAAACAAGCATCGTACAGATGTGAAATATCTTGTATGGGTAACGTAATGATTCAACCTACAATGTATTTCTATTTGAAAAACATCCCGATGTTTAAGGGAACATATTGGATTACTGAAGTAAGTCACTCAATTAAGGGTAATGTGATTAATACCTCATTTGTTGGTACAAGAATCCCATACACGTCATTACCTGACCCTAAAGATTCCTTTATTGCGAGTTACCGTGTACTATTTGATAAAATGACAAGTAAAGCTAAGGCGATACTTAAACAACAAGAGTCAACAAAAACGGGCACACAAAAACCTGTTGTTTATAATGGTGTATCTTATATCACCGATATGGGTTCAGTTTCTGTACCGGGTGAAGAGATTACTAAAACAACACCAAAGGTGGGTATTACTGAATTTGGTGTACCATATAACGGATACAATAATGAACCCGCAATTCAAAAAGTGGATAATGGTGATACTTGGTTAAGGGCAGTTGTAGTTAAAATGGGTGGAGAAAAATACCCAATTGAAAGTGGTACGACATTCAATATCGCAGAAGGGGTTAAATGGGGAGATGTTAGTGGTTCAAATATGAAGTTCTATAATACTAAGTTCCAACTTGGTACCGCAAGTGCATCTAAGATTAGAACCGCAAAAACAACATTTAAAAACCCTAAGAATGATAAAACGTTGACACTTAATCCCAATTACCAATTAGATGTCAATCTCGGACCCATTACGGTACAGGGACCAATTTCTGTTGGACCAAAAGTAGATGGGTATGGTATGGGTATGTCACCGGCTTTAATGTCAGAATTAGGTATCCACGAAGGTGAAGTGATATACTTCAAAATGTCATGACATTGACCGCATTTCTAACTATTTCAATGTGGGTAGTTCTTTTTAGATACTTCTATGTAAGAAAAAACCCAATAGAAAGTATTGTTGATGAAATAACCATGATTATGTGGCAGTTGAATATTTCTTGTTTGAGTTATTTATTGATAAGAGCGGTGGTTTTTTCATGGATTTTACCATTTCTTGGATATTTATAAAAGAAAATACTATGAACAACGAAAAATTAAATAGTGCTCTTAACAACTACATGGCACCGAAGAACGTAAGAAACGTTTCTAACGATGGTATGGAAAGAGAAGAGTGTGACCTTAAAACTGGTGAATGTTATATTATCAGAAGTAAGGATGGTATTGTTGAAAGAATCAATAAAAAATTCATAACCGAAGACGGAAGACAATTATTACAAGATTAATACTATGGAATTGGAAAAAAAACTATTAGAAGAGGTTGCTCGATTTAATCAAATCAATAAGTACGCAAGAAAACTTATGAACGAGCAGGAGTTACCTCCAGCACCCGAAGCACCGGCTGAACCGGGAATGGAAGCACCGGCAGGTGAATTACCACCCCCACCGGCAGAAGGAGCGGCACCTGAAATGGGGGCACCGGCACCTGAAGCACCGGCAGAATCTGATACCGAAGAATTGGATATCACAGATTTAGTTAATATGACCAAATCTATTAAGAACGACCTTGATGATTCTAAGAGTGAACACCAAGGAGTAATAACTAAAATGGATGATGTCTTCACCAAATTGAATGATTTGGAACAGAAATTGGCTAACATGGATATGGTAATGGCTAAAATTGACGAGTTAGGTAATAAAATCGAACAAGTTAAAGAACCAAGTCCTGAAGAAAGATTACAAATGCGTTCATTGGATTCATACCCATTTAACCAAAACCCACAACAGTTCTTCGCACAAAAACAAGGTGAGATGAGAGCAAGTGGTAAGAATGAGTATGTTTTAACAAAAGACGACATTCAAAATTATTCACAAGAAACAATAAGAGACACGTTCAACCCAAACGAAGAACAAGATGAATTTAGCTTCTAAAGTAAACTTCTTATTAGGTTTACATCTTCAATTAAAGATTAATCATTGGCAAACTAAAGGAGTTGCCCGTCACGAAGCATTTGGTAATGCTTATGGTGATTTAACAGATTTAATAGATGAATTTGTTGAAGTCGCAATGGGAAAATACGGAAGGTTTGTTTTAGATGAAGAAACAAATAATATAAAACTTATAAATTTATCAGATATGAACCCGAAAGATATGATTTCGGTTTGTGTTGATGCATTAGTTGAGTTTTCAGAAGACTTAGACCCTAAAAGAGATACTGACCTTTTAAATTTAAAAGACGAGATGCTTGGTTTATTGAATAAACTTTTGTATCTTCTTACATTAGAGTAATACTCCACAAAACATTTTTGAAAAACTTTAAGACCGGATTTTGTAATCCGGTTTTTTTTTCTTATACTTTACTTATAACAACTTAAAATTAAGATTTATGTCAACATTTGATGCAGTACTGGCTCAGTACGAAAAAAACAAACAAGCCGCTGGCGGCAACAATGCAAACAAGGTTTCGCAAGAAGACCGATTAAAGAAATACTTCACCACCCTTTTACCAAAAGGTGCTCGTAGTGGTGAAAAACGTATTCGTATCCTCCCTACTACCGATGGTGGTTCTCCTTTTAAGGAAGTTTATTACCACGAAGTACAAGTAGATGGAAATTGGGTTAAATTATATGACCCTAAACAAGAAGGAAAGCGTTCACCTTTAAACGAGGTATATGACGCACTTATGATGACAGGTTTGGAATCGGATAAGGTTCTTGCTCGTCAATACAGAGCTCGTAAGTTCTACATTGTAAAAGTTATTGATAGAGAAAACGAACAGGACGGAGTAAAGTTCTGGCGTTTTAAACACAACAGTAAAGGAGAGGGAATCCTTGACAAAATCTTCCCACTTTTCAAAAACAAAGGTGACATCACCGAAATGAACACAGGTCGTGACCTTATTATCACTTTGGGTTTAACCAAAGCAGGTAATGGTCGTGAGTATACCACAATCACATCCATCATCCCTGAAGATGCATCTCCACTACATACAGATAGTAGTGTTGCACAATCATGGGTTAATGATGAATTGACTTGGGCTGATGTTTATTCCAAAAAACCTGAAGAGTACTTGGAAATGATTGCCAAAGGTGAAGTTCCTAAATGGGATTCAGAAAACAAAAAATGGGTTTCTAATTCAGAAGAAGAAACTACATTGATGCCACCTCCGGCTAATGTTTCACCCGCTACTCCTGTGGTTGACCCTCAGGACGACGCAGAAACTGACGACGATTTACCGTTCTAAAAAACCTCAAGGACACTCTCTTGGACATTTTGTCCTTGAGGGTGTTCCTTTTTAAAAAATATCAATATGGCAATTAAGAAAAAAGATTTTTCAATTTCGAGTATAACATCCAAGTACTCAAGTAAAATGACCTACAAACCTGATAGGTTTTTGGATTTGGGTGATGCGTTTTTGGATGCAACGGGTTTACCGGGTCCTGCTCTTGGACATATCAATATGTTCTTAGGTCACTCAGATACGGGTAAAACAACTGCATTATTATCAGCAGCGGCTGATGCAATCAAAAAGGGAATCTTACCTGTGTTCATTATTACAGAACAAAAGTTTGCGTTTGACCACGCAAATATTATGGGTATTCCTGTACAAGAAGAAGTTGACCCATCAACAGGTGAAATTACATTTACAGGTGACTTCATCTTCAGAAATGATTTTGAATACATCGAACAAATCACAGATTTCATCAATGAAATGATTGATGCACAAGAAAAGGGCGACATTCCTTATGATTTATTATTCTTGTGGGATTCAGTTGGTTCAGTACCTTGTAAGATGACATGGGAAGGTAAAGGTGGTAAACAACACAACGCATCTGTACTATCAGATAAAATTGGTATGGGTATCAACCAACGTATCTCAGGTTCAAGAAGGTCTGATAAACCTCATACAAATACACTTGTAATTGTAAACCAACCATGGGTAGAATTACCAAGTAACCCATACGAACAACCGAAAATCAAAGCGAAAGGTGGTGAATCGGTGTGGTTGAACTCAACATTGGTATTCCGTTTCGGTAACGAGAAAAATGCGGGAACCACTAAAATTCCAATCACAAGGAATAAGAGAACCATCACTATCGCAACAAGAAGTAAGATTACCGTTATGAAAAATCACGTTAACGGTATTCAATTTGGTGACGGTAAGATTATGGTTACACCTCATGGTTTTATGAAGGCAAAAGAGCCGGCAGAAGAAAAGGTATCAAGAGAACTTTACATCAAAGAACACCTTGATTATATCAGTAAATTATTTGGAGAGACGGTGTCGAGTGTAACCGACATCAAGTTCGAACCAATACCTGACGAAGACACAGAAGATTGATTGTTTAACAAATAATAGTAAAAGACGCAATGTCTAATGTTTTATTGGTCGATGGAGACAACTTATTGACCATTGGTTTTTTTGGACTTAAAAATCACTTTCATAAGGGTAATCACATTGGTGGGTTATACCACTTTATCAATACCCTACGCAGGTCGATTGAGGTCCACAGATTAGACAAAGTCGTCGTTTTTTGGGATGGAAAAGAAGGTTCCTCATCTCGCAAGAGATACTACCATCAATATAAAGAAAATAGAAGAGAACGAGTTAGAACCGAAGAACAGGTTCATGCATACGGACAACAACGAAATAGAGTAAAACAGTACCTTGAGGAGTTGTTCGTTAGACAGGGTGAGTATGATTATTGCGAAACCGATGATTCGATTGCATACTACTCACAAAACTCACCAAAAGAGAATATCATCATATATTCATCCGACGGTGACCTCACCCAACTTGTTTCAGAAAACACAAGATTATTCAACCCTTCACATAGTAAAATGTATCAACCAAATGATATGTTTGTATATGACCATGAAGAGATACGAATAGAAAACATCAAATTGGTCAAAATGTTATGTGGTGACCCGTCTGACAACATCGCAGGTATCAAAAACTTAGGTGTTAGAAGATTACTCACAATGGTACCTGAATTAAGGACCGAAGCAATCACATTAGAATTCATTAGAGAACGTTTTAACAACCTTTTCGAAGAAGATAAGGATAATCGTCTCGTAACCAATTTGCTCACGGGAGTGACCAAATATGGGGTTTTAGGTGAAGAGTTTTTTGATGTTAACAATCGAATTGTAAGTCTTGATGACCCATTCTTAACAGACGAGGCGAAGGAGGCGATAAACTCCTTAATAACCGACCCCCTTGACCCCGAAGGACGTTCATACAAGAATACCATGAAGATGATGATGGAGGACGGAATTTTTCTCCTACTCCCTAAATCAGATGACGCTTGGATTAATTTCCTAAATCCATTCCTAAGATTAACTAGAAAAGAAAAAAATAAAAAAATCATTAAAATTAAAACCAATGACTAATCAAGATTTAACTAAATTTGAATTCCTTTTAACTCTTGAAGGAAACATCGTCGTACAACGTTATTTTAACGTAAAAGGACACAACTCAAAATCTCGTCGCTCGCTAGACATGCACTATTATGTAAAAAATATTTGTGAAGAAATCGAGTATGATTTGAAATCAAAAACTTTGGATTATCTAAATGAAAATCGTGATTATTTTTACGGTTTGGACAGTGCAGAACCTAACGAAGACGTGGAAAAAGAAAACTTTTTGCTCGAAATTAAGATAGGAGACGATGTATTTATTCAAAGACAGTTTCCCGCATACTTCTTCCATCCAAAGGTGAGGTATACGGTAGACATTCGTCCCCACCTGAAAAGATATTTGGCGGACCTTACCGCTATTTTATCTTCTAGGGATTTGGAAACAACTTATTTAACATATCAACTATAATAAACAAAAAATAAAACAATGAGCGAAAAGAACTTTGGAACACTCGGAACATCATTCCAGCAAGCATTATTAAAAGCAATTATTGAGGACAAAAAATATGGGGAACAAATCATTGATGTAATCGAGAACAAGTACTTTGATAACGTATCTTTTAAATTCATTTCTGAACATATTAAAGAATACTATAAGAAGTATTCCAAAGTTCCGAACTATGATAGTTTGGCACTTAAAATAACTTCAGAAATGGGGTCACCAGAGAGTGCAAGAATCCACTTGGATACTCTTGAAGCAATCAAAGAAAACACACAGGATGCTTCATTAGTGAAAGATGAGGCGTTGAATTTCTGTAAACAACAAAACCTTAGAAAGGAGTTAAAGAAAATCAATTCTATTATCGACAATGGAGCATTTCATGAGTACCCAACAATTGAAGGTATTATACAAAAAGCTCTACAAGTTGGTCTTCCTCCCGAAGAATCCATGGATGTGTTTCACGACATCGATTCGGCACTTGAAAAAGATAATCGACAAGCAATTCCAACAGGAATTACCGGTGTTGATAATGTTTTGAAAGGTGGTTTGGGTAGAGGAGAACTGGGTGTTGTATTGGCTCCAACAGGGACAGGTAAAACAACGTTATTAACCTTGTTCTCTAACACGGCATACAATGAAGATTTTAATGTACTTCAAATCTTTTTTGAAGACAATCCCGCAAATATTAAAAAGAAACACTTCACACTTTGGACAGGTATTGAACCAGACGAACAACCTGAAAGAAAAGATGAAGTTAAAAGAATGGTTGAAGAAATTCAACAAACAAGTCAAGGTTCTTTAAACATTATTAAATTACCAAGTGACTCAATCACCATTTCCGAAATCAAATCAAGAATCAGAAAACATCTTTCTGATGGTAAGAAATTGGACCTACTATTAATCGATTATGTTGATTGTATTTCACCTGAGAGAAGTAATTTTGGTGAAGAATGGAAAGGTGAGGGTTCTGTTATGAGAAGTTTGGAAGCAATGACCGGAGAATTCGATATTGCTATTTGGACGGCAACTCAAGGTAACAGAGAATCAATCTCATCTGAAGTCGTTACAACCGACCAAATGGGTGGTTCTATCAAAAAGGCACAAATTGGACACGTTGTATTGTCTGTTGGTAAAACTCTCGAACAGAAAGAACACAATTTGGCAACAATGACCCTACTTAAATCACGTATTGGTCAAGATGGTATCATTTGGAACAACTGTAAGTTTGACAACAAGTTCTTGGTGATTGACACCGAAACACAAACAACCCTACTTGGACACCAAGAGGAAAAAGTCAAAACAAATTCAAACAGAGCAGCTGAGATGTTTAAGAAAAGACAAGAGCTGTTAAATCGATAATCAAAAACTTTATTAGAACATGAAAGAAAAGATTTTACAAGAAAATCCAGGACGTTTTGTCCTCTTCCCAATCGAACACCACGATATTTGGAAACTTTACAAACAACAAGAAGCATGCTTTTGGACTGCAGAAGAAATTGACTTAGCCCAAGATATTAATGATTGGGAAAGTAAATTAAACGAAGATGAACAACACTTCGTAAAACACGTTTTGGCGTTCTTCGCGGCTTCTGATGGTATCGTGAATGAAAATTTGGCAATGAACTTTGTTAATGAAGTTCAATATACTGAAGCTAAAATGTTCTACGGATTCCAAATTATGATGGAGAACATTCATAGTGAGACATACTCATTATTGATTGACACATACATTAAAGATAAGGAAGAACAAAATCTTCTGTTCAACGCAATTGAGACGGTACCGGCTATCAAGAAGAAAGCGGAATGGGCAATCAAGTGGATTAACTCCGACTCATTCGTTGAACGAATCGTTGCATTTGCTGCGGTTGAGGGTATTTTCTTTTCTGGCTCATTCTGTTCTATTTTCTGGCTCAAAAAACGTGGTTTAATGCCGGGATTAACATTCTCAAATGAGCTTATTTCTCGTGATGAGGGAATGCACTGTGATTTTGCTTGTCATTTGTACAACAATCACATACAAAAGAAACTCACACAAGCTAAAATCAAAGAGATTATTTGTGGGGCATTAGAAATCGAAAAGGAATTCATCCTTGAGGCACTACCAGTTCGTTTAATTGGTATGAACTCTGACCTTATGTCACAATATTTGGAATTTGTTACCGATAGATTATTGGTTTCATTAGGTGTACCTAAGGTTTACAATTCATCTAACCCATTTGATTTCATGGAGAACATTGCGATTCAAGGTAAAACAAATTTCTTTGAAAAAAGAGTTGCTGAATATCAAAAGGCAGGGGTCTCCAACAATTCATCTATTGATGACATAACCAATATCGATGATATCGATTTTTAAATAATTGAATGATATGAAAGTAAAGAAAAGAGATGGCTCCCTCGAGGAGATGCGATATGATAAAATCACAAGAAGAATGCAATACTTCTGTGATGATTTGGATATTGAATATGTGGACCCAACCTTAGTTACTCTTAAAGTAACACAAGGTATATATGATGGAATCTCAACTGTAGAACTTGATATATTGGCAGCAGAAACTGCCGCATCGTTAGTAACAACACATCCTGATTATGCAAAGTTAGCAGGTCGTTTGGCTGTATCTAATCTACATAAAACAACTCCAAAGAAGTTCTCACAAGCAATAAAAGAACTACACTCATTTATTGAACCAAAAACAGGTAAAGAATCGTCATTAATTGATGATAATGTTGCTAAGTTTGTTCATCAGAATAGAGAAGTTCTTGACGGTGCAATCAGACAAGAACGTGATTTGGATTTTGATTATTTTGGTTTTAAAACATTAGAACGTTCATATCTTTTAAAGATTGGTAAACGTATTGTTGAGAGACCTCAATACATGTACATGAGAGTTGCCGTTGGTATTTGTAATGGTAATTTGGAAATGGCTTTGAGAATCTATGATGATTTATCACAACATTTTTACACCCACGCAACACCAACACTATTTAATGCAGGAACTCGTCGTCCACAAATGTCTTCTTGTTTCTTGATTGGAAACAAAGGTGATGATATTGATGGTTTATTTGATACCATTAAGGACGTTGCTAAGATTTCTAAATGGGCGGGTGGTATCGGATTACACGTACATGATGTAAGAGCTAAAGGTTCATACATTAAAGGTACAGGCGGAGAATCTGATGGACTTCTTCCTATGATGAAAACATACAATGAGGTTGCTCGTTGGATTAATCAGGGTGGTAAAAGAAAAGGTTCTTTTGCTGTTTACCTTGAACCATGGCACGCAGACGTTTTCGAATTTATTGATTTAAGAAAGAATCACGGTAAAGAAGAGATGAGAGCAAGAGATTTGTTCTTGGCAATGTGGACACCTGATTTATTTATGCAACGAGTTGAGAGTGACGGAGATTGGTCATTATTCTCACCTGACGAAGCACCAGGTTTATCTGATACGTATGATACACCCGAAGACAAGGCGTTCACTCGTTTATACGAACAATACGAACAAGAAGGTAGAGCACGTAAAACTGTTAAGGCGAGAAAATTGATGGATTCAATTCTTACTGCACAGATTGAAACGGGAACACCTTATATGTTATATAAAGACTCGGCAAACTACAAATCAAATCAAAAGAATTTGGGAACAATTAAATCTTCAAACTTATGTACGGAGATTATTGAGTACTCAAGTCCTGAAGAACAAGCGGTTTGTAACTTGGCATCGATTGCATTACCAAAATATATTTTAGATGGTGAGTTTAATCACCAATTGTTATTTGAATACACATATC
>JACCDU010188570.1_pt1 | contig 20190 bp, 22 predicted proteins | sample 7446081 | NCBI WGS metagenome assembly JACCDU01 (sample SAMN15323447, study PRJNA562643) | freshwater metagenome | isolation source: river surface water | place: USA:Blue River Watershed | collected 2017-08-17
TCGCCCTCGTAGTTGATTGGCCATCGGCTGATCGTATGCCCGGCAACTTCATGTCAGAGTGGGAGTGGAATGTAACTCTCGAACTGATGAAGATTGCCAACCTAAAAGTGGATCGCCTGTCCATAGCTTACCGAGCCTACACCCAGAAGTGGCCGACGCTTTTCCGTGACTACAAGGTAGGTGGTGATCTGACACTGCTGGCCCAGGCTGATCGTGCCAAACTAATCAAGGACCTCGAAGGCTTTGACATGGCGCTGACCATGGGACCCCATGCTATGTTCTGTCTGACAGGCGAAACCAAACTGGACACCTATCGCGGCACCCATATCGACAGCCCCTTCGTTCCCGGCCTTCAAGTCGTGCCCACCTACTCACCTTCCATCTATGCACGGCTGGCTTGGAATGAGCGCCCAATCGTAGTCTCCTCAATGCGTAAAGTCCAACACCGTTTTGTCGACAAGCCGCGAACCATTTACATTCCAGAAACAGTTGCTGATCTGTACGCATTCTCCACTCAGCACATCGGCAGCGAGATTGTCTTCGACGTAGAGACCAACAAGGGTGGCCGCATTACAGAGTTCTCCGTTGCACCCACCTCTGACCGCTGCCTCTACGTTCAACTGGAAGACCGTGCCTTCAATCACATCTGGTCAGAGCAGGACGAACTCGACATCTGGTTGTGGATCAAATTCCTAGCCGATAGGAAAGATTTGGCATGGGGATTCCACAATGCGACTTATGACTTGACATACCTCGACGCCTATGATATTCGTCCTAAAGGCCACATATTCGATACGATGCTTCGGCATCATGCTTGGCAACCGGAGTGGGAAAAGTCGCTGGGATTCCTAGCCTCTCTCCACCTACCGACCCGAGCATGGAAGCACCTTCGAACCAAGGCCAAGAAAGACTTTAACAAGGCAGGTTCAATTGACTAAAGCGTCGGTAGTTATCTACAAGTTCCTACAGTATGAATGATGATGACTCTAGCATAAGGCGGCTGTGGGCTTCAGTAATTGTACAGGCTCTTATCGACGCTACTTCTGTGCCTAAAACCCCAGCCGCCTCAGTTCACAAACGTCAAGCACAAGCATGGCTCACCGCAGAGTTTGGCACCACTGCCCAGAACTTCGACGAGGTGTGTCTGGCTGCTGACCTTGACCCATTCCGTGTCCGCAAATTTGCCCGCAACTATGATGGTCCTCCCTTGACATTGCACATACTGGCTCGTATGCGTAACTCATTCCTCAGAGGAGATACCATTGAAAACGATAACGGACCTGACACCGACTCCTGAGAATCAGGAGATCATCTACAATTCCCTCGACACGATGCAGACGATGGCCCTCAAGGAAGTCTTTGATGGGGGTCTGCTTCCTGACTGGGCAAAGCCGGGCTACACCTACAGCGAACAGATGCTTGGTCCTATCCTCACCATGATGAGGCGGGGTGTTCAGATCGATACTGCACGGCGTGACATCCTAGTAGCAGCATTGCAAGAACGGGCAGCCAAAGTCCAGGCCAACCTCGACTACGTATGCGAAACAGTGTGGGGTACCTCCTTCAACCACAACTCCACACCCCAGCTTACCTTCCTGTTCTATTCGCTGCTGGCTATCCCCGAGCAAACCAAATCCAAGAAGGGTGAAACCAAAGTAGCAACCGACCGTGAGGTCCTTGAAAGGATAACCCGTGACTACATCCGAGGCAGCTTCTTCGCCAACCACATCCTACGAATCCGCGATCTCGAAAAACAAATCGAGTTTCTTTCCAAGAAGCTATCGCCCCGCAACCGCTTCCATGCGTCGTTCAATATTGCAGGCACTGAGACGTTCCGACTATCGTCAAGTGAACATCCATTCCGCATTGGGAGTAACCTTCAAAACATACCGAAGGAAGCGCGCACATGTTTCGTTGCCGATCCCGGATACCTACTTTTCTATTCTGACCAACAGGGAGCAGAAGCACGTATTGTTGCGTATCTATCCGGCGACACCAACTACATCGCGGCAGTGGAAGGTGGCGATTCCCATACAATGGTTGCTTCCATGGTGTTTGGTTTCCCGCCAGAGAGGGAGCTTGCTGAACGCGAATACTACCGTGGCTACTCATATCGTGATATCACGAAGAGGGGTGCCCACGGCAGTAACTACTATGGAAAGCCCTACACTCTAGCCCAGCAGATGAAGGTCGAGACCGAGGTAGCAACTGCCTTTCAGGCTATGTACTTTAGGCGCTTCCCCGGCATCAGTGACTGGCACGCATGGGTAGCCAAGCAACTCCAAACCAAGGGCTACTTAGTCACCCCCTTTGGAATGCGGCGCACGTTTTGGAATCGTAGGTGGGATGACTCTACCCTGCGTGAAGCCATTGCCTTTGTGCCCCAGCATTGCGTCGGTGTCCTCATGAACGTGGGCATCTACAATCTGTGGGAACGCTTCGAAGGTAAGAACGATGTGCAAATCCTACTCAACCTACATGACGCGGTTCTAGGTCAAGTCCGTATCGACAAGGCCGAGGAACTGCTTCCCCAAGTTCTTGAATGTCTTCGCTTTCCTTTCCCCGTAACCGACATCAAGGGTATCTCCCGCGAAATAATTATTCCATTCGATGTGGAGGTCGGATATAATTGGGGAAAGGCCAGCGACAAGAACCCTGACGGCCTTAAAAAGTGGAGGCCCCATGGCAAGACATGACTATCTATCTGATCGAGCAGCGAACTATAAGCTCATGGCTGACATCAAGAACTGGTGGCGGAAGCGTGGGTGCATAGTTCGCGTATGGCTTGAGAAGGCGATAGACCCCTCGAACGGCACCACTATCTATGTGATCCGAACGAACATCATCCAACATACCAACAACGCAAGGAGCGGTTACTGTGTCGAATGAAAATGTAGTTCCCTTCAAGATCGTAGCTTCCAATGAGCCTGCCAAATCCGCAGTCGCTGAATCACTGGATGGCATATCGCAAGAACAGACCTCGGTGATTCAGACGATGACGAACATGATGCAGTTCATGCTGGACAACAAACTCCAGATCAAGAACTTCGTCTGCTACATTGCAGCCACTGACCCCGAAGTCCCCGACCAAGAGTACGGTCAACTGTTCTGTTCCCCTATCAATGCGGCTGACTTTGCCCTCGCTATCAAGGTCCTTGAAAACTCCTTCTTCAAGAAGCTGAACAACGAACCCGTATGAAGTTAGGCTCGCCTGTTGTAGCTCGTTATGCAGACTACGTACCACAGTTCCCCAAACAAAAACGCACTAAGGCTCAACAGGCGGGCATCTCTTTTGAACGAGCAGTCCAGAAACGGTTAGCTTTTCTCTATCCCAAGGTAGAGTCGTCGCCCTGGCTGCACTTCAAAACCCCTCGACGATCTGGTGTATGTCAACCTGATGCTCTGATCTGGCTCAGCGACAATCACATCTGTATCGTCGAGGTCAAGCTATCTTGGATGAGGCCAGCCCGCAAGAAACTCCTAGAGTTCTACGGTCCCATCGTCCAAGCCATCTATCCAGACGCTACACTTTCTTATCTACAAGTCTACAAAAATGCAAAAAGTTCTTCCCATAAGAAACCACTTAGTATATACAAGCTCGAAGAAATTCCTCCTACCAAATACAAGGAATGCCAATGGATAGGACTTTAAAGTTCAAGCGCCTTACAAGCACAGCAATCCTTCCTACTCGTGCTACTGCTGGGGCGGCTTGCTTCGATCTCTACGCTGATGAACGTGCCTGGGTTGATGACATGAGGACCCGCCGCACAATCAGCACAGGCATCGCCATCGAACTACCTCCTGGCCATGTAGGTCTCGTCTGTTCCCGTTCAGGTCTGGCCCATAAGCAAGGTCTCCATGTCCTGAATGCACCGGGCGTAATCGACGAAGACTACCGTGGCGAAATCAAAGTTATCCTGGCCCGCCATCCCTTCTCCCCGCAGTGGCCATCCGAAGACATCTTCATGATCGAACCGGGTATGCGTATTGCCCAGCTCATGATCCTTCCCCTGCCTCAACTTGCGGTTGTAGAAGATACCTCCCTTTCAACCACAGAACGCGGGGCCTCTGGTCTCGGCTCAACAGGAGTCTAACATGCTCATCACCCAAACCGCTGCTACCGTTGCTATCCTGGCTGCCGTCATTGCCGTAGTCGCTGCCCAATACGTAGATCACCGTGACCGCGAGTTCAGTTGGATCGACTATGTAGGCGCAGCAGCCATGTCCATCTCGGCTATCAGCGTGCTGGTTTCCATCCTTGCTTTCATCTGGGGATTGTGATGGACGCTAACCCCAAGACCCAATACGGTTTGGCCAAGCCATCTCTAAGTAAGGTGCCACCTCTCGCTCTCCTTGCTATTGGTCAGGTGATGTCGGTAGGCGCTGGCAAGTATGGCCCTATGAACTGGCGCAAGGACCCGGTCTCCTCCTCCACTTACTACGATGCAGCGATGCGACATCTGATGGCTTGGTGGGATGGTCAGAACAATGATCCCGAGACGGGCCTCCCCCACCTAGCTCACGCCGCTGCCAACCTCTGCATTCTTCTGGACGCAGACAGTGGACCTTGGTTACAGGACGACCGCCCCCTCTCAGGCTACACCAACGAGTTCATTTCAGACAACACGAAGGCCCTGGCCAATGGCGACTAAGTTCCAACCCCGCACTGTCCTGCTGATCCCTGATACCCATGCTATGCCGGGTGATTCACTGGATCGCTTTGACCGCTTGCTGGCCCTCCTCAATGGGCGTGAGACTAAGCTCGACAAGGTAGTTCACATTGGTGATCTGTGGGACTTCGAGTCGCTTTGCACTCATGACATGAACTCCCCGCACTGGTACCAACGCTCCCTCGAAAAAGACATTGAAGCTGGCTTCTACGCTCTCGACAAAATCGTTTCGATTGCTTACGCATGCGGGACCACCAACATAGACTTTATTGAGGGCAACCACGAAGATCGCTACAACAAATGGATGGCCTCCGACAATCGCCTCCTGACATCGGGCTTTCCCAAGACAGTCCAACAACTCGTCAAGTCCTACAGGTCCTCAATTTGGATTAACTTCCACAAGTTCCTGCAACCCGCCAACATCTACGGCGCCATCTTCCAGCACTACTTCGTCAGCGGTGTAATGGGTCGGCCCCAAGGCGGTGAGCACCATGCCAACAACCTGTTGAAGTCCCAGCATTCCTCCTGTGTTTGCGGCCACTCCCACCTGCTGTCAACAGCTACCCGCACCAAGGCCGATGGCTCCAAGCTCCATGCTCTTGTGGCAGGCTGCTTCGTGGACCCCAACGGTGAGTTCGCCTATGCCAAAGCTGCCAAGAAACTGTGGTGGAATGGCGTCCATCTGCTGCATTTCTATGCGCCCGGCGAGTTCGATGTAGAGTCCATCAGTCTTGAAAGATTGCAATGATTGTAGTATAATGGAGGTATGGCCAAGACACCAGCATGGCAACGCGCCGAAGGCAAAGACCCCAAGGGTGGCCTCAACGCTAAAGGTCGTGCATCCTACAATCGTGCGAACCCCGGCAAGCCCGGCCTCAAGCCTCCTCAACCAGAGGGTGGACCTAGGCGCGACTCCTTCTGTGCCCGAATGAAAGGGATGAAGAAGAAGCTTACTTCCGCTAAGACGGCCAACGATCCCAACAGCCGCATCAACAAAAGCCTCCGAGCCTGGAACTGTTAAGGCCGTGCCATGGAGCTACCCAAGCTTACGCCAGTTGTCCAGTTCTTTACGGCTGCATTTGCTTTGGCGGTGGGTGGCTACACGGCAGGTGAAAAATTTGGCTTCTTCACTAACGATATCGTGGTTTGGGCGCCCGAGCATTTCCGCATTGCAGATACCAAGATCGGTAGCCCGGTGGCTGTGACCGTGGCCCGCATCAAGAAGCGCGATGACTGCTCCGTTCAGGACTTCAAGGTTACGATCCGCGATAGTGCCAGCGTCATCCACGAAGCCACCCCCAGCATGACACGCTTCACTGGACCAGCCGGACCCGAGATCGACACGTTCACCTATCTACTTGATATTGCTGACAAAGAAACCATTGCGCCCGGTCGAGCTACCCTGTTGGCCACCATCACCTACAAATGTCCAGAGGGTGAACGCACCGTGACTTATCCGCGTCACCAGAATTTGACTTTCGTATTGGAGAGCTAGAGTGATCGAGACTTTACTAGGCGGTGTATTCGGGGGTGTTCTCCGGCTTGCACCAGAAGTCTTCAAGATGTTCGACAAGGGCAATGAGCGCCGTCATGAATTGGCCATGCTCAATGCTGAGATGGAGTTTGCTCGGGTCCGTGGCGAAATAGCTATGCGTCAGACCGAAGCCACTATGACCATGGCCGAAATGGATACGATGGCTGAAGCCTTTAAGGAACAGTCGTCCACCTCCAAGGCTGCTGGTAAGTTTGTGGCTGCGTTCTCTGCGCTGGTCCGGCCTACTGTCACCTATGCTTTCTTGGGTCTTTATGCCGCCGTCAAGGTCGCTGCTTACATGATTGCTATTCAGCAGGGCGGTGACTGGAAAGATGTGCTGGTCAACATGTGGAACTCCGAGGACCTAGCCGTCTTCAACATGGTCATCAGCTTCTGGTTTGTGGGTCGCGTCTATGAGCGCAATCGCTGAAGCCACTGAGGTAGCTGCCCAATTGTGTCGGACCTTCGAAGGTTTGCGGCTCACGCCTTACATCTGTCCGGCAGGCTACCCAACCATTGGCTACGGCACAGTCAACAAACCAGACGGCACTAAGGTCACAATGGACGATCCGCCTATCACCAAAGAGACCGCCGAAGAATGGCTAGTCGGTGAACTGGTCTCTACCTACATGGCTGGTGTGCTGCGTGCCTCTCCTCATCTAGCCGCCAACCCCAAGGTACTCGGTGCCATCACTGACTTCGCCTACAATCTGGGTGTCCCTCGTTACCGTTCCAGCACACTGCGTCGCCGCATTGATGAGCAGGATTGGGAAGCCGCCCAAGATGAACTCATGAAGTGGACCAAAGGTGGTGGCCGAGTGTTGCCGGGTCTTGTACGTCGGAGGCAGGCCGAGTGCTTGCTTCTCAATTAGAGGAACCACCATGCCGCTCAAGAAGGGCAAGTCCCAACAAGCCATCAGCGCCAACATCCAGACGCTAGTCGATGACTACCAGAAGTCAGGTCGCATTGGCACCTCTAAGCCAGCTAACAAGAAAGCCGCAGTCAAGCAAGCTGTAGCAATCGCCCTAACCACCGCTGGTAAATCCAACCAATCTAACAAATCTAGGAGAAAGTAAATGGCTGATGATATTGGGCGCTCGGGTGAAGACCCTCGGGATGTTGCTCGCCGCCGCTTGAATGTAGGTAGACGCGCTCGTGAAGCAGATGCTGCTCGTCGTGCTGGTCAAGCCTCTGGTCCCCCGATGACCCCTTCGACTCGTTCAATGGTGCCCTATCGTGAGAACCTGCCTGCGGAAGGTGGTCGAGGTGGTCCTCCTGCTCCGATGGGTGGCCGTGAAGTGGGTATGCCCCGTGGTGAGAACCTGCCTGCCGTTCGTCGTGAAGGTATGCCAGCCATCCGTGTTCCCCCTGGTGCCGCTGATATGATGCGTAGTGCTATGCAAAGTCCTGCTGGTCGCGCTATTGGTGGCGGTGGTCGAGCTGCTTTGCCGAGGGCTGCTGCTGAAGGTCTGGGTCGGCTGGGTGCTGCGCTGCTGCGGATGGGTCGTTCTCCTGCTGCTCGTATGCCCGGCGATGAAACTGGCGAAGGCCCGGCTCCAACTCGTGGTGTATTCCCTGGCGAAACTCCTGAGTCCGGCATGCAATCGTCTACCTCCCAGGCTGCTCCCACTACTAATACTCAACGCCGTGCCGCACCCCGTCCAGCCGCTCGTGAGTCGATGACTGCCGATGACCTGAACGAAATTGTGCTGCGCCTCAACCGGGGTGAAACTCCTACAACCGATGTTGAAAAGCGGATCGCTGATCGCATGGGCATTGCTTACAAGAAAGGTGGCATGGTGAACAAGTATCGTGAAGGTGGTTCTATCCGCCAGGGCATTCAGTCTCCGCGTGCTCAAGAGGCTCGTGCGGAAATGGCCGAAGACGTAATGAAGCGCGCTCGCAAGGGCATGGGTGAAGGTCCGCCTCGCCGTGTTCCCAATAGCATGCTGACCCCGGAAGAACAGAAAGAACGCACTGCTCCGCTGACCGATGAAGAAAAGCGCCGCATCGTTCCCGGTTACAAGAAGGGTGGCAATGTAAAGGCCAAGACCGCCATGAAGAAGGGTGGTGCAGTTGCTCCCAAGAAGATGAAGGCTGGCGGCAAGGTCGCTCCCAAGAAGATGATGAAGGGCGGCATGACCTCCAAACCTAAGAAGATGATGGGTGGCGGTCGCGCTATGTATGCCAAGGGCGGTATGGCTCGGGGTTGCAAGTAATGCGAAAGAAATTCCAAGAGGGCGGCGAAGTCAAGCCTGTTCGTAGAGCTTCTCGGCTGAGTGGTCCTCTTGGAAAGGTTGGCAAGTTTGGTGTAGCTACGGGCCTGATCCCAGGTATGGCCAGCAATATGTTGGCAGATGTCTATGGTCAGGCTCGTGAAGCTGCGCTGGGTCCCTTCGAAGAAGAGGGTCTAAAGGCTTTGGCAGAAGAACGTCAACGGCGTCAGACAGCTAGAGCCTTGCCAACTATGACACCAAACTACGAAGAGGAAATGGCTGCGGCTGAACCTACTAAGCGCCGTTCCAAACCTCTTCCAGTTCGTCAACGCCAATACAAGAAGGGTGGTCCCGTGAAAAAGTACGAAGGCGGCGGCATGGTCGAAATCGAAATCAAGATCGGCGGTGGCGGCAAGAAGGGTAAGCATATGATGCCCGATGGCTCCATGATGGAAGACTCCGAACACGAAGCCGAAGAATACAAGAAGGGTGGCGCCGTTAAGGGTGGCAAGTGGATTCAGAATGCCATCAAGAAGCCGGGTGCTTTGCGTGCTCAGCTCGGTGTGAAGGAAGGCCAGAAGATTCCGGCCAAGAAGTTAGCAACAGCCGCTAAGGCTCCAGGCAAGTTGGGTCAACGTGCTCGCTTCGCTCAAACCCTTAGCAAGATGAGGAAGAAGTAATGCCCATGATGCGTTCCAACATGTCCAAGCAAGTCACACAGGGGCCGATGAAGAAGAAGCCCGTCAAGATGCAGAAGGGTGGCATGGTGCCCTGCAAGGGTTGCCCGAATCCCTCCGCTTGTAAGAAGGCAGGCGGCTGTCTGATGAAGCGTGGCTAAGACCCCTTCCCGAGTGAATGAAGCGGGCGTCTATACCAAACCCGGCATGCGGAAATCGTTGTTCGAAGACATCAAAGCTGGTGGGAAAGGTGGGCGTCCGGGGCAGTGGTCAGCACGTAAGGCCCAAATGTTAGCTCAACAATATAAGGCTAAAGGCGGCGGCTACAAATCATGAAGGCCCCTCAGAAGTCTCTTGTTGAATGGACGAAACAAAAATGGCGAACCAAATCTGGCAAACCCTCAACTCAAGGACCGGAGGCTACAGGTGAAAGGTATCTACCAGAAGCTGCGATCAAGGCTATGCCAGCTAGTACGTATGCTGCGTCAACGGCTGCCAAAAAGAAAGCCACGAAAGCAGGCAAGCAATTCTCAAAGCAACCCGCCTCCGCAGCCAACATCGCAAAACGATTCAGGTAGGCCGCCGTGGTGGCGTTGGAACGGGTAGTTCGTCCGGCAGCTTAGAGCCATCATCATAGACGGGAGGGCAAACCCATACTACAAAACCCTCCCCACGTGGCGTCTGAAACGGTTGCATAGCGCAGCCCATCTGGACCAACAGCAGCATTACAGCTAACGGCATCAGAAGGAATACTCCTCTGGTGATGAGTAGTTGTTGACAGTCTGTTCCCAAATGGCTGCGCCCGCCCCTTCTCCATGGAACTTGACGCTAATCCGATTGTTGACCAGCCACTGATTCCACTGGCCAAGGTCCTGCATCGCAGCCACCAGTTCACCAGTTGTCAAGAAATGCTTGTCAGCTCCAAGCGTAATCTTCATCAGCTTTTGTTTGATGCCTTCCTGCGTTGTGTTCTCTGGATAGAAGAAGTCATACCCGTAGAACTCGAAGCGGCGGAAGCCCATCACAAAAGCCAGCATTGGAATGCGAGTAGCCGAACAGGTGCCACCCATAACTACCATGCCCGTGTCGAACGCTGCTGGCTTAGCCGCTACGGTAGCCTGAGTGTGAGCGTGCCAACCAAATAGCTGGGCGCCCTTCTCCTCCAAATGCTTTCGAACTGAGGGGTGCGTCATCGTTGCAAAAAGAAAACGATCTTCCGGCCCGGCATCCTTGAACAATTCTGTCCTGATAATGCCATGTGTAGACTTGCCATCCACCGGCCTCGGGTCAAGTATTACCGTCCAATCAGGAGTAATACCCGCCTTCTTCAACGCTGGGAAAGCATGCTTAACTGCAAAGACTACTGCACCTTCAGCCTGCCTGCGCTTGATCTCCTCCAAATATGAATCGACCGTAGGGCCTGCACTCACAAACAACGCAACCTTTTCATGAGCTTGGTAGTTTCCAATCCATGTGGTTAGGGCTGCACTATTTTCTGCAATATGCTGTAGTTGCTCGCCTTTGTCAACAGAGTCGACGGGCTTCACCTGAATACGGGTTCTAAGTTCTGGAACCGCAAAGCCCTCACGAACCACCACCCCAAACGAAATGGTCTGCCGCAAACCTGCATAGCCGTCCCCACTTGTGATGAGGCGCTTCTGACCAGAGGCTTCTTGCCACACCTTGACCGGACCCTCAGGTGCACCTTCTTCCGGCTGGGCAATCACATCGTCGAAAACCACAAACGGCACATGAGCCAGATGCTGATAGTCAGACTTGGTAGTCTCATAACTGTGACCGCCGTCGATGTAAGCAAACGTAGCAGTCTTCACCACCTCTCCAGCCCTGGGCAGCGTCTCCAGAGTATTGCCTTTCAGCAACGTGTAGGAGAAGGTCAGACCCTTGCGGGACATCATGCGGCTATAATTATTGAGGCGGTTGCTCACGATCCAAGAACTGGCATGGGGTTTGGTGTGCCCCTCGTGAGTGCGGTCATTGCCATCCTCAAAGGTATCGAAGCCGACGTAGGAGACTTGGGTAACACCAGCAGCAAATGCAGCTTCGGCCATCTGGATAGCACGGCTACCATTCCACGTACCCACCTCAACGATGTCTGCCTTGCCAGTCGCCTTGATAGAAGCGGTCAGCAATTCGCAAAGCGTTTCGTAGCGGCCCGGCGCACCCAATGCAGGATTGGCGATGGTCTGCTTGTCAGGACCCTTGTAGTGGATCATGTAAGCGCCAAGCGGCGACTGATGGAAAGCGTCCAGCCCCAATGCACCCTGTGACAGGTTCTTGACTTGCAGGCCATGCGCCCGATGCAATACCACCAGTCGGTCGAGGACTGCGTTGTCGTGGGCTTTCTTGTAGTGGAACGCCTCAAAGGAATCGTAGAGACCCCAATAGTCAGCCAGCAGTGAAGCGCCCTTGACAGTGGCCAAGTTAAATGCGAACCACGAGCCTTCACTTTCTGCGACCCCCTTCCGGTAAAGGTAAGTCAGATGCACAGAATCATCGAACAGTTGGCTGAGCAAAGGCTCATCGATTGTCCGCATGGTCTCAGTGTCAGCGTCGACGAAACCAATCCAGTCGAGGTCGGGGGTCACCGTGGAAGCCAGGGCCACAGCCTTAAAGCAGTATTGGAGGGTGGGTCCGTCTTTGGCTTGAGCGCCGAGGCGTTCCTTCAACTTCTGGAAGCTGGCCGTTGTCTCCAGTGCTTTGAACTCAATGCCTTCCATGGAAGGAACATTGTCGCCCAGATCGTGGTGCCAGATGGTGAGGGAAATGTCACGGGGCCAGAACTTCAGAAAGGATTCAGCGAAGCGGCGGCCATAGGTTTCCCAGCCATTGGGTCCAATGGTCGTTACAATTTTAGCGCGCATTGTGATAAGCGTCCGTCAGTTCGTTGTGCCAGAATTGGTCAAAGGGTGTAGGCTCACGGTCAATCATGCCATCGACAGGAGGCCCGAAGGTGAAGTGGACTGCGTTGACTGGAACGGTCTTGCCCCGCATCTCAGAGTCTTGGGCAGCTTCGGTAGTCGGACTGTAGTTAGGAATCCAATGCCATGACTCAGAAAGATAGCCAATGTCGGAATCGCGCAGCCAACCAAACGTATGGAGGTGATTGCCAGTGGCTTCGTTCACCATCTCGACAGTGGGCAGCTTGTTGGACTTCATATTCCACAGCATCAGGGCCGACCACATTTTACGTTTGTAACGCGATTGCACTTGGCCATCCATCTTTGTGGACTTGTCAGGCTCGAAGCGATGCGGTACAACCATCACCGTCTTAGAAGGATCAGCCTCTTGCAACAGTTTGTGAATGTCGTCGAGCCACAGCCAATCGCAATCTGTGAAGAGCGCCCAATCAGTAACGCCGTCGAGCTTGGCTACGACAGGAGTGAGGAAGCGGGTATGCGAGAACTGTACGCTAAATGGTTTGCCGTCCCGTTCATCAGTGTAAGTACCATCTTCGTTGACGCGCCAAGGACGGTCGAAGAGTTGACGACGGCGTAGCTCAATGTGTTCAAGGTGCTTAATGGTTACTGGTTTGCTGGCATAGGCCCGTGCAGACGCCTCGGTAACTCGCAGTGCATCCGGCTCTCGGTGGTCTACGCCAATGTAGTAGGCAAATTTAGACATACGAACAAGATACTATTCCTATTGTCCATATGCAACTTTTTAATTAGGTTCGTGGTAGGATGCCTTGACGGCGCAGCTCTTCGATTAATTCAGGACGGGCAGGCTGCCGAGTTTCTTGAATCAATACTGCCGGTGCCCCACGGCCTTGCAAATCTTTGATCGCCCGTTCACGAACCGCCGACAAGTTGATGTTGACCCGACTGGCCCAAGGCTTGCCTTCGTTTTCCCTATTGATTTCAGCGACCCGTTCACGGAACTGACGCAGCCCTTCAGCAGCTTTTGCGGTGTCGTTTGCATTGCGGGCTTCGAAGATGCGGAGTTGGATGCGGGCCAGTTCCTTATGGACTTTCTCGGTCGCGCCCTGCACCTGTGTATTGAGTTCTTGCTGACGGCCAATTCGTTCGCGGATATTAACAAATTCCGGGGGAGGCAGACCAATAGCTTGACGAATGCTGGCAGATGCAACACCTTCCCTACGGACGGCTTCGGGTTCTATGGTGCGGGTACCACGGCGAGACCACTGTTCTTCAGCAATAGCGAGCTGGGCGCCCTTCACCACATTACCAACCGCACGGGGCAACAAGGTTGCAGCCAGACCCCAGTAATCGCCATTGGCATAGTATTGACCAGCCAGCGGAATCTTCTCGATTAGGCCGCCGACAGGACCAAACAGTGAAAGCGTTGAGGCAGACAGCAGTTCTTCGGCAGGCATTGGATCAATGGCCAACCGCTTTTGCAGGCTGACGTAGCCATAGGCGTGGGGCAAACCGTTGTTGATAATGGAAGCAAAGCGATTGCCGTCCAACATCTTTTCGATTTCGACTTTGAAGTTGACGGGGGTGCCCCAAACAAACTTGATGAGACGCTCGGTGATTTCACGCAGACTGTCAGCGAAGGGTAGTGCCCAGATGCCTGCGAAGGTAATGAGAGGTGCAAGGAGACCAGCCAGCATTACCGCACCAGCCTTGGCCAGAACCGGATCGCCCTTGGCAATACCGCGCACCAGCATGGAACCGTGGCGAGCATACATCTCAACCATCTTGAGCGGGAAGGACATGAACTGGGTGGCAACTTCAGCAGCAGGCGTGAAGCGTTGGATGAGTGCCCGGTCTTCCTTCGAAGTGATGAACTGCGTGTCGAACACTACACCAGCAGCGTAGTCATAGGGATTGCTGTAGGAAGTGTTGTCGATACGGTTGGCGGTCTGCATTGCAGAGGGGTTGGCCTTGGCCATCCGGTAGGCAGCAATGAAGGTCGAGACGCGGTTGAACTCTTCAGCGGCCTGCATAAATCTACCGGAGAAGTCGGTCAGCTTGTTGATGCCGTTGGCAACCGCAGAAGCGTTTTTGATGCCGAGGCTACGCAGCGACTCAACAGAGACATTGCCCCGGCTTTCGTTGGTATAGATCGGCGTGAAGATACCCTGGTTGCGAGCCTGAGTCAGAGCGTCGACTTCATCTTTGGAAAGGATTTTCTTTTTGATGATGGCGTCGGTATAGCCCAAGTCGCGGCCAAACAGCTTGCCAACTTCCAGGGTGCCCAGGCTGGTAGCAAGAGAGGAGCCATAGTATTTGGAGGCTTCGGCACCACCGTCACGCATCAACCGGGGATAGGCAACGAAAGGACCCTGTGTCATATTGATGAGGGCGGTATCGATGGCGGCACCCAAGTACATGAAGAAGGCCAAAGCCCGTGCAGTACCAAACGCTTCCGAGGGAACAGTGGAATAGTTGAGGAGGTCGTTCCAGTAGGCGCGGTCATTGGGAGTCAGCGGGGCAACAGCCTTGGCAAAGTCATCGCGGATATATTCACGAGCCTGGATTTTAGCAGCCGACAAGAAATACTTGGGCATGATGTCCATGATGTACTCGGCAGCATTGTCAGGGGTAACGGCGCGCAGGATGTCCTTGTTGGGCCTAAAGATTTGATCCATCTTGGCTTTGTTGATTTCGGCTGACATGCGTTCGATGATGCGCTTGCCTTCCGAGGTACTGACCCGACTCAGCTCTTGCAGGTATTGGGCAATGAAGTCACCATCCTTGCGGACCTGCTGTGCACGAGCGTCGTTTTCGGCTTGCATGCCCCTGTCCATAATGACGAACTGATCGGGGTCGCTAAACTCCTGGCGCAAATAGTTGATGGCCCGTGCTTCAGGGTCTTGGAATCCAAGAAAACTTTGCCGCTTATTCAGAGGATTGTAGAAGTAGATGCGGACCAAATCCTTTTCACCGCCCGGCTTCTTCCTGTAGGCTGCAACGAAGTGCGTGCCCAAACTGACTTGAGGAAAGAAAAATTTATCACGGAGCTGGTTGTAGGTTTGGATTTCACGGAAGCCAATGGGCGAAGCATCTTGCAGAACTTGCGGGTCCATGTCCGTGATTAGACGGTTGCCCTTTTGCTGTTGAAATGCTTCAAGACGCGCACGGTCTTCTGGCGTTTTAGCATTCTTTGGATCATAGTATTCTCTGACATAGGAGTCAATAAAATAATCATAGGCGCGTTGGCCGGTCTTGAAGAGCGATTCCATTGCGGCGTATTCTTCAGGCGTGAATGCATCCCGGTTCGGCATCTGCTGGCGGCTACGAGCTTCCTGCATAGCTAATGCGATCTTGGCACGGGACTCCTCCGACAACTGAGCAGCGGGTTCCATCAGTTGAGAGAACTCGTTGGTGGCTTCTAGGCTGCGGGTGTAGAGTCGCTTTATCGCATCGGCAACGGCCTTGAAGATTGGTTTCACCTTGGCCAGTGTCATGATAGGCGACGACAGATACTTCATGATGGGATTGGTGATGCTGTCCTTGTATTGCCGTTCAAGGAGTTGCTTGCCCTGTTCAGCGGATACAAGTTCAGGACCTTCCATCAAAGTGCTTTCAGCAGACTTCGAAGTGGGAGGAGGCGGTGGAGGAGCAGCCTGTTGAGTTGGTGCAGCCGGGGGAGGAGGAGCATTGGTAGCCGGGGTTGGAGCTACTTGGGGAGCACGCGCATTGATGAAGCTGTTGATGACTTCGGGTTGAGCTTCCGGTGCAGCCTTGCTAAGTTCCTGGGCGAAGCGTGTCAACTCGGGCCGTGTGAAGGGACGCTTGCGGATTGCTGCGATGTTGCGGGCTTGCGTTACGAAGGGGCTGTTAGCTTGGGGGCCAGCAGTTAGAGAGTAGCCTTGCCACAAAGCCGCTTCATCACGGGGTTCAATCGTAGGTTGTATTGGCTGGGCACCAACTTGCTGCATGATAGGAGCATCGAGGGTACCAGCTTCGGCATCGGGTTGAGCAGGCTGTTGAGTCGTAGACGGCGCAGCCGTTGCTTGGGTGGAGATGGCGTAGGTTTTGGGCGAGGTCTTGATTAGGTAGCCAGCGTCAGCAAGGGCATTGAGTTCGTCGGTGATTGACTTGAGTTCGGTCTTGGAGGGGCGACCAGGGTCAATGTCACGGGAACTCAGGGCAGCACGAGCTACGTTATTGGCTGTGAAAGAATTGAGATTGATGTCGCCGTAACCAGCAGCCGTTGCCATGTTGCCCAGAAGTTGGGAGGCTTGCACTTGGCGGTTGATGGGCATCTGAGTTTCGACGTCAGGCTGGGGAGCGGGTACACCCAAGAACTCATTGACGGCTTGTTGGCGGGTGGCGTTTACGGTCTTCTGCCAATCTGCTACCCGAGCTGCGTTGACGAATTGAGTGGCAGCTTCAGGGGTAGGCATTGTGACAGGCGGCGTGAACTGCGGATTCTCTGCTAAGAAGGTTTCCGTTTCAGCAGGAGATACGAAGGGGCGCGGACGTTCCGGCAAAGTCAGTGGAGGAGGCGGTTTATATGTGGGGGCCTCGGCCTCTGGAGCAGCAGCAGGAGCAGGAGCTTCACCTTGAGCGGTACTGACGGGGGCACCTTCGACTGGAGCGGGTTGGGTAGCACGTTGTTCGAAACCGGCAGGGGTAGTTAGTTCTGGTAGGGGAGGGGGAGCAGGACGGGCACCAAAGGCAGCACGAGTAACACCGCCCATGACACCGCCACCAACTGCACCGCCAACTCCCGCCTGCAAGTATTCACGTTCAGCTTCTTCGCCAGTGATAGGGAGGCCCGCTTGTGCCCGCTCAATAGCTGTTTGACCAACTTCGACGGCAGCTTCAGAGGGAGCACCAACGGCAGTACCTCTTAGGAAGCGTTGACCCAAAGTGCCAGCGGCCTCAGTGACGGGCTTGCGAAGGAGCCGAGAAGCACCCAAGGTAAGAATGTCAGCAGCACTTTCGAGAGCGGCTTGGGGAACAGCGGCAATAGCGGCAGCGCCAGGACTCGGGATGCGTTCTATTTGACGGGGAGTGACGCCTTGCTCTTTGGCTGCTTCTTGGACTTGCCGTTCGACGTCGGAACCCATCGCAAAAGGATAGGCAGCCGCCGCACCACCAAGCAAGCCCCCGATGACAGCACCACGAGCACCACCGATTTGACGGCCCTTTCGAGCACCAGCTAGGGCACCACCGATACCAGCGGCAGATTGGGGAGCAGAGCCTGCAACAATTTCAGTGGCACCTCGGATAGCTTCGCCGGGGCCTTTGGCTTCCATGATGTCGGTGCGAAGTTGGGACGGGAACTCAGCTTCAGCTTCTACTGCATTTCGCAGGCGCCCTTCCCTACCGAATTGACGAAGGCTTTCTAGGTTGGTGATCTGACCCAGGTTTTCAGCCGCGCCATAGAGAGCACCTTGAGCCTGATCGATAGCACTAGCAATACCTGCCGTAGCAGACCTGCCAACACCTACCCGAGACTCACGCCATTTCTGAAACTCGTCAGGGAACTCCGCTTGGAAGTATTGACGCGCCCGTGCCTTAACTTCATTGTCCCTCCCCTCCGGTGCCTCCATTTCGACGATGATACCATTGGGGAGCGGAACTTGGTATAGAGGCATTAGTCAATCCCAGAGATGCGGCGGACGTCTTGACGAGGTTGCTGTTCACCACCAGCAGGTGCGTTAGCTAAACTTGGAAGCAATAGACGCGCACGTTCTTCAATCAAAGCTGCACGTTCTGCTTCAGGCCGTTGCCCGAACAGTGAGTCTTCGCGTTGAAGTTGGGCAGCAGCGGCTTGCCTTGCTCTTAGCATCAGAGCTTCTTGACGCATAGCAGCTGCATCCATGGTTGCCCGCGCAGTATTCAGGCCAATTCTGGAACGCAACTCAGCAGCTTGGGCACGACGCAGTTCCCGCATTTCAGGATCGTTGAGTTCCAGCTCCCGAAGACGAGCTTGCTCACGGCGATAGAGGTCTTCAATTTCAGTGGCTGCCGCTTGACGGAGGTCTTGATTACGCTGCCGCTCTGCATCACTCTGGGCTTTCAAACCTTCGCCGAGCATCGTGAAGAAGTTGGGACTACGAGAAGCAAGCATGCCTGCACCCAGATCACCAACCCGTTGAAGCGGACCCCCTTCGATGTTAGCCGTCATGCGTTCACGGAGTCGGTCGAGCAAAGAAGGTTGAGCAGTGCTTGCACCGCCCGTAGGTTGTTCAGCCGCAGCAGATTGTGTTTGTGCTGGAGCGCCCATTCCTGTACGACCGGGAGGAGAAGTCGAGGCTGTGCCCTGCGTTACCGGAGCGGTAGTTGTGCTAGAAGCAGGCGCGCCAGCAGGTGTTCCAGCAGGTTGAGCAGGTGTCTGACCCCGCAGATAATCCAGCATTGGACCACCGCCGTAGGCTCCACCTAAACCAGCGCCACCAACAGCCAACAAATTACGGAGAACAGTTAGGTAGGACATGCTTTCAATCCTATGTTATTTCAACCAGCTCCAAATTGCATTAGCACCCTCAATAACTTTGGGAGCTGCTGCAACGGTGCCGAGGACAGAGCCTAGAACATTTGGACCAGGGGTTGCGGATGTGCCGACTGAACCGATGCCGAGCGTTGTAGAGCCAAGACCCAGTGCCCCACGCAAAGCTTCCATGCCACGCAACGGATAGTCACGCTGCTCTTCAAATTCTTTGCGGAGAACATCGAGGCGAGCTTGATCGAGGGCCTGTTGTGCTGTACCAATCTGTAGCATCGGCGTAAATTCAGTAGCAAGGCGACCGGCAGTTTGTTGCATACCCGTACCAAGTTGCGACTGCATGCCTGCGTAGAGTGCCGGGATATTGGCTTGGTCTTTGCGGAACTGTTCGATAGCTTGGTTGTATGCTTTGGCACGTTCAGCTGCGGTGAGTTCGCCGATGTTTCGTTGGGTACCGCGTTCCAATTCGGACTCAGCAATGGCTTGGCGAGAACCGCCGAAAGAGCCTGTGCGTGCAGACTGTTGGCCAAGACGGAGGCGTTCATTAGCAGCGCGTTCTTGGATGGCACGGATAGCAGGGTCGAGTACTTCTTGAGTGTAGGGCGACATATACGCTGAGATGTTTGCTTCGGGCAAAGTTTTTGCCAGAGCTTGAGAAGCGTTTAGGCCCCGTTCAAGAATGGGATTGATGAAGTTGGCAAGGCCGCCTGTAGATTGTGCGATGTCTCGGACATTGCCGAATGCGGTTTGCGTATCTTGAGAGAAGGGTGCTACACGAGGAATTGCTTGGCCCGTTGCCGTCTTGTATTCAGCATAGGGTTCCGCAGCAAAAGCTTGAGCACGCGCCAACAAATCTTTGCGGGCAGCTTCCACATCGGCAGGAACGGTGGGTGTCTGGGAGGTAGTAGTGGTTTGTTTACCAAGGCCCAGAAGGTCTTCAATCCAGCCCATCAGCCGAGGCTCCTTTTTAGAATGTCACCAATTGGCAGCGGACCCGCTTGACGAGAAGTGCCAGTTTTGTTTTCACGGATTTGACGAACCAGATCATAGAGGCGCTTCGAGCCTGCGTTGGTGGAACCGTCACCCATCATTGAGACTACGTCGGCGGGGATGACGAACTCACCATCTGAAAGGGCAGCAGCGCGTTTGCCATCAATGGTAGTCGGAATCAAATCGTCTAGGCCACCGCCAGGACCGCGAGCAATCTTGCCACCACCTAGCAGAGGAATGACGCCGCCTTGAGCATACTCTTCCCGCTTCGATGGGGCAGGCAGTCGACCCTGATTAAGAGCTTGCAGGAACTCAATGCCATACTTGCGAGTGGCTTCAGGGTTAATGACGAACTCACCTTCGAGCGCCGGGACCATAACTTCAGAGCGGCCCTTGTATTTATCGCCGGTACGAGGATATTCGCCAAGACCGATTAGACCGCCTTCGTGCTTTTCATTGTGGACGCGCAAACCATTGGCAACGTAGTGAGGGAAGGGACCCATAGTCAAATTGAAAACAGGACCATTCCACTTGAAGTATTTTACGTTACCAATTTTAATTGATTCGCCCTTGCCGTCGAAGACAGTGTCACCACCTTTAAGGTTAGCAGCTTCGACCCAACCATTGGGTGTATGGAAACGGTGAGCAGGTGTGCAGCGAATTGTCTTGTCCTGATAGGAAATTTCCATCAGTTCATCGGTGTCGCCGCGAATCA
>JACCDU010301273.1_pt1 | contig 20189 bp, 19 predicted proteins | sample 7446081 | NCBI WGS metagenome assembly JACCDU01 (sample SAMN15323447, study PRJNA562643) | freshwater metagenome | isolation source: river surface water | place: USA:Blue River Watershed | collected 2017-08-17
CACACCTGCAGCCTCTGGCCAACCACCCGATGGTCCGTCACTTCCGCAACACCGGCATGATCTGGGCCATGGATGTGCAGACCGACCAACCGGACTTCAGCCGCCGCTACTTCAGCGAAGCCATGGCACGGGATGTACTGGTCCGCCCGATCGGCAACACGATCTACCTGATGCCACCGTATGTGATCACGGAACAAGATGCGGCATGGCTGGCGCAACAGATGCTGGCCGCACTCAACGCCACACTGGATGCGCCATGAGACCGGCGGATATTGCAGCGGCACTCGCCAAACTGGACATCGAATCGCTCAAACGCGAACGTAAAACACCCGACAACGCGTGCGGCCCGATCATGCAGTTGCAGGGCCGGCCGCTGGTGGCCTTTGCCAGTAACGATTACCTGGGCCTGGCCAATGAGGATGTTCTCAAACACGCGGCAAAATTGGCGATAGACCAATGGGGCGTCGGTGCCGGCGCCTCACAACTGGTCAGTGGCCGACTCGGGATTTTTGCTACGCTGGAAGCCGCCTGCGCCGCTTTTGCCCAACGCGATGCGGCCGTGTTTTTTCCCGCCGGTTTTCTGGCGAACCTCGGTGTGCTCACCGCATTGGCTGATCGACATGATGTGATCTTTGCCGACCGCGTCAACCATGCCTCGCTGATCGATGGCGCCTTGCTGTCACGTGCACAGCATGTACGATACCGGCATGCCGATGCCCACGACCTGGCACAGAAACTGGCGAACACGCCTATCGCCGAAGGCGCCACCCGGCTCATCGTCACCGACAGCGTTTTCAGCATGGATGGCGACGAAGCCCCCCTGCAGGCGCTGCTCGATCTGGCCGTCCAATACGACGCCTGGCTGGTCGTCGATGATGCCCACGGACTCGGTGTACTCGGACCCAACGGCCGAGGCAGCATTGCCGATGCCGGCTTGCCCCCCCATCCGAACCTGATCATGATCGGCACCTTGGGCAAAGCGGCCGGCGTCTACGGTGCTTTCGTCGCCGGCAGCCGGGACCTGGTCGAGTGGCTGATTCAGCGCGCCCGCAGTTATATCTATACGACGGGCCCCAGCCCAATGATCGCCGGTGCGCTTCTGGCCTCACTGGAGCGCATCCTGCACGGCGACGATCTGCGCGCCCGTCTTCAGGAACACATCCACCGCTTCCGGGACGGCATCGCCGCGCTGAAATTGCCCTATACATTGCTGCCCTCCCGCACGGGCATCCAGGCGCTGGTGATTGGCGATAACGCTGAAACGCTGCGTATTTCCCAACAGCTGCTGACACAGGGCTACTGGGTGCCAGCCATCCGACCACCGACGGTACCGGTCGGCGCCGCCCGCCTGAGAATTTCGCTGTCCGCTGCCCACACGCCGGATCAGATCGACGGTCTGATCACAGCGATTGGTGCTACCCAGGCATGACCCGCGTAGCGTCGTCCACTCAACCGCCGCCCGCAAGCCTGCCACCGGTACTGCTGCATGGCTGGGGTTTTACGCCCCAGATCTGGCAACCGCTGATGAGCGCGCTCGACGCTGTGCCTCCCGCGCTCACACCGGCCCTGCCGTTCACGGGCCACCTGGCAGAGGATCTGGATCAGTTAGCCGCCAGTCTGCCTGAGTGCGTGCATCTGGCGGGCTGGTCGCTGGGCGGCGAACTGGCCCTGGCCTACGCTCGACAATTTCCGGCACGGGTTGCCTCACTGACACTGATTGCCAGCACCCCGTGCTTCATCCAGAAAACGGATTGGCCTGCCGCACAACCGGCATCCCTGCTCGACGATTTCTCACAACGGCTAGCCGATAACCCTGCCGCACTACTCAAGCGTTTTTCCATGCTCATCCGTCATGGCGACAGTGAGGCTGTTAAAAATCGTGCCCTGACCGACACGCTACAAGCAGCCGCCGAGGCCGATGCAACACGACTGCAGCACGGCCTGACCCTGCTCGGCAGCCTGGATCTGCGTGACATCATGACGCAACCCTTGGCCATCCCGCTGCAACTGATCCATGGCGAAGCCGATGCAGTGATTCCGGTGGATGCGGCCATAGCCCTGCAATCATCGATGGCGGCCATACTGCATGTCCTACCGGGCGCCAGCCACGCATTGCCCCTGACGCACGCCCCCGCGCTGGCGCAACATCTGCAGACCTTCTGGCAGGCGTCGCAATGAATAGCACACATCATACGGTCCGCCAGAGCTTTAATCGCGCCGCCATCTCCTATGCCGCTACCGCCAAACTGCAACAGATCGTTGCTGACGGCGTGATCGCACATGTACACCACCACCTACCCAGTGGTTTTACAGGCCATCTCCTGGATGCCGGCTGCGGTACCGGCTACTGTACCCGGCAGCTGCAATCACACTATCCGAATGCGTTTGTCGTCGGGCTGGATTTTGCCGAGCACATGCTGCGGCAACTCCCGCCACCCATGCAGCCACAAAGCTTGCAAGCTGATATCCAGCAGCTGCCATTAGCGGATGCTTCGATCGATTACTACGTCTCCAGTCTGGCCTGGCAGTGGTGTAAGCCGCTCGCGGCCGCACAGGAAGTCTGCCGTGTGCTCCGCCCCGACGGACAACTGACGGTCGCGACACTGACCACCGGCACGTTCCACGAGTTGGCAACCTGTCTGCAGCAGGTCGGCCTGCCGTCACAGGCACACATCCTGCCGTTTATCACCCCACAGCATCTGGAAACGGCATTCCACGAAGCGGATCTTGCGGTTCGAACCATCCGACAGGAAACCATCACCACGTGGCATACGGACTTCCGTTCCCTACGCCATTCTATTCGCGGCGTGGGTGCCAATCATCTGCCCGGCGGTAACACGGCACCGCTCACCCGCGCCATGCGTGCTGCATTGCTCAATGCTTATGAAGCCCTGCGTACCCAGCAGGGTTTACCCCTGAGTTATAACGTCCTGATCATCGACGCACACAAAAAGGCCTGCGCTTCATGACCCCGGCTTATTTCATCACCGGCACCGATACGGAAATCGGTAAAACTCATGCCACCTGCGCCCTGTTGGCTGCCGCCGATCAGCAGGGCCTGCGCGCCGCTGCGCTCAAACCGGTGGCTGCCGGTATCGATGCCGATGGCCGTAACGACGATGTGGTGCGCCTCATGCGGGCCGCTAATGTAGCGTTGCCTGAACGCACGGTAAATCCCTGGTTATTGAGCGAACCGCTCTCACCCCATATTGCTGCACGACATGCCGGCGTCGCAATCACGGCCGCGGCCATTATCGAAACCTTTCACCTGGCCGGAGAACGCACCGACCTGCTGCTGATCGAAGGGGTTGGCGGTCTTTATGCCCCCCTGTCCGACGCACTGTCGCAGCCAGACCTGATCCGTGAGCTGGATATTCCGGTGATTCTGGTCGTTGGCCTGCGACTGGGCTGCCTCAATCATGCTTTGCTCACCGCCGCCGCCATCGAACAGGAAGGCCTGCAGTTTGCCGGATGGATCGGCAACCGGGTCGACCCCAGCTTTCAGGCGGCTGCAGAAAACATCCAGACACTGACCCAGCGGCTCAAAGCCCCCTGCCTAGGCATCCTGCCCTACGATCCAACAGCCAGTACCAGCGCGCTTGCCTCCCACCTCTCCCTGCCGCAATAATGCCGACATGAAAATTCTTTTCGACCTGCTACCCATCGTTCTGTTCTTTGCTGCTTTCAAACTGGCGGATATCTACGTGGCCACGGCCGTTGCCATTGTGGCCACAGCAGCCATGATCGGCTGGACTTGGCTTAAAACCCGCAAGGTAGATCCCATGCAGTGGGTCAGCCTCGGTTTGATTGTCGTCTTTGGCGGCGCCACCATCTGGCTGCGCGACGAAACCTTCATCAAGTGGAAACCCACCATTCTGTACTGGCTGTTCGCGATGGTCTTTTTGGTTTCCAACCAGTTCATGAACAAGAACCTGGTCAAAGCCATGATGGGTCAGCAAATTGAGCTGCCGAATGCGCTCTGGCAACGTTTGAATATCGCCTGGATTCTGTTCTTCACTGCCATGGGCGCGCTCAACCTGGTGGTGGCCTATCAGTTTGATACGGATACCTGGGTCAACTTCAAACTCTTCGGCGGCATGGGGCTCATGCTGCTCTTCGTACTGGCACAAGGCGTCTATATGTCCAGACATCTCCCCAAGGAAGGAAACTAAGCATGCTTTATCTGATCGTTGGCGAAGATACGCCGAACTCGCTGGAAAAACGCCTGGCTGTTCGCCCGGAACACGTCGCCCGTCTGCAGGCACTGCAGGCTGAAGGCCGTCTGGTGCTGGCCGGCCCGTTCCCAGCTGTTGATTCACCCGACCCCGGCCCCGCGGGTTTCACCGGCAGTGCCATCGTTGCTGAATTTGCCAGCCTGGCCGATGCCCAAGCCTGGGCCGATGCCGACCCTTACGTGTCGGCTGGCGTCTACGGCAATGTGGTGGTTCGTCCATTCAAGAAAGTGCTGCCCGCCTGATCCTGATTCGCGCACCCGATCAGAAATACGCAAAAAGACTAGCCAAGAAGGTGGCCAGCCTTTATGCTGATAATTGATCGAACTGGCGTTGCCCGTGGGGGCAATGCGTTCTGACACACTGGAATAGAACATGACTTTCAAAGCTTTGCGCACGACCACCCTGGTTTCCACCCTTGCCGCTGCCGCCATCCTGTCGGTCAGCCCGGCCATCGCCGCACCGGCGGCTGTTGCCACCGTCAACGGCACTGCTATTCCGCAATCGCTGGCCAACCTGCTGGTCGCCGAGCGTGTCGGCCAGGGCGCGAAAGACACCCCGGAACTGCGTAACGCCGTCCGCGAAGAACTGATTCAGCGCGAACTGATTCTGCAGGATGCCAAAAAAGCCGGCATGAGCAACAAGGCCGATGTCCAGGCTGCCATGAAGCTGGCCGAACAGAACGTCATGATTCGCGCCTACATGGCCGACTTTGCCCAGAAGCACCCGGTTTCGGATGAGCAACTGAAGCAGGCTTACAATCAGATTAATGCCGGCCTGGGCAAAGAAGAGTTCAAGACCCGCCACATTCTGGTCTCGAGCGAGGCTCAGGCAAAAGACGTAATCAGCAAACTGAACTCGGGCGATAGCTTCGAAAGCCTGGCCAAGAAGAACTCGATCGACCCCGGTTCGAAAGACAATGGCGGTGATCTGGGCTGGGCCTCTCCGACCAACTTCGTCAAACCCTTTGGTGATGCCATGGTCAAGGTTGGCAAAGGCAAGTACACCACCGAACCGGTCAAAACTGATTTCGGCTGGCATGTCATCATGGTCGAAGATCGCCGTCCGCTGACACCGCCGCCATTCGATCAGGTCAAGGGCCAGCTGGCTCAGGCCATCCAGGAACAGGAATTCCAGCAGCAGATCGCCAAACAGCGTCAGAGTGCCAAGATCCAGTAATCCGGACGCTGTCCAAACACAAAGGGGAGGCTACGAGCCTCCCCTTTGTTTTGGTGAGCGCCCTGAGGCACTCACCGGCGACATACTGATGTATTAGCCCAGCGACTTGCGCGCGTTACGGAACATACGCAACCATGGGCCATCTTCACCCCAGACCTCGCCGAACTTGCCCGGATACCACGACATCTGCAGCGTACGGAAAGTACGCTCCGGATGCGGCATCATCACCGTAAAGCGGCCATCCGGCGTGGTGACGCCGGCCACGCCCTGCGGCGAACCATTCGGGTTGTACGGATACTGTTCGGTGGCTGCGCCCTGGCTGTCGATATAACGCAGGGCCACCGGCACCTGGCTCAGATCTGCCGCGTTAGCAAACTGGGCACGGCCTTCACCGTGCGAGACGATCACCGGCAGCTTACTACCGTGCATGCCCGCCATAAAGATCGATGGCGAGTTCGGCACTTCGGCCATCACCAGACGCGCTTCGAACTGCTCGCTGAGATTACGCACAAAACGCGGCCAGTGATCAGCACCCGGAATCAGATCCTGCAGCGTGCTCATCATCTGGCAGCCGTTACATACGCCCAGAGCGAAGGTATCGGTACGATTGAAGAATTGCGAGAAGCCATCACGCAGACGCTGGTTGAACAGAATGGTCCGCGCCCAGCCCTGACCGGCACCGAGCACATCGCCGTACGAGAAACCACCGCAGGCAGCGAAGCCGGCAAAGTTGTCGAGCGTGATACGACCCGTCAGCAGATCACTCATGTGCACATCGATGGCGGTGAAACCGGCACGATCAAAGGCCGCCGCCATTTCCACCTGGCCATTAACGCCCTGCTCGCGCAGAATGGCCACACGCGGACGTGCACCGCTGGCGATGAATGGTGCCGCAATATTTTCAGAGGGATCAAACGACAGTGCCGCAAACAAGCCGCGGTCGGTCGTATCAAGAATGCGATCATATTCGGCCTGAGCACAGGCCGGGTTGTCGCGCAGCGACTGGATGCGGAACGAGGTCTCCGACCAGGCACGTTGCAGTTCGACACGTGGCTCGGCCAGTACGGTCTTGCCCAGGTGCGACACACGCAGTTCGTCCGTCTGGTTCGGGTAACCCACTACTTCGGAGTAACGGGACAGGCCATGCGTGCGCAGACGCGCCATCACGGCTTCGCGATCCGAACGACGCACCTGAATGAGTGCGCCCAGCTCTTCACTGAACAACACGCGCAACAGACGTTCGTTACGACGACCCTGCAGAATGCCCGGCTTCTTGTCGTAATCCACGTCCTGATCCATCGGATCCACGCAGAGAATATCGGCATTCAGCGTCACGCCACAACGTGAGGCAAAGGCCATTTCAGCGGCGGCCGCAAACAGACCACCATCTGAGCGGTCATGGTAGGCCAACAGCAAGCCATCTTCGTTCAGCGACTGGATGGCCGCATAGAAGGCCTTCAGTTGCTGCGGATCATCAACGTCCGGCGCATCATCACCGGGGGCATTAAAGACCTGGGCCAGCGCCGAGCCGCCGAGGCGGTTCTTGCCATTACCCAGATCAATCAGAATCAGTTCGCTGTCTTCAACATCGCGATCCAGTGCCGGCGTCAGCGTCTGGGCAATATCTGGAACACGGGCAAAAGCGGTCACAATCAGCGACAGCGGCGATACCACTTCTTCAGTCTTGCCGTTTTCATCCCAACGCGTGCGCATCGAGAGCGAATCCTTACCCACCGGAATCGCCACATCGAGTGCCTGGCACAGATCGGATACGGCTTTGACGGTATCAAACAGACGGGCGTCTTCACCCGGTGCACCAGCGGCTGCCATCCAGTTAGCCGACAGTTTGATGTCGGCCATCGTGGCCACGCGGGCGGCGGCCAGGTTCGTCAGCGCTTCACCGACGGCCATACGACCCGATGCCGGCGCATCGAGCACGGCGACCGGTGTGCGCTCGCCCATGGCATAAGCTTCACCCAGGCGGGTGTTGTAACCCATGGCCGTCACGGCCACATCGGCCACCGGCACCTGCCACGGACCCACCATCTGGTCGCGCGCGGTCAGACCACCGACGCTACGGTCACCAATAGTGATGAGGAACGACTTATCCGCCACGGTCGGCAGACGCATCACACGATAGGCGGCGTCCTTGAGTTCAATGGCGTCGGCATCGAGCGCCACAGCCGTTTCAGCTTCATGGGTTACATCACGCGTCATACGCGGTGGTTTGCCCAGCAGCGCCTGCATCGACATATCGACGGCATGATTGTTAAACAGGCTATCGCTCACGATCAATTGGCCTTCCACCGTGGCCGTACCGACCACCGCAAACGGACAACGTTCACGCTCACACAGCGCGGCGAAACGTTCAATGTCTTTGGCGGCAATCGCCAGCACATAACGTTCCTGCGCTTCGTTACACCACAGCTCGGCCGGGCTCATGCCCGGGTCTTCGCTCTGAATGGCACGCAATTCAAAACGGGCACCCACACCACCGGAGTGCGCCAGTTCCGGCATGGCATTGGACAGACCACCGGCACCGACATCATGCGCCGACAGAATCGGGTTATCCGCGCCCATCTGCCAGCAGCGGTCGATCACTTCCTGCGCACGTCGTTCGATTTCCGGGTTGCCACGTTGCACGGAGGCAAAATCCAGATCCGCTTGGTTGCTGCCTGAGGCCATCGACGAGGCGGCACCGCCGCCCAAACCAATCAGCATGCCCGGACCACCGAGTTGGACAAACAGCGTACCCGGCTCGAAGGTTTCGTCCTTGAACGACTGTCCGGCCTGGATCGAACCCACCCCCCCGGCGATCATGATCGGCTTGTGATAGCCGCGCACGATGTCACCCACGGGTTGTTCGTAAGTACGGAAGTAGCCCGCCAGATTCGGACGGCCGAATTCGTTGTTGAATGCAGCAGCACCGATCGGGCCTTCGATCATGATGTCGAGCGCGCTGGCAATACGATCCGGCTTGCTGGCCGCACGTTCCCACGGCTGCTTCGCATCCGGCAGATTCAGGTTAGACACGGTAAAGCCACACAGGCCGGCCTTGGGCTTGGAGCCCTTACCGGTAGCGCCTTCATCACGGATCTCGCCACCTGAACCCGTCGCGGCGCCTGGGAATGGAGAAATAGCGGTCGGGTGGTTATGCGTTTCCACCTTGGCCAGGTAATGCGTCAGTTCGTTGCTGAAGCTGTAAGTGCCATCGGCGCGCGGGTAGAAGCGCTCGACCTCGGCGCCTTCCATAATGGCGGCGTTATCCGAATAGGCTACCACGGTGCCCTGCGGGGTCTTGTTGTGCGTATCGCGGATCATGCCGAACAGCGACTTGGCTTCTGTTACGCCATCGATGATCCAGTCGGCATTAAAAATCTTGTGACGGCAGTGCTCGGAGTTGGCCTGCGCAAACATCATCAGCTCCACGTCGGTCGGGTTACGCCCGGCTTCGGTGAAAATGGCCATCAGGTATTCGACTTCGTCGTCCGACAGGGCCAGCCCCATGTCACGGTTGGCGGCTTCCAGCGCCGGACGGCCACCGGCGAGAATATCCACGGTGGCCAGCGGACGCGGCGCCACGTGGTCAAACAGCGCATGGGCCGCTGCGACGTTTTCCAGAACGGTTTCAATCATACGGTCGTGCAGCAGCGCGGCCATAGCCGAATGCTCATCGGCCGATGGGCTCTTCTTTGCCGCCACAGGCACAAAACGTGTCACGCGCTCAACGCGCACCACATTGCCCAGACCACAATGACGCAGAATATCGGTAGCCTTCGAAGACCAGGGAGAGATCGTCCCCAGACGCGGCGCCACAATGAACGCGCCCGCCACATCGCTGGCATCGCCGGTGGCTTCCAGAACGGCATTCAGTCGCTCGGTCTCGGCCGCATCCAGCGGTGCCGACAGCTCGACCAGATAAAGGTATTCGCTGTGGATGCCGTTAATGGCAGGCCAGGCGGTCTTCAGTCGCTCCAGCAGACGTTGAGTACGGAATTCGGAGAGTGCGGCAGCACCACGCAGAGCAATCACAGACGACATGAGCAAGACCCAGAATGCGGTTGAATCCGGTAGGCTGCCTGAGCGGCCACCCCGGCGACCGGAGAGATCAAAAAGAGGCCTCAATTATAGCGGACGGGGCTCCCCGGCAGGATAAAATACGGCTTTATTCGCCACACCCACGAACCTATGCCATTTTTTTCGCAACAGGCCCAGTTACTGACGATTCGGGGCATCCGTGCCGTTGAATCCGCCGCGCAGGCCGCACGACCCGATCCATCGCTGATGCAGCGTGCAGGTCAGGCAGCAGCTCAATGGGTGCGAGAACTGACCGGTGATCGCCCCGACCCGATCCTGATTCTGGTCGGCCCCGGCAACAACGGTGGTGATGCACTGGTCTGTGCCCGCGAGCTCATGACACTGGGCTACGGCTGCATCTGCGTGGGTCGGCCGGCCAATGACCGCACCCCGGCCGATGCCCGTGCCGCCCATACGGCTTTTCTCGCTGTCGGCGGCATTCTGCACCCGGAGATTCCGGATAGTACCGGTTTTCGCTTCAGCCTGATCGTCGATGGCCTCTTCGGCATTGGTCTGAACCAACCCCTTGCCGCACCCTACGCCGGTTGGGTTGAAGCCGCCAACACGCTCAGCCTGCTCGACGACATCCCACTGCTGGCGCTGGATATTGCCTCGGGCCTCAATGGTGACACCGGCAGTGCACAGGACATCTGTATCACCGCGACCCACACGCTCACCTATATCGCCGATAAACCCGGTTTATTAACCGGCGACGGCCCGGACCACAGCGGCCAGGTGGAAATCTGTACCCTGGACATTGCGGCTACCCTCTTTGCCAACGCTCAAGCGCCGAATGCCGGCCATCTGAACGACCCCGAACTCTGGGCAGACGAGCTGCCGCAACGCCGCCTGAACGCCAACAAGGGCGATGCCGGTAGTGCCGGGCTACTGGGTGGCGCCCCCTCCATGACAGGCGCCCTGCTACCGGCAGCCCGCAGCGCTCTACATGCCGGCGCTGGCCGTGTATACGCCGCCGCTTTAGGTAACGCACAATCCGGCGCACCAACGTTAGACCCCATACAGCCGGAAATCATGTTCCGCGATCCGGCCGGCCTGCGTGACGCCCCCCTCACAGCCTTGGGTGTAGGCCCCGGGCTGGGTCGCTCCGACGTCTCCCGGGCCGTTCTGGCCAGCGCTCTGGATTTTGACGGCCCGCTGGTACTGGATGCCGATGCCCTGGTGCTGCTGCCGACCTTGGTAGACCAACTGCAAGCCAGAATGGCACCGACCGTACTGACACCTCATCCGGGTGAGGCCGCAGCATTGCTGGACACCGACATCCCCGGCATTGAGGCAGATCGCATCCAGGCTGCACGCGAGATTGCCGCCAGATACCATGCGACCGTGGTGCTCAAAGGTTGTGGCAGCATCATTGCCACACCGGACGGTCGCTGGTGGATCAACACCACCGGCAACCCCGGCATGGCCAGTGCCGGCATGGGTGATGTACTCACCGGTTTGACCACGGCCCTGCTGGCGCAGGGTATGGCACCGGAACAGGCACTCTGCGCAGCCGTCTGGCTGCATGGTGCTGCAGCCGATGTCTGTGTCGAGGCTGAAGACGGACCCCTCGGCCTGACCGCCAGCGAAGTGATTCTCGCTGCCCGTACCTTATTGAATTCACTCGTTTAATCATGATCCTCTCTGATTTTCCCTTGCCGCTCGAAGCAGAAATCGCCCGCAACGTTCGCGCTGCCCTCACCGAAGACATTGGTGCCGGCGATCTGACCGCTGAACTCGTCCCTGCCGGTAACGTCAGCATTGCCACGGTGATCGTCCGCGAACCGGCAGTTATCTGCGGCATTCCCTGGTTCAACCACTGCTTCGCCGAGATTGATCCCACCATCAAAGTCACCTGGCATGTGCAGGAAGGTGCTCACGTCGGCCCCGACACCCTGCTCTGCGAACTACAGGGTTCGTCGCGCGCCCTGCTCTCCGGTGAACGGGCAGCGCTGAACTTTCTGCAGCTGCTGTCCGGCGTCGCAACCCGCGCGGCCACCTTTGTCGACACCATTGCCGGCACCAAAGCGCAGATCGTCGACACCCGCAAGACCATTCCGGGTCTGCGCTTCGCACAGAAGTACGCCGTCCGGGTCGGCGGTGGCGGTAACCATCGTCTTGCCTTGTGGGATGCCATTCTCATCAAGGAAAACCACATTCTCGCTGCCGGTGGCATCACCCCGGCCGTGCAGGCCGCCCAAGGGGTGGCCGCGCAGCACAGTGATCGCTGCCGCTTCATTCAAGTCGAAGTGGAGTCCATTGCTGAGCTCGATGAAGCCCTCGCCGCCGGCGCCGATTTTCTGCTGCTCGATAACTTCGACCTGGCCATGATGCGTGAAGGCGTTGCTCATCGCGATGCCTGGGCCACCAAGACCGGCACCCAGGCCAAACTGGAAGCCTCCGGCGGTGTCAGCCTGGATACCGTTCGCGCCATTGCCGAAACCGGCGTCGACCGCATCTCCATCGGCGGCCTGACCAAAGACGTCCGCGCCATCGATCTGTCGATGCGCTTCAAAGATCTCGCTTAAGGAAACAGCCATGTCGCAAGCGCCTAACGACCGTAAATACTCCGCCGAACACCAATGGGCCCTGCCGGAAAATGACGGCACCATCACCGTCGGCATTACCGATTACGCCCAGGAAACACTAGGAGACCTGGTGTTTATGCAACTCCCCGAGGTCGGCAGCGACGTCAGCGCCCATCAACAGGTCGCCGTCGTCGAATCCGTCAAAACAGCTTCTGATGTCTTTGCACCAATGAGCGGCAAGATCATTGCCATCAACGAGGCCGCCATCGACGCCCCGGAAACTGTCAACGAAGATGCCTACCGTGCCTGGCTGTTCAAAATCCAGCCCAGCAACCCGGCCGAGTACGATAGCCTGATGACAGCGGATGCGTACCTAGCCGCCAACTGACCGCCAGCACCATCTCGACGCCCCAAAACAAAACCGGCAGTGGATCCTATCCCTCTGCCGGTTTTTTTATGCCTGATAACGTTTAGGCAGTGACATGCTTCTGGATGAACGCCTTTACCACGGCCACATCTGGATCAATCACCTCAACCCGTTGCGGCAAGCCTTCCAGATGTTCCAGCCCCTTCGGGGGCTGCGGCAACTGACCAATGGCTTCCTGAATCGTCTCGGCAAATTTTGCAGGCTGCGCTGTTTCCAGCACGAGCATGGCGACACCTTCCGGCAACTGCTTGATCTGTTCCTGCGCCACCTTCACGCCATCAGCGGTGTGCGTATCAATCATCACCTGGTATTGCTCCCACACCTGGCGAATCGTCGTCAGACGATCAGCATGTGAGCTGGCACCCGAGGCAAAACCATACTTGGCGATATCCGCCCAATACTGCGTAGCGGTCAGATCGAATGCACCACCGGCATCCACCTTGGCCCACAGCTCACACACCTTCGCCGGATCACGACCAACCAGATCGAAGATAAAGCGTTCGAAGTTCGACGCCTTAGAGATATCCATCGACGGGCTTGAAGTCACATAGGTTTCGGCCGTCGCACGCGGACGATACACACCCGTACGGAAAAACTCGTCGAGCACATTGTTTTCGTTCGTCGCCAGAATCAGCTTGGCAATCGGCAAACCCATCTGGCGGGCAATATGGCCGGCGCAGATATTGCCGAAGTTACCCGACGGCACACAAAAGGCTACCTGCTGGTCGTTGTGCTGGGTCGCCAGGAAGTAGCCCTGGAAGTAATACACGATCTGGGCAGCAACGCGTGCCCAGTTGATCGAGTTCACCGCACCGATACGGTATTTGGCCTTGAATTCGGCATCGTTCGACACCGCTTTGACGATGTCCTGCGCATCATCAAACATGCCGCGCACCGCCAGGTTGTAGATATTTTTATCTTGCAGCGAATACATCTGTGCACGCTGGAACGCCGACATCTTGCCGTCCGGCGACAGCATAAACACCGTTACGCCGTCTTTGCCGCGCATGGCATATTCAGCGGCCGAACCGGTATCACCCGACGTCGCACCCAGAATATTGATGCTTTCGCCACGCTGCTTCAGCACATACTCGAACAGATTGCCGAGCAACTGCATAGCCATGTCTTTAAAGGCCAGCGTCGGGCCATTCGACAGTTCCTGCAGACCCAGACGATTCTGGTTCAACCAGGTCACCGGCGTAATGTCCTTGGCATTGCTGCCGTCGCGCGTGTAGCAATACACCGCCGGGGTATAGGTCTTCTGGCAAATCGCCTTCAGATCATCGGCCGGAATATCGGTGATGAACTTGCTCAGAATCTCGAACGCCAGATCGGCATACGACAGACCACGCCAGGCATCCAGCTCGGCACGGCTGATTTGCGGATAGCTTTCCGGCAGATATAAACCGCCGTCCGGCGCCAAGCCACCCAGCAGAATGTCGCAGAAACCCTGGGCCGGCGATTGGCCGCGCGTGGAGATATAACGCATTGACACTTACTCGAATTGAGAAAAACTCAATTTTACAGAAAAGCGCTGGAAAAGCCTCTAACCCAACTGACTAGTTGTGGCTTCTGTGCTCCAAGAGTGTCTGCACAAAGTTAGATATTTCAGAATAAAGACCAGCATTGACCCAATATCAAGAAATATCCATCTTTGATACAATGAATGCAATTTTTGAACATTGAGGTCAATAAAATGGGCATGAACATTAACCTTACGGAAAAGCTTGAAGAAATGGTCCGCAACAAGGTTTCATCTGGCCTATACAACTCCGCCAGTGAAGTGGTGCGTGATGCACTTCGCTTGATGCAAGAGCAAGACAGTTACCGCGCGGTTAAACTGGGTCAATTGCAGCAGGAAATTCAACGCGGTTTAGAAAGCGGTCCTTCAGAACCTCTTGATATGGCCGACCTAAAGCTGCGCCTTAGAACAGAAAAATCCCGGAAAAGCAAAGTAGCGGCCTAAGTTAATGGCTTCGATTAAGCGGCGATCGCTTGCGCTCGATGATTTAGAAGCCATCTGGCATTTCATCGCGGAAGACAACATAGATGCCGCAGATCGATGGCTGGACCGGATTGAGGCACAACTCAAGTTGATCGGCACTACACCCTATATCGGCCGGCCACGTGAAGAACTCGCCCCAGGACTTCGCAGTTTTTCCATAGGGCGTTACGTTATTTTCTATTTGGTCATGGAAACAGGCATAGACATCGTGCGAGTGCTACACGCATCATTGGATATTGAATCCCAGTTCGAGGATTAATTCACAAGCAGAAATAAAAAGGGGTAGGCCTCAGCCTACCCCTTTAACACTTCAGCAGCGCTAAATTACTGCAGGTTCTCCAGACGCAGGCGCGTAACGGCACCCTTGACCACTGGCAGTTTGCCGATCACGTCCATGGCGTTCAACACATCCTGCTCACGGCAGACGTGGGTCAGGATGATCAGATCCGTTTGGTCTTCGCCCTCTTCCGGCTCGCGCTGCAGCAGCGCATCGATCGAGATGTTGCTATCGGCCAAGATGCGGGTGATCTCGGCCAGCACGCCCGGCTGGTCGGCCACGCGCAGGCGCAGGTAGTTGCCGCACTCCACTTCGCCAATCGGCAGGATCGGCAGGTTGGCCAACGCATCAGGCTGGAAGGCCAGGTGTGGCACGCGGTTTTCCGGGTCGGCCGTCGAAAGACGGGTGACATCAACGACATCGGCAATCACGGCCGAAGCGGTCGGCTCGGCGCCAGCACCCTTACCGTAGTACAGGGTCGAGCCCACGGCATCGGCCTGGACCAGCACAGCATTCATGGCGCCTTCGACATTGGCGATCAGGCGCTTGGCCGGCACCAGCGTTGGGTGCACGCGCAACTCGACGCCATTCTCACGACGACGGGTGATGCCCAGCAGCTTGATACGGTAGCCCAGTTGTTCGGCATATTTGATATCGGTGGCATCCAGCTTCGAGATGCCTTCAATATGTGCCTTGTCGAACTGCACGGGGATACCGAAGGCCAGTGCGGACAGCAACGTGATCTTGTGCGCTGCATCAACACCTTCGACGTCGAACGTCGGGTCGGCTTCGGCATAGCCCAGACGCTGCGCTTCTTTCAGCACATCGGCGAAGGCCAGACCCTTGTCGCGCATTTCCGACAGGATGAAGTTGGTGGTGCCGTTGATGATGCCGGCGACCCACTGGATGCGGTTAGCCGACAGGCCTTCACGCACGGCCTTGATGATGGGGATCCCACCGGCCACAGCGGCTTCAAAAGCCACCATCACGCCCTTTTCCTGGGCCTTGGCAAAAATCTCGGTGCCGTGCACGGCGAGCAGCGCCTTGTTAGCGGTAATCACATGCTTACCGTTTTCGATGGCTTTGAGCACCAGCTCCTTGGCCACGCCATAGCCACCGATCAGTTCGATGACGATATCGACATTGGGGTCCGTCACAACGGCAAACGCATCATCCGTCACTTGCACCTTGCCACCGGTCAGTTCCTTGGCGCGAGCGACATCTTTGTCGGCCACCACGGTAATCTCAATCGGACGACCGGCACGACGGGTGATTTCTTCGGCGTTACGGGTCAGCACGTTGTACGTGCCGCCACCGACGGTACCGATTCCCAAAAGACCTACACGCATCGGATTGAGTTTCATGGCGTTTCCTTAGTGTTTCAGTGACAACAAAATAGGGTTAAACAAATTTAGGCGCGCGCGGCGCGGTGCCGGTACGCTTCGAGGAAGCGGGCCAGACGACCGAGCGCTTCGGTCAGATCATTTTCATGCGGCAGGATCACGACCCGGAAATGGTCAGGCTGCGGCCAGTTAAAGCCGGTACCCTGCACCAGTAGCACTTTTTCTTCCTTGAGCAGTTCCAGCATGAACTGCTCGTCATCCTTGATCGGGTACATCTTCGGATCAAGTTTCGGGAACAGATACAACGCACCCTTGGGCTTGACGCAAGTCACGCCCTGAATTTCGGTGAGCATCTTCCAGGCCAAATCACGTTGACGTGTCAGGCGGCCATTCGGGCCCACCAGATCATTGATGCTCTGATAACCGCCCAAGGCCGTCTGAATAGCCATCTGCCCCGGCACATTGGCGCACAGGCGCATCGAAGCCAGCATATTCAGGCCTTCGATGTAATCCTTGGCGTGGCGTTTATCACCGGACACAATCATCCAGCCTGAGCGATAGCCGCAGGCACGATAGTTCTTCGACAGACCGTTCATGGTGATGCACAGCACATCATCAGCCAGGCTGGCGATCGAGGTGTGCTGGTTACCATCGAACAGCACCTTGTCGTAGATTTCGTCGGCAAACACGATAAGCTGATGCTCGCGCGCAATCTGCAGAATGCCTTCCAGAATTTCCTTCGGGTACAACGCACCTGTCGGGTTATTCGGGTTGATGACGACAATGGCCTTGGTATTGCTGGTGACCTTACTGCGGATATCGACCAGATCCGGATACCACTCGTTGGCCTCATCGCAAACGTAATGCACCGGAATACCGCCAGACAGGCTGACTGCCGCCGTCCACAACGGGTAATCCGGCATTGGGATCAGCACCTGGTCGCCATTATTGAGCAACCCCTGCATGGCCATAACGATGAGCTCGGAGACGCCATTGCCGAGGAAGATATCCTCAACCGTCACGCCCTTAATGCCCTTTTCCTGGCAGTAATGCATGATGGATTTGCGCGGCGCAAAGAGTCCCAGCGAATCGGTGTAGCCCGAGGCATCACGCATATTGCGGATGACATCCACCACAATTTCTTCCGGCGCTTCAAAACCGAACGGCAGCGGGTTACCGATGTTCAGCTTGATGACACGATGGCCCTCTTCCTCCATTTTCTTGGCCGCCGCCAGCACCGGTCCACGAATGTCGTAGCACACGTTGGCAAGCTTGGAAGATTTGGTGATGGGCTTCATGGTCGGTCAGTGGTCGCGGCAAGTCGCTAATTATCGGTGAAAACCGGTTATCCTACTACTTTTTCCGCCTTTACATGAAACTGCATCTTTCTTCCAACGCCGGCCTGCGAACATTTAGCAGCCATGGTCCCGGCTATGTGGCCGTGAACGGCACCCATTACGAAGGATCAGTCATTGTTTGCGGCCGTGAAGTGATCAGCGACTGGGCGCCCGACGGCTTTGACGGGCTTGATGCCGCCCAGTTCGAGCAACTGGCTAATCTGGGGGCGGAAATCGTGCTCTTCGGCAGCGGTGAGCGCCAGCGCTTTCCCCGCCCGGAACTGCTCAAGCCCCTGATTGCCAAGGGCATTGGTCTGGAAGTCATGGACACCAAGGCCGCCTGCCGCACTTACAACATCCTGGTTGCCGAAGGGCGTCACGTCGCCTGCGGCATCCTCATTGAGCCCGCTGCATGAATACGTCATTCACTTCCCTGCTCTCTGCGTTCTACACGCGCCGTTTTCTCTGGCTACTAGCCGCCCTCTTCACCCTGGCCTGGTTCGGCGTACTGGATTACCGCCACCTGGTCGCCTCTGACGAAGGCCGCTACGGCGAAATCGCCCGCGAAATGTACGCCACCGGTGACTGGATCACCCCCCGCTATAACGGCTACAAGTACTTTGAGAAACCGCCGCTACAGGGCTGGATGACGGCCATGGCCTACCATCTGTTCGGTGTGGGCGAGTGGCAATCCCGGCTGTGGACCGGTTTTACCGGTTACTTCGCCATTCTGGCCACCGGCTTTACCGCCTGGAAGCTAGTCGGTGGTGAGCGCGGTGTCCTTGCCGGCTGGATCTCGGCCATTCTGCTCGCCAGCAGCCCGATGTGGAGCGTCGGCGGCCACTTCAACACCCTGGACATGGGGCTGTCCAGCATTCTCAGCTGCGCCCTATTCAGCCTGATTCTGGCGCAACGCGACAACATCTCGGCCAAAGCCCGCCGCAACTGGATGTGGCTGTGCTGGTCGTTCATGGCTCTGGCCGTGCTCTCCAAGGGACTGATCGGTCTGGTCATTCCCGGCATGGTACTCGTGGTCTACACCCTCACTAGCTGGGATTGGGCGCTCTGGAAGCGCCTGCATCTGGTTTCCGGCCTAGCGCTTTTCTTCCTCATCGTCACGCCGTGGTTCGTGCTGGTCTCCATCAAGAACCCCGAGTTTGCCCATTTCTTCTTTATTCACGAACACTGGGATCGCTTTACCAAAGACGGTCACAACCGCAAAGGTCACCCGCTCTACTTTGTGCCGCTCATCCTCGTGGGCTTCATTCCCTGGCTGCTGCAACTGGGCCAGGGCTTCCTGAGTGCGTGGAAAGAACGTCGCGGTGACGCCACGGTTTCTGCCGTTGCCGGCTTCCGCCCACTGTGGCTGGCCGCCGTCTGGTCCGTGATGGTCTTCCTGTTCTTCAGCAAATCGCAATCTAAACTGCCTGGCTACATCATGCCGATCTTTCCGGCGATCTCTCTACTGGCCGGCCTGGCCATGGCCCGCGCCTTCGAACGCATGAGCACCGCTGGCGAAGACCGTAGCTGGAAACGCCAGATGGTTTACATGAGCCTGCTAGTGCTGGCGGGTTTCATCGCGCTGCCCTACACCTACCAGCTGGGCAAAGCTCCCTACGAACAGCTGGAGTATCAGGAATACACCGTCTGGATCGCCGTCGCACTCGTGGCAGCACTCACCACCATGGTGTACGCCTGGAGCGCTATTCGCGGCTTCGAGCACCAGGATGCGGCGCACCGCCTGCGTCAGCTGATGGACGGCCTATTGCGGTCCGCCATCGCCTTCTTTATCCTGGTTCAGATCGTCGGCCTGGGCCACGATACCCATGGCCGCTCCATCTCGGGTGCCGATCTGGCGGTTGCAGCACGTCCTTACATCAAAGACGACACCCCGGTCTACTCGATTCGCATGCTGGACCACACCTTCCCATTCTATATCCAGCACCCGACCATCATGGTGGACATGCAGGATGAGCTGGAGTTCGGCATCAACCAGGAACCCGATACCTGGGCCCCCAAGGTCAGTGACTTTGCTGTGCGCTGGCAAAAAGACGAGGCACCGGTGGTGGTCGTGCCGCTGCAATACCTGGACGAAGTTGCTGGCCTGAACCTGCCGATGGCCGAAGTGGGCCGTGATACCCGCCGGGCCGTTTTTGTGAAGCCGACACATCAGCCGGCGCCGCCCGCCCAACCCTATACGCCGCCGGTGAAGTAAATGACGCTTGGTACCTTTGGTTTTCTGTTCACCGGCATTCTGCTCAATGCCGCCGCCCAACTGCTGCTCAAGGCGGGCGTCCGTAATCTGGGCGAGCTCTCGCTCTCGATTGATACGCTGTTCAGCACCGCGGTTTCGGTCGGCACCCAGATTCCCATCATCGGCGGCCTGTTCTGCTACGGCATTAGCGTCTTTGTCTGGATCATTGGCCTATCTCGCGTAGACGTGACCATCGCCTACCCGATGCTGTCACTAGGCTATGTCATCAACGCTGCCCTCGCCTGGTATCTATTTGGCGAAGTCATGAGCATGCAGCGCATTATTGGTATTACGGTCATTTTGATCGGCGTCTGGATTCTGGCCCGCAGTTAATCTTTCCTGAAGAGGTGTTCTATGAAATTGCGATCATTCAAATTAGCGACCAGCCTCTGTTTGCTGACCGCCGCCGGATTGTCATTTGCAGCACCACAGCACAACCAGAAATCAGCAGCCGGCACCGTCAGCACGGTGCAAATACCGGAACTGGAACCTGGAAAAACCATTCTGGGGCAGGACTTCACCTACCCCAC
>JACCDU011185217.1_pt1 | contig 20189 bp, 44 predicted proteins | sample 7446081 | NCBI WGS metagenome assembly JACCDU01 (sample SAMN15323447, study PRJNA562643) | freshwater metagenome | isolation source: river surface water | place: USA:Blue River Watershed | collected 2017-08-17
CTCTGTCGGAAGTCAGCACGGCCTGTCGGGGCTCATGGTTGTTAGCGCCGCATTGCTTCTGGCGCTAACCCCCTGTGCGCTACTAGCCCTGCCACACCTCCTGCGTCACCTCGTCGGTATCGATGTAGAGGGGGAGAGACCACCCGCGAAGGGTGGCTACGGGATAGTAAACCCCGTCCCCGTCCGTGTCCGTCATGATCTGCACGTCCGCGCGTGATCCGGTCTCTGCCGGAATAACACGGTAGACGAACTTTGCGGGTGTCTGTGTCGCTGTCATGTGATTATTATACCAAGTCACCTAGCCCATGCTACAGCGCTAGCCTCTCAGCACGATGCACCGGGGCTCGAGCTAGCCGTTCCACGGGGGGAGGGTTCCCCGTGGGTGGCTAGGTGGCTACATGCTCACCTTGTGGAGGTCTTTCTGCCGTGACACCTCTGCCACGTCCAGCGAGAAGGTCGCTCGGCGCTCTTCCCAGTCCATGCTTTCCCAGTCCAGTCCAAGCATGATGCAAGCGGTGTGCTTGTAGGTTGTGTCCCCGTGTCCGTAGGTCATGGGCTGTACCTTGTCGGTTCCGTCCGTGCCGATGATGCGCATGGAGAAATAAGAGTTTCCGTTGGGCTTGTCCCAGTAGGAACGAACGCAAAGGACGTAGGTGGCTGTGATGGTGTTGGTGTCGCTGTTCATGGGTTCATTATACCGAGAAGTCCACGCCATGCTACAGCGTGGAAGCCGTCAGGGTCGACGGGGCTTCCGGAGGAAGAGACCGACAGCCACTCCGATGGGGAAGCCAATGCAAGCCCCGTATACGTAGAAAAGAACGTTCACTCGTACTCGCATTCTGTTAGTTCTAGGCAGGCTCCACGAGCCGAGCAGTAATCGTAGTGGATGCACTGGCTATTAGTGGGAGCCTGAGCCTCGCAAGCCTGTCTAGCGTTCTCTCGTCGCTCTGAACGCTTGCCAAGTCGGTAGGCAACGTAGGTAGAGAGAAGTCCCATCAGCAGGCCTCCTCCCACTCTGCGTGGCTCCAGTAGAAGAGTCCCCCTTCGTGCCAGCCGAACGAAGCGTCGTCTCCCGAGACGTTCTCGTTGAGCCACTCAATCGCCTCGTCAGCGTCAGCGTGGGCATCGTCGGAGCGATCCTGACAGTCAGCCTCGCTAGGGACGTTCCCAGTCCAGCCGAGCGAGCGAGCGAAGTCGCAAATGAAGTTGGGTGCGTAGATTCCGTGGATTCCGTCCACGTAGCAACCAAACTCCACGATAAAGTGTGCAGATGACATTGGGTCTCCTCCCCAATCCATGCTAGGCGGGATTGCCTAACTTGTGAAATCATTATACCGAGCCGTCTAGCGCATGCTACATCTCGAGCTGAAGCCCCGTTCCCCTCTTGAGCATACCTAGAGATGCCGGGGCTCCTACTCGGGGGCTTTCGCCCCCCTTGCTAATAATCCCCCACGGGGAAGGGCTTTCATGTGCCTCATGCGATCAGCACCCCCGCGAGGATTGCGCCTCGGCGCAACTTTGCCATTCCGCACTTGTCGGAAGTGGATCCCCAACCTTCGGAGACTTGCGTCAGCATTCCGCCATGCACCACTGCCATTTTCGTGGCGTAGTGGTAAATGTGAAGGGTGTCGCCCACTTGAACGCTACGCCATGACGACGCGCGCCCCTCGCGGGTAACTAGGTGTTCAATCCGTGTTGCTCGCTGTTTCGTTGTCATGCGATCATTGTACCGAAACGCCTACGCCATGCTACAGCCGAAGGCGATCAGCAGGCGAAGCCCCGTTCCCGGCACGGAATAGCGGGGCCCGGCAAGATGAGAGGGGGCCAGGTCTCCCCGGCCCCCGTGATCTCACCAGCGCCGGCCGCTGGCCTTCTCCCGGGCCGCGCAATCCCGCAGGTACGCGGCGTAGTGCGCGTCGCAGCGCGGGAACTTCTTGTAGGCCAGTTCCACCGGCAGGCCGCGCGTGCTGTAGCGGTCGTGGAACTTCACCTGCCCTTCGCACGGGCTGAACCCGTGTTCCAAGCAATCCTCGTGAGTCAGGTCGGACATGGCCGCCCCTTTCTGCCGCTCTCGCGGCGTCGCTGTATGTCTCTGACATTATACCGATACGCCCACGCCATGCTACAGGCGCAGATGCCCAGGCCCCGCTAGGGGCGCGCAAAAGCGGGGCCTCACCCCTCTGCCGGCTGTAGCATAGCCTGTACGATTTGGTATACTTGCAGGGCAAGTCCGAACACAGCGAAGCCGAAAGGGGCAGGAAATGGATTACGAACTCACGGAAGAAGAAATGCAGGCCGAAGCGGAAGCGGATCTCGGTGAGGTTTATGCCGAGTTCGTCATGAGTTGGGTGGCGGGTGGCGGTTTCGCCTCGGATGCCGACCGAGCATGGCGTTCGGGTATCGCTTGGCAGAACGGTTACTGGGGCGCACCCCAGCCGCAGGGGGACGATTGGGGCCGTCCGACTTACGGCACTCCAGAGTGGGAGGCCAACGAACGAGCGCTCGAACTGGCCGAGCGGATGGACGAGGGACGTTTTTAGCCCTCGCCCCACAGCCCCCCACTCGGCAGGCCAACTGGCCTGTTAGGAGAGGGGGAAAGCCCCGCGCCACACACGAGCCAACGGGGCTCCCCGAGGGTTTCGGTGCTTTCGCACCTACTCCCCGTCATTCAGTCGGCGTAGTAGTCCGTGTATCGGTCTTCCATTGCCTTGATGATCGCCGCTTCCTCGTTGTGGTGCGCGTAGTCCGCCAGCGACGAATGGCGCTCGTTCTGACCGCCACGAGGGGCGCTGCAGTCGTGACGCAGGAACCAGCGCCCGTACTTCCCCTTCTGCCAGTAGCCAACTTCCCCACAGCGGTTGCAAATAGCCTGACCAGCCATCGTGCCACCCCTTCCTGCTAACCGTAGTTAGCACTCCGTGACAGGCGGTTGCCTATCGGGTGGGATTCTACCAACACGCCTAGCGTATGCTACGAGACTGCGCAGCTCTGAAGCCCCGAGGGCTCGCCCCAGCGCGGGGCTCCGGCCCAAAGGCGGGGGCAGGGTTTCCCCCGCCCCCGTAGGGGCTAGAAGTATTCGGGGACTGGCCCGAAGTTGTCCAGGGCCTCGATCTCCCCCTGCGTGGGGTCGATCAAGACTCCCTGCACGAAGTACCCCGACCCAATGCGGCGCGTGATCTCGCGGTGGAACCAAGCGAGGTCACGATTCTGGGACTCTTCCGAAACGCGGTAGGTGAACGTCACGGTACGGAAGTCCTCGGACTCCATGTCAATAGCCACGGCCACAACTTTCTTAGGCATGATCGCCCCTTTCTGCCGATCTGATCGGCGGTCGCTGTTGGGAACATTGTACCGACCCGCCTAGATTATGCTACGGGGAACCTGATCGGGCGTGATCGGGCGTGATCGGCCCCTAGCGGGGGCCAGAAGCCGCCTAGATCGTTCTAGGGCGTGATCGGGGGTAATCGGGGGCCAGAACCGATCTAGGGCGAGGCTATGGGGTGATCGGGGGCCAGATCGGGCGTGATCGGGCCAGAACGTGATCGGGCGTGGTCAGTAGCATGGGCTAGGCCGTTCGGTATAGTTGCGCCATGTCAAACAACGCCGACACGCCCAAGCCGATGATCACCGACGCCGTTCTTGAGGCGTTCTTTTTCGTGGATCCCACCGCCCCCCTGCCCGAACCCGAGCCGTGGGACGACCGCGATCACGATACGCGCGATGAGATCGGGCACGATTACTACTACGACTAGGCCCGACCTGCCTGCCGCGCGGGGCTTCGCCCCACTTGCGCCCTGCGCAAGCCCCGGTTGCCCGACGAAGAAGGGCAGGGTTTCCCCCACCCCCTCGGGCTAAATGTGCCCCTCGCACCCGATCTCGCCGCAGGCGGTGCAGGGCGTCGTCGGGCGCACCCACGGGTCGGAGGTCTCGCAGGCGAGGCACTCACGCTCTCCCGTGAGATCCGTGCCGTGCTCGCACTCACGGGGAAGGCGAGAGATCGCACGGACGGCTTGACGGAATGGGGTGTCGCTGGTTTGTGTCATGTGAACATTATACCGAAGCGTCTAGGCCATGCTACACCCTGATCTCCGGTGATCACCGGGGAACCCCTCGCTCACCACCCCCTAACGTGATCTGCGAGAATCTTCTTCAGATCGGCCCTAGTGTCTGCGCTGCATGAGAAATCCAGCGTTTTGGTGATCGCACCCCAGCCGTCCGTCTCAACGGCCACGGCCACCCAGTAGCCGTTTTGGGGATAAATCACGAACGTGAAGTTTCCGCTTTTTCCGTAGAAAGTTTCTGCGAAAGATTCTTTTCCGATCCATGGCGCTGTTTTTGTCATGTAAACATTATACCAAGTCGCCTAGATCATACTACACTGTGGATCGGTTCACCGGGGGATCGGATCGGCTCTCCGGTGATCGGTTCACCGGGCAATCCGGCGAGGCGAAGCCCCGTATGGTCTATTCATGGCTACGGGGCTTAGAGGAAGTTTTCCACAGGGTTATTCACACCCTGTGGATAACCTCTCGGGCTATCCGTAGACCACCTCTCCCAGTACGGCGGTCTGCATCACCACATCGCCAGTGCAGGCGTCGTGATCTTCCCAGTTGAGGTGGGCGTAACCCTGAGCCTTCCCGTATGCCTTCACTAGGTCGTTCAGGCTGAGGCTCTTGGTGACGGTTGCCTCTTCATTGTCGTCATCGGGGTCGCAGATCCCGACAGTCAGAAAAGGCTCGTTTTGGTCTGTTGGGTACTTGTCCCATTCGTATCCATCGGCATACTTGGCAACGTGCCACCAATGCCAAGTCTCCCATGCTGATCCGAGAAGATTCTCAAAGAACTCCTGAGCATCTACTTCTTGGGTGAGTGTGACGGTATTCCTGAGTGCGGTGTCGCTGTTCATGTAAATGATTATACCGAACGGTCTAGGTCATGCTACACTCGTTTTCCACAGCCTGTGGATAACTTTTTTCCGTACCATCGGGGCTCCGGTTTGCGGAGTCCCCCAGCTGAGCCCCGGTGCGCCCTAGAAAAGTTTTCGGCGGGGGCAGTCTGGCGGGGGGCAGGGTCGCCCCCACCCCCCAACCTTTGACGGTGGCGGAAGAGAGTCCTAGACCCTCTCCCACTCGCCGTCTGCGTTTTGCCCGTAGACCTGAATCGGGTCTCGCATGATTTCGTCTCGCCCCTGAATGACTCGCTGACGGTAGGACTCGCTCGTGTTCACACGGAGACATTCATTGTGCGCCAAGTTCACCACGATTTCGGGTACGTCGTGGTTCTCCCCGTCGTACTCGCCGTTCTCGTTGAGTGCGCCCACGATGACCACGTCACCGAAGATAACCCGACCCGTGAGCATGGTGGCGAACACGTTCGGCTCGAACCCCTCGATGAGTAGACCCTCGTCGTGGACATACACCACGAAGTCCTCTCCCCGAACGGCATCGAACCAACCGCCAACCAAGTCGTTTATTGCCTGATAGTTGCTTGACATGGACAGTTCTGTAAAAGTTCCGTCCGTCTTTACGTGGAGTGATTTTGTCGTTGTCATGCCGTCATTATACCGACTCACCCATGCCATGCTACACCGTGTAGCATGGGCTAGGGGGCTTGGTATACTGGAGTCACAAGAGAGGGACTGAAGAGGGTACAAGGTAGACCCTAATCGGTTGGTCACCGCTGGAGTAAGCGGATCGGGCAGCCGACAGGCTCCCTCTCTTGCCTTTGGCATACGGGGCTTCATCTTCGCGCTTTGCCTGCCCCACGGTTCCGAGCCCCGGTAGCGAGAGTGCCACGGAACGGGGTTGTCCCGTGGCTGTCTCTCAGAGTTCGTCGTCGTAGGGTTCGGGGTAATCGTCGTGGATAATCGTGTCAATCGCTAGGGCGATGAGGCACCCGATAAGCGCCACGCTAAGGGTCATGGCGAGAATGTTGCCCACCATCACCCCACCTCGCAATCGTGACCGTAGGCAACCTCTTCGGGGTCGGTGAACACTTGCTCACATTCGGGGCAGGTGTACCGATAGACGGGTCGGGCTTGTGGCTTGAGAATCTCATCTACAAGATTCATCATCGCCTTGAGGTGGTTCATTTGGGCTTGTGTCGCTGTGTTGTTCATGGTTTCAGTATACCAACCAACCTAGCCCATGCTACAGTCGGCGTGACCACCAGAGCTGAAGCCCCGGCCCTGCCCCGAAGGGAAGGGGAGTGGAGTCACCCCCACCCCCCAACCTTTCAGAAAGGCTCCCAATCCTCGGGCATCGGACGGATAACGCTTGCGCTCCCCGTTGGTGCGTCGTGGTGGGCAAGGTTGTACTCAATGCGGTCAGGAAACACGCTGTAGCGCATGATCCACGAACTACGCACGGTCATAGCCTGCACAAGTTCGGCAACCGTCCTAGCCTGTGCGTAGCCCGACACGTCGCCGTGCCAAAGTCGGACATTCTCAATGCCCCACCAACCGTCAGGGTTAGCCTTGCGGATCTCTTCGGTATCCATACCGAACGTCTCTAGGGCGTATTCCCAACAATCGCCGTAACACTCAATCGTCGGGATAGGTTCGCCGTGTTCGTCTAGGACTTCCTCAAAAGTCTCAGGGTCAAGCACGGTGCAGGTGCAGGTATTGGTGATCTCCCCCTGCAGGACGGGAGTCGCTGTGTTGTTGTTCATGCCCCCATTTTACCAAGTCGCCTAGATCATGCTACAGCGTCGATCTGAAGCCCCGTTGGCTTGTGCGTCATGCCGGGGCTTCTGGCGGAGGTTTCCCCCGACTAGTCGTCGGTGGGTCTCCAGTAGTCATCGGGTTCGTTCTCCCGTTCCATGAATCGGTAGACGTAGCCACTCCAATCCCTATGGGTGCGGAACTCTTCTTCCGTCTTGCCCGTGGGGGTCTCTATGCCCGTTGCAGGGTCATAGTCAAACATGAACTCAAACAACGCCTCTTGGTAGTCGTCTGACTTCAGGTATCGCATTTCGGCTTCGTCAAACTCAACGAAAGCGTCGTGAGCCTCTTCTGCCTCTCGCAAAATGTATGAATCGCTCGGTTCTCTGAACATTTCTATTTTCCCTTCCTGTCTCTGATTATTTGCACCATTTCGTCTCTCCCGACGAAAACTAGAATGTCGTGAGCCTTGCCACGCCCAAGCGGTCTGACGAAGATTCCGACCGACTCAAACGCTTCCTCTGTCTGAACCGACGAAACGATGAGAACCTTCCCGTTCACTCTGATTCCGTCGTTCTCCCGAATCTTGCAACCCCGAACTAGCATGGAGTCATTATACCGACTCGCCTAGCCCATGCTACACGCAACGCTTGTTACGTTGCTTGCCAAGTTTCAGCCCAACAAGGTCAAAGCCGTGCCAGTCAAGCCATGACTCAATGTCATCAACAAGACTTTCATGGTCAAGGTACTTATTGTCATTGAGCATTTCCACGATTTCCCAAATGATTTCTTCGCTGTTTGTCATGCCCCCATTCTACCAACCCGCCTAGCCCATGCTACACCGACCCGACGGCGGGGCTCCGATTTGGGTAGATCCGGCCCGGAAGCCCCGTGTGAGAGAGAACAACCCCACCGACCCCCACCCCGACAGCGACAACGGGGTGGGTGGTGCGGTGAGGCAGACCTTTTTAGTGACGGCGGCGGAAGAGACTCGCTCTCAACCCCGTCTGGCAAAACAGCGACGAAAAACCAGACGGGGGAGAGCGCAAGAGTCAGGGGTGGGAAAGGAAGGAGACCCTGACTCCCGAACTTGGGACTACCAGCCCCCTCGCTTGTCGTAGGAGCCGACTGCCCTCTCCCACTCGTCGGCTTGGAAGTAGTGACCCGACTCGGCGTGGAAGCCTGTCTCGTTTGCGTAGGCAATCCATGTCACCCACTTGTGATAGGACTTCGGGTCGGTGGTCTCGCAGAGAACAATCCACGAAGCGTAGGTGTCGCCCACCACTCGCTCGGTCAGTCGCTTGAGTCGGAGAACCGTGTGACCAGCGATGGTCATGCCCTTCTCCAGTACCTTGTATTCGTTCGGAACTTCCTGTGTCGTTGTCATGTCATCATTATAGCGACTCGCCTATGCCATGCTACAGCCTGCATTTGCACCTCGAGCTGAAGCCCCGGGTGGCAAAGAGAAAAGGGCGGGTTCCCCCACCCCCCTCTCAGTAGAGACCATCTTCTCCGTACTCCGCAGTGTCTCCGCAGTGTGGGCAAGTCGCCTCTGTAGACCACTCGTAGAGCCTCGTTCCCTCTTCGGGCGCACCAAATCCGCAGAGTGCATAGTCCACCTTCTCAATGGTGAACCATTCTCCGCACTCGTAGCACTCCACTTCTTCGTTGAGAACATAGTCATCCTCTTGGTAGGTGTTTGGCTCGTCAAAGTACGACAAGTCCGTGCCGGCTGGGTAGTAACCACTCATGTCCTTTTCTCCTTCGCTGTAGGGACTCTTCTATTGTACCAAGTAGCCTAGCCCATACTACACGGGCTAGGCTCTCTCGGCTAATCCATCATGCCCAAGTATTCGGCATCTTCCATCATTGACATGATTCCATCAACATCGTCGCCCATGATTTCGGTCAGTGCGCTCATGTAGGTGGTTCTCATGTTATTTCGCTTTACGCAGGAAATGATTTTCCACTCTGCAAAGGCGATACCGCACCCATTGTCTCGGAATGAGTGCCATACCTTTTCGTAGGTGGAGTCAAACTCCTCGGCGTAGTCGTGGAGACAGTCGTTGTCCCACGGCTCTCCACAAACGGGACAGTAAATGTCCATGTCACTTCCTTTCGCTGTAGTAGTTCTTAGTGACACTTATAGTGTACCAACCTGTCTAGGTCATGCTACACCTAGAGAATCACTCAAGCTGAAGCCCCGTAGTATCATGTTGAGACAATGACCGATGAACTGTCTCAAAGACGATCCCGGGGCTTAGAAAAGCGGCAAAAAGATTTTTCTGCCGAACTGGAACGGGTCGGGCTTCTTATTCGTGCCGTTGAGAACGGCAACGCCCTACTCCGTCGCTCGCGCCTGCGAGTGGTGGGGCAGGACTAGCCCACCCCACCAACCTCGTCAGACCGCTACGGCTTCCTCGCTTGCCTTCTCGTCGGCTACGACGATGCGAGTGTAGGAAGTGGGCGTGACGCACGCTTCCTCAACCTCTGCGCTGATTTCGCCAGCCTTGCGAGCCTTGTCAAATGCCTTCGGCTCTACTGCGGTCTTGGTGACCGTCTCGTAGACCTTCGCATTGACCAGTTCCTTCAGTTTCTCCACGATGAAGTTTCTGCGAACTGCGCTAATCATGCTGATTTTCTTACCGTCTACAGAAACCTCGTTCACTCCTGCTTCGGCTACTGCCTCTGCGAAAAGTTCCTTAGCAACTGCAACGGCTTTTTCGGCAGAAGCCAACGCCTCAAGGGCGGCGACGTACTGCTTTCCAGCGGTGGATAGTGCCTTACTCATTGGGTTTTCCCCTTTGCTTGGTGGATAATACTCTTTCATTATAGCGACCCGTCTAGGTCATGCTACACCTCGCCTCGCCCCCTGCCGAGCCGGGGCTTGGAAATGGGGGCGATCCAGAGCTGAGCCCCGCCGAAACACCAAAACACCAAACCCCCACCCTGACAGCGACAACAGGGTGGGGGTTCTGGGTGGGGTGATGCAGAACTATTGACGGTGGCGGAAGAGGCTTAGTACCAGCAGTCAAGCCCTTCGGTATTGAGAGCCGCCCAACGGAGATACCAAATGGCGTAGGCAATGGACTCCTTCACCTCGTTGGCGTTCTCTGGTTCGCCCTCGTATGTCTCTAGGGCTTCTTCCATTGCGTTGGCGAGAAGGTTGCACTCGTAGGCAGGCTTGTGGGAGTTGTCGCCCAATGCGCCGTAGAAAGAGAGTCCTTCAGTCTCGTCGTAAATGCCGAGTTCTTCCACAAGGTAGTTTCCGTACTTCCCCCGATACCAGCAGTCAGTACCGAAAATGCCATAGACAGCACCACCGGAAATACCAGACTTCTCTAGGTCGTTCTGATATGGGCAACCGCCATTCGCCTGCGTTGCTTGGCAGTCAATAGCGGTCATTGGAGTACCGTCATCTTCCAAGATCGGTTCGCCCTCTTTGTTGAGGCGTGGCGTGATAATCGCCGTTCCCTGCGTCTTGCAGGGATACTTGTTCGGAATGTTGTCAAGACCCATTAGAGAACCTCGCTGATTTCGTAAATGTCCTGTCCGTTTGCGTTCTTGGGGGCGGTAATCCACGCCAAGAGATCTTCCTGCCAGCCCTCGTATGCCTTCATCGGCAACGGGTTGGGGTTGGAAAAGAGACTGCTCATGGAGATCGCATAGGCAGATCGGGTCGGGATACGGTGCAACGTGTAAACAACCGCACCACTCTGCGAGACTGTGGCGAGCAGTTGGTAGCGGAGTTCGTTGTTTCGCACTGACTGAAAACGGATTTCCACCGCTTCGTTCTGATAAAACTTGGGTACATAACCCAAAACTTGGTCTATCTTGCTCATGTGTAGTAGTCCTTCCTTGTAGGTGATTTCAGTATAGCGAACCGTCTAGGTCATGCTACATAGTCAGTCTCTCCAGCCACCTCTGCCAGCCATGTCGTTACGCATGATCTCCAGAATGTGCGCCTTCGCTTCTTCATAGGTGTCAAACCTCTGAAAGTCGCCCACTGTGTCAATGTTGATCGGGCTTTCTGCGAAACGAACCGAGAACAGACGCTCGCAGGTCACGTCGTACTGCTCTGATGTGATGAAGTAGCCACGAAACGGAATGTCTTGGTCAAGTTCCCAAAATCCGCCATGAACCTTGCTGTCAAAAAACTCCATTGTTTCGGGGGAGAAGAATGACGAACCATGCTTCAGGCTCTCCTCTACGAAGAGTTCCAGAGTTTCGGTTGGGGTAGGTGCTGTTTTCATAGTTGCAGTTTATCAACTCGCCTAGTTCATGCTACACCTGATTATTGAGATTTCGTAATAATCTGCGGGGCTGCAGCTGCCATGTGAACCCATGCGCACTCGAAAGCCCCGGCTAGCACGCAAAAAAAAAGGGGGGGTTGAGCCTTTTTGCGACTTGCTCAGGTCGTTGGGGTGGCTCAGATGTACTGAGCCACGCCCTTGTAGGAGTTGGTGCTTACCGTCTCGTCATCGGTCATCTTGAGAATGGAGATGGCGTTGCGGATTTCCTCGCACTCGTTACGAACGTGATAGGACACGGCTTCGGGTGCTTTGGGGATTTTGACGGCAGGGCTCAACTTGTAGGTGAACATGACCTCGGGGAGTTCCGACTTCCATGCTCGCTCGTTGAGGTTTGTGTCGCAAAGAGTCAGGCTCTTTGTAGAGATGAGGCTCGGCAGGTTCTTGATGAACGCCTCACGCTCTTTGGTGTATGCGTCGTGCGCCTTGTCGTAGTCAGCGATTTCCTTCTCGCGCTTGGCGAGAGCCGACTCCAGTGCCTTGATGAGTTTTGCGGTACTCACCTTTACCGATAGGGACTTGCTCATGTTCCTTCCTTTGCTGTGTAGTAGTTGCTTGGAACATCTCCCATTGTACTGAGCCGCCTAGTTCATGCTACACCTTCGCTACGAAGCCCCGTTTGCCCCTGGCTAGCACCGGGGCTCAGCTAGGAAAACAAAAAGCCTCTCGCCCCACTCCCGAACCAGAGGGCGTCCCCTCCCTAGAGAGAGCCGTTTCGCGCCAAGAGGACGGATTGCGGGGGAAGAGGACGGTTCGCGTGGCTAGCACACGGAGAGCCTTATCTGCCCGAAGAGCCTTATCTGCGGATGGACGGGGTACATCTAGGTTGATTCGAGAGAGAGGCGAGAGGCTTCTCGCTTCTTTCTGTATTCAGTATAGCAAGTCGCCTAGGCTATGCTACACCTCTTTCTTTTGCTATCTCTTTCGCCATTGCCATTCGGGCAGAGTCGGAACATTCTTCGATGTCGTTCCAGTCATCTTCAGTGAAGGCGCTGGTATCTACGATGAAAATGTCGTCATCGTTGGCACTGCCGAACGTTCCGTCATTGGTGAAGTAGGTTTTCATGACACCATTATACCGAGTCACCTAGATCATGCTACACCTTGCCAACCAAGCCCCGCTGGCTTAGGTCCCGCCGGGGCTCAGCTGGGAATCCACAGGTTTATCCACAGCCTGTGGAAAACTCGAGAACCTGTGGATAACTATTGTCAGCAATAGGGACAAAATAATGACGGTGGCGGAAGAGAGCTGTAGCATGGGCTAGACGACTTGATAGAATGTCATCGTTCCAAACAACAGCACCTGAAAGGGGTGGACATGAAGAGAGTTCATGTGTTCCAGTCAGTAAAGGGTGGGGTGGGTTGCACCACCTCGGCAGTAGGTTTCGCCTGCTGGCTTGCCCAAGAGAAGCGTGAGACAGTCACTCTCATTGCCCTGAACGACGATGCTATGTCGGTCCTGACCGACAGGAGCCACGTGCGAGTCATCGTCGCAGAAGGCGCACAGAGGGTGAACTTCAACATCGTAGAGATGGTGAACCAGACACAGGGCTACGTCGTCGTAGACGCAGGTACGGCCCTTGACTCGTTCCCCGATGACTACGAGGACTGGGTGCGCCACTTGGTGACGCAGAACCACTACCTCGCTCTCCGTCGCTCCACTCTCTTCAACTCCTACACGGAGTACGACGACTTCGTGGTAGTCATGGACAAAGAGGGTGCTCTCTCGGTCGGGGACTGCAAAATGGTCTTGAAGCTTCCGATGTTCTTCTCGGTGCAACGAGACCCGGCCCTCGCTCGCTCCATCGACGCAGGGCTCTTCCCTCGTGACTTGGGGCAGGTCGCCTTGTTCCAGCCCGAGCAAGTCTCAGCCTGACAGACTGGGTGGGGGAGTGTGACCCCCACCCTTTCTGCTTTCCAGCAACTAAGCCCCGGTTGCTACACAAAGAAACGGGGCTCAGCTTGTGGGGTCGGGGCAGGTGTAGCATGACCTAGACGACTTGGTAAACTGGCACCGTTCCTAATAACTACTACTGAAAGGAAGGAACATTCCATGTCCACCCTGCTTGAGGTCACAGAAAGCGCAGAGAACATCGTTCACAACGCTTTCACCCTGAAAGGCGAATCGTTTGGTTTTGACCTGCCGAGTGCCATGCTCGTCGGTATCACGACTGACGAAAACGGCAAACTTGCCGACGTGAATCCCGAACTTGCCAGCCACAACGACATTTACCAACTGCTTGACAGCGTGAAGCCGAGCCTTGTGAAGGGCTTTGACGCTCTCGCTCTCGTCACCTGCGGTTGGGCAGCACCCATCGCTGAAGGGCAAGATGAACCCGAGGGCGCACCGAGCGAACACCCCAACCGTCGCCGTGTGCGCTTGTTCGTGTGTGCCACACGTTCAGAAATGGCGAGCGTTCTGCGTTTCCAAGACGAGGCACACACGCCGATTCTTGACGCTGGCGAGGCACGAGGACCGCTTGCTGAGGCGATAGCCGACCTGATGAATCGGGTCTGAACAGAGGGAACGGGGTGGGGCGAGAGTCCCACCCCAACCCTTCTTCTTTTTCCGAAGCCCCGGCCACCCCTAGCGAAGGGGTGTAACACGACGCCTGTAAAGAAAATGCAATAAATGGATTTTTCAGGTGTAGCATGCCCTAGGGCCTTGGTTATACTGAAACACGTAACTACTACTACAAAAGGCAGGTAATACTGTGGCAACTAGGAGCATCATCGCCAAGCAACAGGGCGATACATGGGCAGGGCGCTACGCCCACTGGGATGGGTACCCCACCCATCAGGGAGCCAGCATTTGGGCCATCGTCCAGCGTGACGGGTGGGAGCAGGCTTCCAAGACATTCGTGGATGACCATTTCTACTGGTCAGTTGTACGCCCATGGCAGGAAAATGAGCCTGCAGAGGAATCTCGCTGGGAAGTTGTCGCAGGCTACGGCATTGCAGGCAACGAGGAGCAGGCAAGCCCTGACGAATGGTTCACCCCCGAGAACTACAAGGATTCGTGGTGCGACTACGTATACGTCATTGCCAAGGCAGGGCTCATGGTGATTGACATCTACAAGGACGAAATCCTTGGGCTCTTCCGCTGGGATGAAGCCGAGCCCGACTGGCAAGACGTTCAGGATGCTCCCTATAGGGGAGAAGGGGAAGAGGTGACCCTGTGAGGACGATTTCACGTGGAACGATTGAGGCAATGAGGCGAGACCTCATCGGCAAGAGAGTGCGACTGGTGCGCACGTCCGACCCCTACACAAACCTCAAATCGGGGGACGAGGGCGTCGTAGACTTCATTGACGACATTGGCACAGTGTTCGTCAAATGGGACAACGGGTCGGGCCTAGGCCTTGTTCAGGGCGAAGATTCATACTGGGTGGTCTCATGAGTGGCATGCCACAGACAATCAACGTCACAAGAGTCATCTCATATGACGTGGCCAAGGTCGTAGAGAGCATTCTCGAAGATCGAACTTCGTCCATATGGGTGAACGGGAATGATGATTCTGGGGGACACCCAAAGACCCTAGAAGTCACGCTTGAAGATGTGATTGAGCGCATTGAGTCCTACTGCGAGGATGATTTCTCATGCGGATGGGGACATAAAAACGAGATTGACGACCTGATCTTCACTGATCAAGACGGCAATGAGATCTAGATCGTGGAGCCGGTTTGTAGTAGGGCCGGCTCCACTCCCTTCAGAGCCCCGCTGCACCAAGCCCGCTGTGGGATTTTCCCACTGTGGGAAAATGGGCAAGGGGGGAGGCTTTACAAACCCAACGGTGGCGGAAGAGGTGTAGCATGGGGTAGGCGAGTTGATAAAATGAAGCCGTACCTACTACGAAAGGGCAACAATGCCGAACTGGACTAATACACGAATGGCTGTCTCTGGAACTGAAGAGGGTGTCAAGGACTTCATCTCCAAGGTTCTGGTGGAAGAGAAGGAAGAACTCGTCGGAAAGTTTCCGATGGCATCTAGGATTGAGACCAGAATCTTTGAGTCTTTCGTCCCCTGCCCGAAGGAACTCTTTGATGTGACTTCGCCAGTACGCGAAGAACAGTCTGAACTTGCAAAGCAAATGATGGACAAGTACGGAGCCACCGATTGGTATTCGTGGCAGTACGAAAACTGGGGCGTCAAGTGGGGCGACTGCCATACGTTCGTTGATTCCGAACTGGAGCCACTCAACAATGGTCTCTGGGAAGTCGTCTATGTCTACGACTTGCCGTGGGGCAGTGGCGAAGAGGCTCACAAAAAGATTTCTGCGATGTTCCCAAATCTGCGCTTTGCGTTTGACTACGACGAAGAGGCTGGATTCTTCGCTGGCTGTCATGTCATGAAGGCTGGGGAGATTCTCTTTGAGGAGTTCTTTGAGCCTTGCAACTGGAATGAAGAACTCCCCGACGACGCAACTGAAGAGCAGACGGATGCATACTGGGACAAGCACTCAGAGTGGCGTAGAGACATGATGAGCAAAATCTGTGAGGAAGCAGATAAAGTTGGCTGGGAAGTGGGGGTGTAGCATGCGCTAGGCGCATTGCTATACTGAAGGCAACTACTACGAAGGGGAAATAATGAAGGAAATCATCATCAAACTCATCGTCCCTGACGAGATTGACCCGTTCAGTCTCGTCAGCACCATGATGGACGACTTCTACTACTCCAACCGACACATGGAGGACTACGGCCCACTCATGGAAGAGATCACCTACGACATCGTCAATGCTGCCGAACTGGGTTGGGTAGAGAAGTAATGCCACTCAATCTCAGGGAGACAACCGTAGACTGGCTCGTGTGCCAGTGTGGGAACGAGCCACATAAAGACGGCTTCTACACGTGCCTGAAAGATGGCACTCCCGTTGAGCCAGTACTGAATGGACTGTGGGAGGGGAGCCTCTACGTCTGTGCCAGTTGCTACTCAATCTACGACGTAGACATACTTGAGGAGACTGGCAAAGCAGTGGAAAAAGCCGTAAAAATGCTGAACGAAGGGATTTTCTTGTGAGAGTCGAAAACGCAATTGAGATGCTTATGGAACTTGACCCAGACGAAGAGATCATCATCGACTGGTGGGATAAGGGTGTTTTCAACCGTTTCATAACCGATGATGGCAAATACGACCCACCTGATGCTGAAGTTTGGAGCAATGTCGTAAAAGAGTGGGACACGTGGGAAGAAAACAACTTGACCGAAGAAATCTGGGACTGGATTCACGATGCTCTTCTGGACTTTGGGGCATGGGATGACTAACCCCCAAGAGCGCATGGAGGAACTTCTTGACGAACTCTTTGACTCCGTAACTGAGGCAACGTTCTTTCTGCAGGGAATCAGGCGCGATATCGGAACTGGCGAGTACGACATGTCGCGCCTAGAGGGGGACATTGACTACATGGAGGCAAGGTTCTCCGTTGAGTCCATCATGAAGGAGTTGCTGGAACTGAGAGACAAGAGCAAGAAGGTCGATGTGTGGGCTCATTTCGGAGGAAATAAATGAGGATTCTTGCTCTTGATAGGGCCCAAAAGGTCATCGTCCAATACGCAGACCTAGTTGGAGCTGAAGAAGAAGAGGACGTGATCGTAGATATGCTTGCCGACGTGATTCAGTGGTGTGCCTACAGAAAAGTCGATTTCGAGAGAGAACTACAGACGGCCATCATGCATGCCGAAGCAGAAATGAACGAGGAGGACTGAGCAGTAATGAAAAAATCACAAATGTTGGATATTTCTGAAATTCTCGAGGAGAACTACTACACGCTTGGCGTGAGTGGTGCCGATGCCATCGTGAACATCTACGACGAGATTGAGGCTGGCTACTTTGACGATCAGATCAAAGAGTGGGGAATCACTACCCATGAACTCTATGAGTGCGTCGCGACGCTCCGTCAGCGGATGACTGCACAAGGAAAAATTCGTCCTCAGTACTACTGAGGCGTTCCAAAGCCCCGCGCGCCCCATGGACCAACGGGGCTCCGGCGGGGCAGATGCAGCTAGAAAGCCCCGGCAAAAACTTGCGGACGCAAACATTGCGCACACAACTATTGCTAGGCGCAAGAAAGAATCGCCATTCAACCTGACGGTGGCGGAAGAGGTGGGTGTAGCATGGCCTAGTCGGGTTGCTAAACTGAAATCGGTACATACGAAAGGGAACCAATGCCTACTACGACGATCAGTCACGACTCCATCAAAGTGGAGATGCAGAACCGATGGGGAACCCATGCCAAGACGCATGGGGACAAGTGGTCGATTCCAAAGGAAGATCGCTTTGCTCTTGGGGAGTACGAGCGAGCAATGCATGTCTTGTTGACATGGAAAAACGAAGGTGAAAAAGGGAACCCGATTCGCACTCTCCGTTCATACGGAGTCATGGAAGCGATCATTGTTGAGATCGTCTCTGACTGGTGCGACATGACTATCTCAACGGACGATCTCGCAGAAGTGAAGGTTGAGAAACGTGCTGACAAGTACGACACGTTCATCGACTGGACGAAGGACAAGGTCTTTGAGCAGTACACGACAGACGCACTGGTTGAGCAGGCCGGATTTTCCTACCCGACCGTTCTCAAGTTCCTGCAAGAGTCCCCACACTTCCGCAAGGTCAAGAAAGGCTTGTGGGAAATCCGTGACCCGAAGGCCGACCGTGAGGCCGAAAAAGACTAGGTGTAGCATGACCTAGGCGTGTTGATAAACTGAGTCTCGTAATACAAACCACCTACTACCCATTGAAAGGGGTACTGCAATGACCACCACCCAAACCAACCCGACGCTCCCTGAATGCTGGCAAGCATTTGAGGACTGTCTCAACGCTGGCATCGACCGAATCATTTTGTTCGGACCGTCAGGCATCGGCAAGACCTACGCAGGTCTCAACATGGGAAATGTTGAGGGCGGTGCCTACCGTCTCGTCTGCACTGAGGACATGACCAATGCTGACGTGACTGGCGCATTCATGCCGAACGAAAAGGGCACGTTCACTTGGAACTACGGTTCTGCTGTCAAGGCATGGGAAGGCAACGGCATCGTCGGCGGTCGTCTCATCGTGGACGAAGTCGACAAGGCATCGGGCGACGTGTTCGCCACTCTGCTTGCCATGCTGGACTCTCCTGAGTCGGCAACGTGGGAGAACCCTGAGAGCGGACGCATCCACCGACCGAAGGACGGCTTCTCTGCGATCATGACCACGAACGTGGAGAACATGGAGGAACTGCCGACCGCACTGGCTGACCGCTTCCCCATCCGCATCCGCATCAACGCTCCGCACCCGACCGCTCTGCTGGCTCTCTCTCCTGATCTGCGCAACTACGCAGTGCGCATGGCTGACGCTGGCGAACGCCGAATCTCATTGCGAGCATTCATGGCATTCGACAAAATCCGCAAGGCCTACGGCGACGAAAAAGCAGCCCGTCTCACTTTCGGGCAACGTGCCGAATCCATCATCGACGCAATTGCAGTGGACAAGGTTGGTGCGTAATGAACACCATCATCGCTGAACCTGAACTGATCGGTCGCCGTGATACACCTCACGGCAACTGGTCAGTCAGTGAGTGCAACCCTCGTCGCGGAGAGCCGATGACCAACATCGTCGGTCGCGAGATGAAGGTTCCGACTCACGACACTGATCTTGCCCGTGTCATTCGTGCCCACGAACTCATGCATGCAAAGGTCTCTCCTGCTGAGTCATACCCTCGCTGGATTGAACGCAAGATCGCCACTGACAAGGCGATGACTGTCGTTGAGGAACTGCGTGTCAACCTGCTCTGTCAAAAGGCTGGCTTTGACGTGAAGGGCAACTTGGCTGACGGCGGTGAGACCGCTGACGGCGAGCGTGTCAGTGCGACGAAGGACTGGCATGGCGCCGTTCTCATGAACATCGCAACTGCTGGCACTGCATCGAACAAGGCATTCCTGAACGGTGTGCGTCGCCACAACCGTGAGTGGGGAGTCATCCTCACCGACATTGCCAAGCGAGCAGTCAAGGAGATGGAGAAGGCGTACAAGACTGGAACGCTCGCATCGACTGAGGTCGACAAGCGCACTGGTCTCGCACCGCTTGGCTTCTCGCACGTTGAGCGCATCGCTGAATGGGTCGACCGTCTTGCAAGCATCGTTCCTGAAGAACCGACTGAGAGCGTCGCTGAGTCGACTGGCGCAGGCGAGGGAGAGAGCGATAGCGAGAACGCAGGAGAGAGCCAAGCACCACGCAAGCGTGGTCGCCCGAAGAAGCACAACCCTGCTGGTGGACACTCCAACGCTGGCGGTGCTGGTGAAGGTTCTGCAACTGGCAACCCGTACAAGGGAATCACGCCCGATCAGTACAACGGCACAGTGCCACCGCAGTGGGGAGAACTCCGCATCGAACGTTGCGCAATGCCGAAGCACACGAAGGGCAACATCGGAAAGAAGCGCATTGCATCGAACATGGGTCGTGCGCCACGCCGAATTCATCGCTTGCTGACTGACCCTGAGAAGCGAATCTTTGACAAGGTCAGTCGTGGGACTGGTGGCATCGTCGTCATCGACGCATCGGGGTCAATGTCATTCACTCATGACCAAATTCGTCAGATGGTGGAGAATGCTCCGGGGGCAACTGTCGTCGCTTACACCGACCGTGGCAACACTGGTCCGAACATGTGGGTCATTGCTGACAAGGGCAAGATGGTCAACGAACTGCCTGACGTGTTCGGACACGGCAACGGTGTCGACTTCCCTGCAATTGAGTGGGCAGTCAAGAACCGTCAGTCGTCTCGCTCCCCGATCATTTGGGTGACAGACGGCGGTGTGTGCCCGACAAGCGGTGGCTACTCCGACATGCTTGGAATGCAGTGCATCAACTACTGCATCAAGAACAACATCATCGTTCTCCCGTACGTCACCGAAGCGGTCGACGCATTGAAGAAGATGAAGAACGGAGTGAAGGTCAAGTCACGCTGGCCTTTCCAATTCAAGATGACATACAAGCACAAGATGGGAGTCGAACTCTCATGACGCTCGCACCCACTGGTCGTTCCGTCGGGGGAGGGCCAGTGGGTGTCGACTCACGTCGTGAGCAGTGCTTCACTCCTTTCACTCTGACCACGGCGTGATCGACACTCGCCCACTCACTGGTTTGGAAATTTTCCGACTAGTGAGTGGGCAGTGGTAATTTCAAAATTAGCTAACGATTCTCGAGGAGCAAAAATGCAAAAAATCAAAAAGCAAAAATTCAACCA
>JACCDU011240051.1_pt1 | contig 20181 bp, 12 predicted proteins | sample 7446081 | NCBI WGS metagenome assembly JACCDU01 (sample SAMN15323447, study PRJNA562643) | freshwater metagenome | isolation source: river surface water | place: USA:Blue River Watershed | collected 2017-08-17
CTCACTTCCATTATCCCAAACCCAAATTAGATATATTCAAAAATTTGGACTTATTGATCATTGATGAAATCAGTATGGTTCGCTGTGATTTATTTGATGCTATCGACGAGTCACTTCGGTTCTCTCGAAGATCTCCGTTACCATTCGGTGGCGTCCAATTGTTATTGATTGGGGATTTATACCAACTTCCCCCGGTAGTAAGAAATCATGAGAAAGAAGTTTTATTCGAGTATTATAAATCAGAATTCTTTTTTGACTCGCATTGCTATCCTTCCCTGGAAATCATCCAACTAAAACTAAACAAAGTCTATCGCCAATCCAATAAAGCTTTCATCGGTTTACTTAACAATATCCGAAATGCTACTTTAGAAGACGGAGATTTTGAAACGCTGCAGGAACGATATCAACCTGAATTTGAACCCGATGAAGATGGATTCGTTACCCTTTGCAGCCACAATGCCACCGCTGATAAAATCAATCAAGAAAAACTTCAAGCGTTGCAAGGAGATGAATTTTCTTATTTTGCGGATGTTTCGGGGGATTTCTTTGAAAGTCAGTATCCCATAGAAATGAAACTCACCCTCAAAGTAGGTGCACAAGTAATGTTTGTTAAAAACGATGTTTCGGGGGAACGAAAATATTTTAATGGAAAAATTGCCATCGTTACTGAACTGAGGGAAGATCAGATATTTGTTGAAGATCCTCGAACAGGAAAACTCATTGAAGTTGAACGAGATGTGTGGCAACACTTAAAGTATCAATACGACGAAACTAAGGACCAAGTTTCTCAGGAAGAGGTGGGTTCGTTCAAACATTTTCCTTTAAAATTGGCATGGGCTATCACCATTCACAAAAGCCAAGGACTGACTTTGGAAAAGGTAATTATTGATGCCGAACGTTCCTTTGCACCCGGACAAGTCTATGTAGCTTTGAGTCGCGCGGTTAGTCTAGACGGTTTGTATTTAAAAAGCGGAATTACGGGCAGAAATATATTCTTAGATCCCAAAATTGTGGAATATTCGGAGGGCAATTTACCCGTACAAGAATTGCCTGAAATTTTAGAATTAGAGAAGCGTTTATTTGGGAAGCAGAAGTTAATTAGCAAATTTGAATTCGATAAAACCAGAAGTCTGACCAGTGCTTGGTTCAATAAACTAGACCGAAAACACGGGGCAGATTTACCTCAAGAACTCGTAGAAATTTATCATCGTCATTTACAAATCAACAATGATTTAGAGAAGATCATGGTGAAATTTAGAAATGAAATTGATTTCATTTTTGAAACGTTGAAAAATGAAACCGAATTGCTCGATGAATTGATGAATCGAGGTGGTAAAGCCATTCGGTATTGTGCACAACGCATGGATCAAGACATGATAATCCCCACTTTAAAATGGGTTTCCCATTATCAGAAAAAACCCAGAAGTAAACGCTGGTTCAACGCATTGAATGAACTCATGGAAATCACTTACCAAAAAAGAGATCAAATATTAAAAATTTCGTACAACAATCAACGATTGCATCCCGATGATGTTAGTCGTCCTGTAATTTTAGATTAATTATATGTATTTCAATTATTTAAATTCAATTATATTCAGCATTGCTTTAACTTTAAGCACCGCTTTAACAGGACAGTTCAAGTATCAAACTGAACTTCCTGATAATCTGGAAGAAACCAGCGGTATTTGTCATTCGCCGGAAGGATTATGGAACGTTAACGATGGAGGCAACGGAAGTCTTATCTATTTGTACCCAGAAATCCAATATCAAAAATGGTTAACTACGGGTTCTTTCGATTACAATGCGGTTCGTACTTATCGACTTCCCATTCCTAATATAGATTGGGAGGCCATATCAACCGATAGCACGTATCTTTACATTGGAGACTTTGGAAACAATAAAGGCAACCGTAAAGATCTGTGTATTTATAAAATTCGTTTATCGGAACTTATGCAATTAAGTATGCCGATTGAAGTAGATCGAACTTCAAAAAATCCAAGTACCTCTTCTCGCAAAGGCAAAGTAATTTTTGATTTTTTGCACTTAGATTTAATTGAAAAAATTGAATTTGAATACCACGATCAAAACAAGTTCAAGGAGCGCAAATTGCACAATTTCGATTGTGAATCTATGTTGATTAGAAATGAACAAATCATCTTGCTTTCCAAAAACTGGAAAAATCTACAATCCACCGCCTACTCCATCCCCAATAAAAAAGGAAAACACAAAACGACCACCCTGGGTAAAATGAACCCCGGATTTCTAATTACTGACGCTACTTGGGGGAAAAATTGCATTTATGTTTGTGGGTATGGACCGTCTGGATTTCAACATGTGGCCAAAATTGACCCCGTAAAATGGAATATCGTAGATCGAAAACCGCTACTTATCCAACCAGCACAGTTTGAAGGTATTTACTTTGATCCGAAAATCAATCGGTTACTATTAACCACTGAACAAAGAAAAACCCAATCTGCCACGCTATTTTTGGCTGATTGGGTTGCTCCTTAAACGAATAAAACGTATTGATTTTTAGCAATCAGTAAAAGCTTATGCTAAAAACTCTGTGCCCATAGCAAATTGGGCTCAATAATTTCAAACTTTGAATCCAATTCCACCACTTGCCACATTGGGTTTCACCTCGGTGTTGAATTCCTCCACATCTTCGTAGGTCAATGTTTCAATGGTTTTCGCATCTCTATTTTCAGCGGATAACTCCGATAAACGAAGATGCTGATTGCGTATAGCTTCTTCAATGATTCTTCGTACGGTTCTACCATTTCCAAAATACTTGTCACGGGTTTTATACAAATGCTGAATGTATTTCATCAAATGATCTCCCGCTTTGGGTTCAGGTGTAATGTTGTGTTCCGACAATTGATTGATTGCAATAGTATACAAATCATCCACGTTGAAATCGCTGAAATTAAATACGCGATCAAAACGCGACTTCAAACCGGGATTGGATTCCATAAAACGCTCCATATTTTGAGTGTAACCCGCTGCAATGACAACGAATTCACCCCGTTGGTCTTCCATTCGCTTTAGCAGAATTTCAATGGCTTCACGACCATAATCGTTTCCTCCGCCATCGGACAAACTGTAAGCCTCATCAATGAATAGAACACCTCCAATGGCTTTATTAATTAACTCGGATGTTTTAATCGCTGTTTGTCCCACGAATCCACCCACCAAAGCTTGGCGATCACATTCTACCAGGTGACCACGCTCCAATATCCCCAAAGCTTTAAAAATCTGAGCTAAAATACGAGCTACCGTGGTTTTACCCGTGCCGGGATTGCCTGAAAACACGGAATGCAGCGAAAACGTTTTCCGCACATCTTTACCCAAACTCTTATAAAAACGCACCAACTTCACTACTTCTTCGATTTCTTGTTTCACCTGTTCTAATCCGATCATGCCTTTAAGTTTCCCTAAGGATTCTTTCAACAACTCTTCATCGATTGGAATTTCGGGCAGAATGCGATTCTTTTCGGCAAAAATCTTCTCGAAATCTTCTTTTTCGAGGGTGGATAAAACTGAAATATCTAAATCTTGGGGATTCTGCATTTTCATAACACGCAATCCCAAATTGATTTTGGCTTCATCCAACATCGAGTTCACCAAACGAGCATTTCCGAAGAATTTATCACGATCTCTGTATTTATCTACCAAGAATTTATTCAACGCTACACTCGCTGTTTCAGACAGCGTAACTGAACGTTTTTCCGCAGCAAATTGTGCAATTTGAACCAATTCCTGAGGGGTGTAATCGGGAAAATCATATTGCACGATGAAACGTGATTTCAAACCAGGGTTCGACTCCAAAAACACATCCATTTCAGCTGGATAACCAGCCACAACAATAGCTATATCGTCGGCATCCGATAATTCTTTTAATAAAACCTCGATTGCCTCTTTGCCGAAATCTTTGTTATCATCATCTTGACGTGCTAATGAATAGGCTTCATCAATAAAAAGTACTCCGTCTTTGGCTTTTTTTATCGCCTCCTTGGTTTTGGGAGCAGTTTGACCAATGTATTCAGCAACTAAATCGCCCCGATCTACCTCATGAACGTGACCTTTTTTCAGCAGTCCCAATTCCTTGTAAATTTGACCTAACAAGCGTGCTACTGTGGTTTTACCCGTACCCGGATTTCCTTTAAACACTGCATGAAGATTGATTTTATCGGTTTCTGCAAAACCCTTTTCTTTACGAAGAGCCACAAAACGCAGATAGTCAGAATATTCACGAATTTTTTGTTTGATGGGCGACAAACCAATAAGTGCGTCCATTTCCTGCATTACGTGTTCAAATCCTTTTTCGTTGGTTTGTTTCTCTGGGGATAATTTTGCCAGTGCTTCCTCCACCATTTGCTGATTGTCTTCGGGCAATTCGAACTGAACAAAAGGCTGAAAATCGGATTCTTGAGCTTCCACAAAATCATCGCCCAATTCAAATGGAATGTGAGCCATCATTTCGCTCATGAAAATGATTTCGACAAAATATTTACCTCTGGCCCATGTACCAATTACGTCGGAACCATATCCTACAGAAAACTGAATCTCGTCTTCCGTAGGTTTAATAAAGAATAATTTAGTAACTCTACCTTTGAGGTATCCCGCGGACGTTCTGAAGTTGATTACTAGCTCTATCGGCAAATCCCGATTCATTCGCGTAAGATTTTGAGCATTAATTTCCACCCAAATGTACTTGGTATTGAGTACGTTAAAAACGGAATAATATTTACGCTTAGCTAGGGTAACGTCGTTATTACCGCCTTCATACAATTTTACGGTATCGATTTTAAAATACGGATTGAATCCAAGTTTAACTACGCCAATGTTCTCCACGTAAAAATTCTTGGAAGCCAGTTTTTGATCGCCGATCCAAGCTTCCCAGCGATATACGCCGGCTTTCCAGTAAGTTGCTGGCGTGCGGACACCCCATCCCTCGCGACAATAAATAATGGGTTCATCTTTAGAAACAAACCGATCGCAATTCAGGGAGCAGATTTCGTTGTTCTTTTCGTCGAAACACTTGAGAACCATGTTGATGGTCCAATCTTCTTCATCAAAAAGTTTATTATAGAGGGTAACTTCCACATAAACGTAAGAGAGTTCCTGCTCATCGAAAACGCTTCGATATTTCTTCGTATTATCTGCCAGCCATTCAATGCTGCAGTAGGTTTTAATGTCTTTGAATTTGTAGTATTTGTTTTGACTCATACGTAAAGTAATGAACCAAACTTAACGAAAAAGTTGTTTAATTCGGCAGTACCCGATGAAAATAGATAAAAATTTGACGAATTCTATTTCGTGTTTTGGGGGATGTGGGTAACGATTATCCCCCAAAATTTTATCAACCCGTAATTTCTAACCGCTATTCCAATGCTTTACAGCGTGTAGTTAATTCCGGCATTGAAACCAATTGAGGTAGTTCCTGCTCCGAAATTCGCATGATATCCGAATCCTTTGAGGTATTTCATGTAGAAAGCCTGTTTAATTCCAATCAAAGTTACTTGTGCAGCAGTACCGCTTCGCGATATATTTACTGTGGGTACTCCATTGCCAGAACCTTCTAACAATCGGGTATTCACGTTTATTACGTTCACACCCAAGGCCAATCCGCTATTGATAGCCAAGGTAGATCTTTTAAGAGGCTTAATCCACCAATAATAATCGAAATTGGCGGTTAAGCTATTCATGCTTATGCGATAATCGAATGTAGAGTTAGAACCCGGATTCTGGAAATCGGGATATTCCAAACGCGGTGTTGTAACGGATGAAGAATTAAACGAAAATCCCAAGCTCACTTTAGGTTTTACATGCATTTGGTAGCCGAGTTGCCAAGGACCAGAAATGGTGATTTGACTTTCTTGCAGTTCGGTAAAATCGGATTTTAATTGGTTAAACAGCTCACTGCGTACTTCTTGTTGAATGGCATCTCCTCCACTTCCGTAATAAAAGGTTATAGCTCCTGGAGCAAAGTGATTCACGCGTGCCATGGTTGTGATGGGTTGCGTTTCATTGGTAGATTGAGCATTTAGGGGTAAAATAGTTGAGGAAAAAGCAAGAATAGCTAATCCATTCAAAAACATAGATTTGCACAAAAGTGACATTCTATTTTGGTTGGAAGAAGTAATGATTTTCAACATATTTCTCAATTTTTTATGCAATTTAATGGAAATATTAAATAAAAACACTACTTTTGCAATCCGTTTCGGAAAGACCTCGTAGCTCAGCTGGATAGAGCAACTGCCTTCTAAGCAGTAGGTCACAGGTTCGAATCCTGTCGGGGTCGCACCGTGAATCGGCAAAACGGGAAGTAGCGCAGGCCGGTAGCGCATCTGGTTTGGGACCAGAGGGTCGCAGGTTCGAATCCTGTCTTCCCGACCACAAAATCCCCAAAAAAGGGCTGCTTTTGCAGCCCTTTTTTATTTAACTTCGTTTCCATGATTTCCTACAACCCCAAAGATTGGTTCACCTTTATTTTTAAAATCCATAAAACAGAAACCTTACAACGCCTGTGGCCGCTTTTAATTGCCGTTGGTACCTATTCACTCCTATTGAATTGGCTGGAAAATGAACTGTTTTCCGAAATTTCATTAAAACGTTCTCAAAATCTAGGTGTAGTTTACTCCTTTCTGGGTTTTACCCTCTCTCTTTTTCTCGTATTTCGTACCAATGCGGCTTACGACCGATGGTGGGAAGGACGAAAGTTGTGGGGACAACTCATTAACCATTCTCGAAACTTATTTCTCCTGCTCAATACCTTCGATCAAAACAACAACAAAACATCTGAAACCCGCATTTTAATTGCATTATTTCCGCATTTTTTACGAATGCACCTCAGAGATATGCGATTTGTGCAAAATCAGGAAATCCCCGCGAACTTGGAATTGGAGAAGAAATTGTACGAACAACTATCCCCCGAAACCCAAGAAATGATTATCCATGCAGCTCATCAACCCATGAAAATTGCCGATGTGATTCACGGAAATTTAAACGAATTATGCAATGTAAATCAATTGATTATGCACTCAGAATCCATCAACGGGTTCATGAATATTTCCGGTGCTTGTGAACGAATTAAGAACACCCCCATCCCGTTCAATTATTCCGTTTTTATTAAGAAATTTATCTTCATTTATGTAATGCTTTTCCCGCTGGTTTACAGCAGCCAACTGGGTTATTTGGTATCGATTGTAACCATGTTTATTTTGTACGTTCTTGCCAGTATTGAGTTGATTGCCGAAGAAATCGAAAATCCCTTCAACGGCGATGAAAACGACCTTCCCTTGGAACAATTTGCGCATACCATTGTGCGAAATTCCCAGAATTAAAAACTTTTCCTCAATTAATGCACGTTGACTTTTAGCCCAATGTTGCGAAGTATTTTTGTCAACTAGAATAAACCCATCACGTGAACATTCAAGAATTTATTCAAAACTTACACTTCGAAACGTCTGATATCGTTATGGCCGCTGTGGTTGGCTTGGCGATCGGAATAAGTTGGTTCTATTTTTTCTATTATTTCGGGGGAATCAAATACGGAATGAAATCCAAACCTTCCTCAAATTCCGATTCATTCCGCTACCCTCCTATCTCCATCATTATGGCGGCAAAAAATGCTGCCCTGAACTTAGAAGATCATATTCATCATTGGTTGAATCAAGATTATCCCGAATTTGAATTGGTCATTGCCGACGATTGCAGTGCCGATGAAACCGGTTATTTCCTAGTAAAAACGGCCGAAATTGAGCCTCGTTTAAAATTTGTACTACTCGATCCCAACGTTATTAAATCAGGTGGAAAAAAATTGGCTTTGACATTGGCTATTAAAAAAGCAAAACACCAACATTTCGTTCTAACCGATTCGGATTGCATTCCCGAATCCGACCAATGGTTAAAACAAATGGCCAGCGGCTTTGCCAACCAAAAATCGCTTGTTTTAGGCGTTGCTCCCATTCAAACCCAAGGAAATGGATTTCTTTCCCGCTTAATTCAGTTCGAAAATTCGTTTACCGCTTTGAATTATTTGGGGATGGCTTTTCGGGGGAAACCTTACATGGGCGTGGGACGAAACCTCGCATACACTCGAGATCTATACAATTCCGTTGGAGGATTTTCGGAACATTATCACATTCCTGCCGGCGATGATGATTTGTTTGTACAATCAGTTGCCAATGCTCAAAATACGGAGATTTGCTTTACTCCTGAATCGATGATGATGAGCAAAGGTCCCAAGAATTTCAAAGAATATTGGCGACAAAAAATGCGTCATTTGTGGGTTGGAAAATTCTATCAGTCGTCGGTTAAAAACCGATTGATGTGGTATCCAGTTGCACAGTTCTTATTTTGGATGGGCATCATTTTTTGGTTTGTATTGGGTAGCACTTGGCTTTGGCCTACCATTGCATTGGTTTTAAAATTAACTCCGGAATGGATTATTTATTTCCAAAAATCCAAGTTATTGAAAATGCCAAAAGCCGCTGCGATGTATCCCATTTTCAATTTATTTCACAGTTTTTGGTACGTTATTATTGGTATCAACGCATTTTTCAAACGTAAAGTTATTTGGTAAAAGATGATTGCTGCAGATATCGTATTTCGCTATTTTCCCGACTTTTCGGAACGTCAAAAAAGTCAAATTATTGCATTATTTGATTTGTATTCGGACTTGAACTCTAAAATCAATGTCATCTCCCGAAAGGACATGGAAAACTTTTACATACACCATGTTTTACACAGTTTAGCGTTGTTGAAATTTGCGGATTTCAGCGATTCGAAATCGATTGTTGACATTGGAACGGGGGGTGGATTTCCAGGCATTCCGTTAGCCATAGCATTTCCTGAAAAGCAATTTTATTTAATCGACAGTATTGGAAAGAAAATCGGTGTGGTACAGCAGGTTGCGGATGCTATTGGATTAACGAATGTAATTGCGGAAAAAGCGCGCATAGAAGACACGCCTTACAAATACGACATGGCGGTTGCACGGGCGGTGGCACCGGCCATAGAATTATTCCAATGGATGAGTAAAAACTGGTCGCACAAACCCAAAATGGCTTTACTGAAGGGAGGAGATTTGGCGGAGGAATTGAATGAATTGTTGATGTCCAAGCCGAGCTTAAAAATCAAGATGCATTCCATTTCAAGCATTTACGAAGAGAGTTTCTTCGAAACCAAAAAAGTGGTGCTGGTAGGTTAATTGGGGAGCTTACAGAAGGTAGTTTGTATTTTTTGCAACTGCAAATACGCAATTTGCATTTTTCGCAAAACCCATAAAATCAACACGTTTAATTTAATTTGTAATTCCGCGATCAGGTCATTAGATTCGTGTATAATCAATTTAGCTGCAAGTGTAACGGACGACTCAACCCGACAGAGAAACAGGAACAAGAAACAAAAAAGTAAACCACTTTGACAGGTGATCAAAAACATACAGACCATATAACAATCGGACAACTTGTAAGCCGACACTCATTGCCTACCCTTCTGTATTTTTTATTTTCCCTACCGCACATTTTTTTAATTCAATTTTATTGCCACCGCACAAATGGCACATTTGGTTTTGCCCAACACACAAGCCGACCCATCTCAAAACCAAAAGAGCCATTTTTTGCCAACGCACTGAATGATGTTACAGAAAATATTAATCTTAAATTAGCAAGCTGACAGTATAAGAATGACACTTAGTTGGAATGAAATAAAAGACCGAGCATTAAAATTCTCAAAAGAATGGGCTGACACTTCAAACGAAGAAGCAGACGCAAAACCATTTTTAGTTGAGTTCTTTAATGTGTTTGGCATTACAAGCAAACGTGTTTCGACCTTTGAACACCGAGTTAAAAAACTTGACGACAAAGACGGCTACATTGACTTACTTTGGAAAGGCACGATTTTAATAGAAATGAAAAGTCGAGGCAAAAACCTTGACAAAGCATTTGAACAAGCCAAAGACTATTTACACGGACTGAAAGAACACGAATTACCGAAATACATTCTCATTTCCGACTTTGAAAACTTTAGACTTTACGACCTTGATGAAGATAAAACCGTAGAATTTAAACTTAACGACCTTGTAAATAATGTTCAGCATTTCGGTTACATTTTAGGTTATCAAAAAAAGGTTTACAAAGAACAAGACCCTGCAAACATTAAAGCAGCAGAGTTAATGGGTAAACTTCACGACAGACTTGAAGAAATCGGTTACACTGGACACCCATTAGAAGTTTACTTGGTTCGTATTTTGTTTTTATTGTTTGCAGAAGACACAACAATTTTCAATAAACAACAATTTCAAGAATATTTAGAACAACGGACAGCAGAAGACGGAAGCGACCTTGCAGCCAAATTGCAAGAGTTGTTTCAAGTATTAAACACACCAAAGGAAAACCGTTTTAAAAATCTTGACGAGCAACTTGCCGACTTTCCTTATGTAAACGGAAAACTTTTTGAAGAAAACTTGCCTACGGCAAGTTTCGACACAAAAATGCGTCAAGCCTTGCTTGACTGCTGTTACATTGATTGGAGCAAAGTATCGCCAGCGATATTTGGTTCAATGTTTCAAAGTGTAATGAACCCAAAAGAACGCAGAAACTTAGGAGCACATTATACAAGTGAAACCAACATTTTAAAACTTATCAAACCGCTTTTCTTAGATGACCTTTGGAAAGAATTTGAAAGTATCAAAGACAACAAAAACAAACTTCCCGAATTTCATAAAAAACTTAGCACACTCAAATTCCTTGACCCTGCTTGTGGTTGCGGAAATTTCCTTGTAATTACATACAGAGAATTGCGTTTGCTTGAAATTGAAATTTTAAGAGCCATAAATAAATCAGGACAAAGAGTAATTGATGTAAGAGATATTATTTGGCTTGACGTTGATATGATGTGCGGTATTGAATATGAAGAATTTCCTGCACGAATTGCAGAAGTTGCAATGTGGCTAATTGACCACCAAATGAATATGCAAATTAGCAATGAATTTGGGCAATACTTTGTTCGTTTACCGTTAAAGAAATCCGCAAAAATTATTCACAGAAACGCATTACAAACAAACTGGGAAAGCATAGTTTCCAAAAATGAACTTTCCTACATTCTCGGAAATCCGCCTTTTATTGGTAAACAAGTTCAAAAACCTGAACAAAAAGCGGATATGGAAAAAATATTTGCAGGCGTAACAGGTGGCGGAACTTTAGATTATGTAACAGCGTGGTATGTAAAAGCAGCTCAATATATTCAAGACACAAAAATTAAAGTTGCTTTTGTATCAACTAATTCAATTGCTCAAGGAGAGCAAGTCGGAATTATTTGGGGTTTGCTTTTTCATAAATATAAAATCAAAATTCACTTTGCTCATAGAACTTTTAAATGGGGGAACGAAGCAAAAGGAAATGCAGCCGTTCACGTAGTCATAATTGGCTTCGCCAATTATGATACTAATGATAAAAGTGTTTTTGAATATGAAGACATAAAAGGCGAAGCACACGAAATTAAAGTGAAAAACATAAATCCTTATTTGGTTGAAGGAAAAGATATGTTTATCACGACCCGAACAAAGCCTTTATGTAATGTTCCTGAAATCATTAAAGGTAGCGAAACCACAGACGATGGACATTTTATGCTGACTTTAGAAGAAGTAAATGAACTGAAAGCAAAGTATCCTGAAAGTTCAAAATTCATTCGTCCATTTATCGGGGGCGGTGATTTTATAAACGGAAATGTGAGGTATTGCCTTTGGTTAAAAGATGCTCCGCTAAATGAAATTCGTCATATTCCATTTATCCAAGAGCGAATTGAAAGAGTTAAAAACTTTCGATTGGCAAGCACAAAAGCAAGAACGAGACATTGGGCAAACTTCCCAACTCTATTTTCAGAAGATAGACAGCCAACAACAAGGTATTTGATGTTTCCAAAAGTTTCATCCGAAAGACGGACTTATATTCCGTTTGCTTATGTTGAACCTGAATTTATCATTAACAATACAGCATCTTTTATTCCCGATGCAAGTTTATATCTGTTCGGAATTTTGGAAAGCAAAATGCATATGGCTTGGATGAGTTATGTATGCGGAAGAATGAAAAGTGATTTTATCTACTCAAATAAAATCGTTTACAACAATTATCCTTGGCCAGAAAATGTAAATGAAAAACAAATAAAGGCAGTTGAAAAAGCCGTAGAATGTGTTTTGTCTGCAAGGAAAGAATTTCCAACTTATTCTCTTGCCGATTTATACGACCCTTTAACAATGCCACCAGTATTGGTAAAGGCACATCAAGAACTTGACAAAGCCGTTGATTTATGTTACAGACCGCAACCATTTATTAATGCTGCAAAAAGAATTGAGTTTTTATTTGAACTCTATGAAAAATATACGGCAGACCTTTTTACAAAAGAGAAGCCGAAGAAAAGTAAAAAATGAAAATCAAGAAAATAAACCACATTAAGGAATACAAATCCTTTATTGATTTCAAATGGTCAGAGTTTTGTCTTGACAGTGCAGGAGGTGAAAAATCTTTTTGCCCTTATAATGTAGTGTTTGGTGAAAATGGTAGTGGCAAAAGTTCAATTTGCGAAATTTTAAAAGACATTTCTCAACACACTCCATTTAGTAGTAGTTGTGATAAGCCAAATTCCATTCAAATAAAAATTGATAACAACTTACACAATTATATTGCAAACGCTTGGGACAATAGCTTACCCAAAAATTCGATTTTGTTTTTTGACCAAACGTTTATTGATGAAAATGTTCATACTAATGGAGAGCGTAGTAATGAAAGAAATAAACACAGCCAAAATGCTGGAAAGCTATTAATAGACCTTGATGCAGAAGCAAACAGAAAAAAGCAAGCGGAAAAAGACACTGCAAAAGCGTTAAAGGATTTTGAAGATGCGAATACAATTAAATTAAACCAGTCATTCTTACCGAAAGACCTTGAAATTTATGTTGCTCTAAAAGATAAGAGCGAGGAAGAATTAATTGCTTTAAAAGATGCAAATAATGATAAACACAAAAGTGCTTCTGATGATATTGAACAACTAAAGTTAAGAAGAAATCAAACAGCAAATGTTTCTTCATTCAGCCCACCCGAAGAAATTTCGCTTACAAACGACATTCTTCCAATTTCAGAATTTCAAGAGATATTTACCCGTAGAATAGAAGACAGTTCAACTAAACTTGCCAGTGAAAGTTTAATCAAACATATCTCCGAACACAAGGCATTTATTGAAAAAGGGCTTCAAATTATTGAAACATCTGAAAACAAAGACAGTTGCCCTTTTTGTTTACAATCACTGAAAACACAAGAAGAAATTATAAATTCTTATTCTGCTTTTTTTAGTCAAACATATAAGGAACAGAAAGCGAAATACACTGCTGACATCGAGTTGGTTAAAAATAATTTAAGCAATTTAAAAAAGGAAACCTCTCAACTACCAACTAAAATAGCACATTCCTATAACGTCTTATCAGAATTTTGGTCAAACTATAATGTAGGTAAGTTTGCATCTGAAAATTCACCTGAAGGAGAGACCACTGAAGCATTTGTAGAACGATATTCTCTAGAAGAAAAACTAAACTCTATTTTAACTTACCCTAAAGCCATTGATGATTTACTAATTGCTTTGGAAAATTTAAAAACAATAGACAATAAAACGTATGATTTCACCAATGACTACAATGTAATTTCTTCACATGTAAAAGACATAAAAATTGCATTATTGGTTGTGACTAAATCATTGAAGAAATATACCGATAGAATAATTGAGTTTAAAACTAAGTATTCTGAAGTTACTACAATCAACCAAGAAATTCAACAAAGAGAGCCTGAACTAATAAAACTAACAGATCTTAAAAACTATTTCGATAATAATTACCATTCATTGATTACAGAATGGAATAAATTGAAAGAGGATAAAGAGATATTAAGAGTAGCCGCAGTTGCTGCAAAGGACGATTTGAAAGCATATATCCTAACTCAAGCACCAACTTTGATTTTATCAAAAATGATGGCGTTTCTAAATAGGTTTAACTTATCATTTACGTTAGAACCAAATCGAGTAACTGGTTCAACATCAGAAGTCCCATTCTCTTTTAAAATACTTGATTTAAAAGGACGAGAAAGAAATATTAAAACAGGACTATCTGAGGGCGAAAGGCAATTAATCTCTTTAGCATTCTTTTTTGCAATTAATGAAAATACAGCAGACAAAGGAAATAAAATACTGGTATTCGATGACCCAATTACAAGCCTTGACGCTTCGAATTTAAAAATTCTTTCCGATACAATTTTTGAACAAGTAAGTGTTCACTCACAGGTTTTTGTTTTTACACATCATCCTTTGTTTTATAAATATTTAATCAAAAAAGAAAATCGTAATCCAAATAAATTCGGTATCCTAAAAAACACAATTGCTTTTAAAGGCTCTTTAATCTACGTAGACACTGAATTTGACTTACACGCACAATTAAAGGGAAGCCACCAATCATTAATCACGAAGGCATCCACAGGAACATTAAGCCTTGAGGAAGCTGCTGTAACTTATGGACATTTGTTGCGATTATCAGTGGAGCGTTTTATAAAGAACGAGTTATTAATGTGGAACAAGGAAGATAATTTCTCAACTATTACTGGCGGACTTAAAGATGCAAAAAGTAAAATTAAATTACTTAGCGATGCAGACCTTGACATTATTGAAAAGGTCTTTAAATACTGTAATTATGCAAACTTTCTTCACGCAGACAAAGAAGCGTCTTCGGCATTAAATGAATTGTTACAACACATAGACAAATACATAATTATAATTGATGCAGTTAGAAATCCAGTTCCGCCAACAGCTACGACACCACCATAGCTAACGCATTTTGCAAGCACATTTAAAAACCGCACAAGCAACCGCACAGACCAAAGTTTTTAAAAGAGCTTGCAAAGCCGACCCAAAAGAAAAATTGAATTAAAAAAATTTTCCAACGCTTTAAAAAAAATAAAAAATACGCAACGCACAGCCGACACTCAATGACACGACAACTCAATAACGACAATGGTTTACAAGCACGGTGGACAGAACGCCAGCACTTAACAGCGGTTTGGCGTAATGGCGGGTTCAGTGCTTCGTATGATAGTTTTGTGGTAGGTTCAAGTGCAGTTCTTCGATTGAACTTTTGTGCTAAAAATCCGACACTACGCCAAGCCGCCAAACGTTAGCCCCAAGTTTATGAACAACAAGACAGTCGATTTTTTTATATCTCATGCCTCCGAAGACAAGCAGGATATTGTAAAGAAACTTGCAGACAATCTAATTATTAACGGAGCTACAGTATTCTATGATGAGTACAGTATTAAGCTTGGCGACAGTATTTCTGAAAGCATTAATAATGGATTGACAGTTTCAAATCATGCGATAGTAGTTCTAAGTAAACATTTCTTTGAAAAAGGTTGGACAAATGCTGAGTTGCAAGCAATTTTCAGTAAAAGCATCGCGGAAAAATATAAAATTTTTATCCTTTACCATGGTATTACTCATGTCGATGTAATTGAGAAATATCCACTATTGGCAGACAAAAAGGCAATTGAGAGCTCAATTGGTGCAGAGAAAATAACCGAAGAACTTTTTGTTGCAATTCAAAAACCATTTAATTTAAACTATTTAAAACATGAAATCGGTCGTGATCGGAATTTAAATGAAGGTTTTTCTGTTTCAATGATTGTTGGCTTCCCCAATAGACTAAATACAAGTGAAAACAAAACGCTCTATGAAATGGGCGACCCAAATGTTCATCATTCACGCCTGAAAATATTTCTCTGGAAATACGAAAGGCTTTATTTTGAGATTACAGACTCCAGATATAGAAAATATTCATTGTCTGTTGACTTCAAGACGTGGAGGTCTTCCGAAACACATTTTATTCATGTAAGCCTTGACATTGAAAAGAAAATAATGACGTTTATTGTTGACGATGATGTTGAGGAAAAAATTAGTGTGCCGGACTTATTGGTGAACAAAGACTTCTTAAATCACGGCTCCGCAATTATCGGCTGTTCCTTAAATCTATCTGACCCTTGTCCTTTTATTGTTGCGACACATTTAGTTGGCACAGCAGGTATTAATGCACAGACCCTTTACAAGTCAATAAAAACATTTGTTGACTCTGTGTAGAATTCTAAAGTAACAGAAATAAAAACCTGGGGCTAACATGCGTTTGGCGTTATGTGGCACAGCTAACAGAAAATTATTAACTTAATTATGTGCCGCACAACGCCAATTGCAAAAACGTTATGCCTCACCCTAAAAGACGATACGACCGACAATAAAAGAGCAGAAAAATGAAAGACGAAATGCCAAACACTTCAGCAAAATCAAAAGAGCTGCATCCCAACGCTCACAGCCAAAGCAATGCAGCACATTTGCTTTTGTCCCATCGCACCCACCAAAAAACAAATTAGTTTCACTTAAAATCAATATCTTTGCACTGAATGCAATTTAGATGAGCCGAAAAGCAATAAATAGAATCAAGGTAGTACTGGTTGAGAAGAACCTGAGCAGTAAATGGCTTGCCGAACAACTTGGTAAAAACGAAGCGACAATTTCAAGATGGTGCACTAATGATGTACAACCTCCCTTACCCACATTAGTGAAAATTGCTGAATTAATAAATGTTTCACCTAGAGATTTATTAAACGAGTAATTATGAGAGAGAGAATTAAAAATACATCAACTAAAATTCCTTTTAAGGTTTCAGCAAGAACTGCAAGATTAATCGGAAGGGAAAACATTGCAACATCTAAAGGTGCAATAATAGAATTAGTTAAAAATGCATATGATGCTGACAGCAGTATAGCTATAGTATTCTTTGATAATAAGTACTCGACTTTTCTGAGTGAAATATCAGAAGATCATTTTGAAACATTACTCAAAAAAGGAATTGACAAGAAATTACTTGATATCATCTATAAATTTGAAGCAGAAAACTATATTCTCAATTCAAACATTGATGAAGATAAATTACTGACTTTTAAAAAGGCTATATCGAGATTATCAGTTCTTTACATAATAGATGCAGGTGAAGGAATGACTCAAAATGTAATCCGTGAACATTGGATGACAATTGGCACAGATAACAAATCAAATAATGTTTTTACAAAAACAGGAAGAGTAAAAGCAGGGGCAAAAGGTATAGGAAGGTTTGCATTAGATAAACTAGGGTCAAAATGTGAAATGACTACCATTTTCAATCCTAAATATCATCATCAAGACACAGACATTAACGGTGAAGAAACAAATTATAAAGGATATAAATGGAAAGTAGATTGGGAGGATTTTGAAGGCGAGTACAAAACTATTGACTCTGTAGGAGCTGAATTATTTGGGCTATTAACCTCTACAATTAAAAGAGAGATAACGGAAGAGATACCATACTTTGATTTTTCAAAAATTAGCTCTGAGGTTGATTTTGAATTTGGAACAATTTTGAAAATTTCCGATTTAAGAGACCATTGGGAGGATTACTATGTTCAACAAGTATATTCTGACTTGGAAGTATTAGTTCCTCCAAAGGAAACGGGTGGTTTTGAAATTTATTTGTTTAGCTCTTTGGAGCCAAAAAAGTATGGTGAAGTCTTCAGCTCAATTTGTGATGATTTTGATTTTAAACTGACTGCAATTGCTGATGAAAATCAAAACGTAAAAATAAAAATCGAACGGAGAGAGTATGATATTGAATTAATCCCAAATGAATTCTTCGATAGGGACGCATTAAAGAAATTCCCATACACAAAAGAAATTTTTAAAAAAGGTTTTTGGGAAACTTCGTTAACATTCTCTCAACTATTAAAAGGGTTTAAAGATGTAGACGAGGATAATATATTCTCAAATATTGGTGTATTTGAATTCTCATTTTATTTTTTGAAGAGAACATATGACACACCCAATGCTGATAGGTTTTTTTATCGGAGATTTATGTCCAATGACAGAAAAGACTGGTTAAACAAATTTGGTGGAATTAAACTTTTTAGAGATAATTTTAGGGTTCGTCCATATGGTGAAGTAAAAGACGCTGCATTTGATTGGCTTGGTTTGGGTAGCAGAAAGTCTACCAGTCCAGCTGGTGTTGCCAAAAAAGAAGGGGGTTATAGAGTTGAGCCAGAAAACGTTGCTGGTGCAGTTAAGATTTCACGATTAACAAACGTTAATTTCGAAGACAAGTCAAGCAGGGAAGGTTTACAAGATAACAAGACATTTCAGATTTTTAAGCAACTTTTAGCATCAATCATTAATGTATTCGAAGAGGATCGATCTTACATTGCCCGTGAAATGAGTGATTTTGATGATTTCAGGTTTGGAGCTGAGAGGGACTTAAAGGCGGCAGAAGAACTCGCCAAACGAATACTTGAATCAAGTCGAGCTAAAAAGAAAGAAAAGGAATCTACTTCTGGAAATAAAGAACAAAATACAGAAAATAACCAAACTGGCACAGATTCAGACAGAGAAAAGGAAATATTAGCAAGTAAGATTGAAAGTCAAGAAGAAGAAATCGAAAAATTAAAAGAAGAGCAAAAAGTCTTGAGAGGGCTTGCTAGTAGCGGAATTGTTTTGGCTTCTTTTAGCCACGATTTAAGCAAATTAAATGATGTATTAAATTCCAGAACCGATAAGTTAAAAGGACTATTGTTATCCAAAATAGCAGAAACAGAGTATGAGGGAATCGAAGACAGAAAAAACCCATTTTTTCAGCTAGAAAAAATAAAAAAGCAAGATTTAAAACTGCAAAACTGGCTTAACTTTTCTTTAGGTGCTACTCGAAAAGATAAAAGAAAAAGAAAGCAACTTTTTTTGAAAAAGTATTTTTCAGACCTTTCTGTAGATTGGAGTACAGTTCTAGAAAATAGAGGAATTAATTTTGATGTAACAGATATTGAAAATTTAGACTTAAGAGTTTATGAAATAGATTTTGACAGCATTTTCAATAATCTTTTGGTCAATTCTATAGATGCATTTACGATTTTAAAGATTAATAGAGCAAGGGAAATAAAGATTAATGCCAAGAGCAACAACAAAGAAATTATTATTGACTATTACGATAATGGCCCAGGATTATCAGATGATATTTTGGATCCTAATAAAATCTTTGAACCACTATTTACAACCAGAAGGAATCCATTTACAGGCGAAGAGGAAGGAACAGGACTAGGTATGTGGCTCGTAAAATCCATAGTATCTGAAAATGATGGAGCATTAAAACTTTTGTTCCCAGATATTGGATTTGGAATTAGAATGATTTTCCCGATTAAATACAAACGATAATGGCAAATTACAGAATATTACTCATAGATGAGGAAAAGGACACTTTTGATGACTTCAATGATTATCTAGATATCTCATCCACTAAAGACAGTATTGAAGTCATTGAAATGTTTCCTTTAGAGGAGCTTTCGGAAATGATTGAAGTAATATTTAAGATAAATCCTGATGCGATTATTACCGATTTCAGACTAAATGAAATGAAAACTGATATCGACTACAATGTACCATATGATGGCGTTGAGCTAGTTGAAGAATTTTTAAAATACAGACAAAGTTTCCCTTGTTTTGTACTTACTGCTTTTGATGATTTGGCAGTAAGTGCAAGCGAAGATGTCAATAAGGTTTACATAAAGAACATACTTCATAACAATAAGGAGGAAAGTAAAGCAAAAGCTAAATTTTTGGATAGAGTAATTAACCAAATTGAACATTATCAAACCAAAATAAAAAATGCGGAGTCTGAACTTTTGGAATTAATAAAACTTCGAGAGTCAGGTAAAGCCAGTATCAGTGACGAAAATATAATAATTGAATTAGATAGTTTTTTGGAAAATGTAATTGACAGAAAAAGTTCTATTCCTCCTGAATATAAAAAATTATCTAATGATGATAGGCTAAGCGAACTATTAAAAAAGGTTGATACACTTTTAAAGAAAGTAGATAATGGCGAATAATTTTAGGGACATACCACCTTCACGCAAGTGTACAAAAACCTTTTCAAACTATAGAAGCTTTAAGCCTTTCATTGCTGTAGATTTTAATAGGAGATGTGGATATACTGATTGCTCTGATTTTTGGTTTGGAGGAATCAACACCTTTCATATCGACCATTTTAAACCTTGGAAAAAGTATCCAAAACTCAAAACGAAC
>JACCDU010568596.1_pt1 | contig 20173 bp, 18 predicted proteins | sample 7446081 | NCBI WGS metagenome assembly JACCDU01 (sample SAMN15323447, study PRJNA562643) | freshwater metagenome | isolation source: river surface water | place: USA:Blue River Watershed | collected 2017-08-17
GGCACAACTGCTGCGCCAATCGCGCACCGAACTGATACAGCAGGCAATAGCCGCCCGTGCCCTGGCGCGTCCGGAAGCGGCGCAGACCGTTGCCACCCTTTGCGAAGAGCTTGCCGCATGAAACACCAGATTCATCATCTGCATTTCATCGATATCGGTGGCTCCGGCATGAGTGGTATAGCCGAGGTGCTGATCAATCTGGGTTATACGGTTAGTGGTTCGGATATGCAGGCCGGTGCTGTCACCCAGCGTTTGGGTGCGCTGGGCGCACGTATCATGCTCGGTCATCAGGCAGCCAATATTGCCGGCGCGGATGCGATTGTCGTGTCAACCGCCGTGCAGGCCGATAACCCGGAAGTCGTTGCCGCCCGGGAAGCGGGTATCCCGATTGTGCCGCGCGCCCAGATGCTGGCTGAACTGATGCGTCTGAAGCAGGGGATTGCCGTTGCCGGGACGCACGGTAAAACCACCACCACCAGCCTGATTGCATCCATTCTGGGTGAGGGCGGTTTTGATCCGACCTTCGTGATTGGTGGACGTCTCAATGCCGCCGGCGCCAATGCGCGTCTGGGCAAGGGCGATTTTCTGGTGGCCGAAGCCGATGAGTCGGATGCGTCTTTCCTCAGACTGTCGCCAGTGATTTCGGTGGTCACCAATATTGATGCCGATCACATGGAAACCTATGGCCATGACTTCGGCAAACTGAAACAGGCCTTTGTCGATTTTCTGGAGCGCCTGCCGTTTTACGGGGTGGCTGTGCTGTGCACGGATGATCCGAACGTCAATGAGATCATTCCGCGAGTGACCAAGCAGATTGTGCGCTACGGCCTCAATGAGCAGGCCAATATCCGTGCCGAGGATGTACGGGCCGACAACGGTCGTATGCACTTCACGGCTGTGCGTCGTAATGGTTCAGTCTCTCGTCTGCCGATCACCCTGAATCTGCCGGGTGTGCATTACGTTCAGAACGCCCTGGCGGCGATTGCCGTGGCGACGGAGGTAGGAGCTTCCGACGAATCAATCATCAAGGCGCTGGGTGAGTTCCGCGGTGTTGGTCGCCGTTTCCAGCGCTATGGTGAGCTACCGCTTGCTCATGGCGGCACAGTCACCGTGATTGATGACTACGGCCATCATCCGGTTGAAATGACAGCCACGATTGCCGCAGCGCGTGGTGCTTTCCCGGAGCGTCGTCTGGTGCTGGCTTTCCAGCCGCACCGCTACTCGCGCACCCGCGATTGTTTTGAAGATTTTGTCCAGGTGCTGGGCACAGTCGACGTGCTGCTGCTGACGGAGGTTTATGCTGCTGGCGAAGCGCCCGTCGTGGCCGCCGATGGTCGCGCATTGGCTCGGGCATTGCGTGTAGCCAGCAAGGTGGAGCCACTGTTTGTGGAGTCGGTGAATGATCTGCCGTCAGCGCTGATCGATACGTTGCGCGATGGTGATGTGTTGTTGACCATGGGGGCCGGTTCGGTTGGTGGTACCGCAGCGAAACTGTTTGAAGCCCTAGGCGCGGTTGCCGAGCAATGATGATGAACGAACCCCGCCACTTCGCTCAAGCACCGGTCGCGTTACGCGGCAAGTGGGCTGAGCACGTTGCCATGGCACGTCATGTGTCGTGGCGAGCGGGGGGGGCTGCGCGTCAGGCCTATACGCCGGCAGATCTGGATGATCTGGCCGTCATGCTGGGGCAGTTGCCGGCCTCGGAGCCCTTGCTATTTGCCGGTCTGGGCAGCAATCTCCTGGTGCGTGACGGCGGCTTTGATGGCACGGTGGTGTTCCTGCACGCCGCACTGAATACACTCCGTGTAGAAACCCTGGCCGATGTGGGTGACGTGATTTATGCCGAAGCGGGTGTTGCCAGCCCGAAGGTGGCCCGTTTTGCGGCAAACCTGGGGTGTGATGCCGCCTTTATGGCCGGCATTCCGGGTACCGTCGGTGGCGCGCTGGCGATGAATGCCGGGTGTTATGGCGCAGAGACCTGGCCGTTTGTCGTGCAGGTGTGCACCATTGATCGTCAGGGACGGCGCCATATCCGCACGGCAGCAGATTTCGAGATCGGCTATCGCCATGTGGTCGCCAAGCATGGGGCTGCTGCAGAGGAAGTCTTTGCGGCGGCCTGGTTCAAATTTCCGGCGCAGGATCAAGCCACTGCACGTGACACCATTCGCACGCTGCTGGAAAAGCGCGTGGCCAGTCAGCCGCTGCGTTGGCCGAATGCCGGTTCAGTATTCCGCAATCCGCCGGGTGATTTTGCGGCGCGTCTCATCGAAGCCTCCGGACTCAAGGGCTTGCGGATGGGTGGCGCCGAGGTCAGTGCGCAGCATGCGAACTTCATCGTCAATCACGATGGCACGGCGACGGCGGCTGATATCGAAACGCTGATTGCAACGGTGCAGGCACGTGTTGCCGCCGCCACCGGCGTTGAATTGATCCGGGAAGTGCGCATCGTCGGTGACGCACTGTCTTCAACCTCTGTTTCAGGGTCTTAACATCATGTCTCGCGTGATCGATCCCAAATCTCTCGGTAAGGTCGTTGTCCTGTTCGGAGGTTCGTCCGCTGAACGCGAAGTGTCGCTGAATAGCGGCGGTCGTGTGCTGGCAGCGCTGCAACGTCAGGGCGTGGATGCGCACAAGTTCGACCCCGCCGAGACACCGTTGTCTGCCCTGGAAAACGCCGGGTTCGACCGCGCGTTCATCGCCCTGCACGGGGGCATTGGTGAAAACGGCACGCTGCAGGGTTTTCTGGAAATGATTGGCCTGCCCTATACCGGGAGCGGTGTGTTGGCATCGGCGCTGGCCATGGATAAATGGCGCTCCAAGCTGGTGTGGCAGGCTGCTGGTTTGCCGACGCCCGGCTATCGGCTGATCGACGCGGAAACGGATGCGCAGGCCGTGATTGATGCACTGGGTCTGCCGCTCTTCGTCAAGCCAGTCCATGAGGGCTCCAGCGTGGGGGTGACCAAGGTTAAAACCCCGGAAGCGCTGATGCCAGCCTGGCAGGATGCCGCCCGTCATGACAGCACGGTCATCGCCGAAACGGCGTTGCTCGGCGGTGAGTTTACGGTAGCGGTCTGGCAAACGCCGGCCGGCTTGCAGGCGCTGCCGCCGGTATGCATTGTACCGGCCACCGAATTCTACGATTACGAAGCCAAGTACAACCGTGATGACACGCAGTACAACGTGCCCTGCGGTTTACCGGAAGCGCAGGTGGCGCACATGCAGTCACTGGCTGTTGATGCGTTCGAAGCGCTGGGGTGCCGGGGTTGGGGGCGTATCGATTTTCTCTTGGACACAGCCGGCGCGCCTTATGTGCTTGAAGCCAACACCGCTCCCGGTATGACAGATCACTCCCTGGTGCCGATGGCCGCACGTGCCGCCGGTGTGGATTACGACCATCTGGTACTGACGGTGGCTGCGATGGCAGCACTCGATGCCGTGCCAGTAGGCGCTTGAGGAAACAGACATCATGATCTGGAACCGTCCTGACCTGATGAACCGCTTGTCCGGCCTGCTCTGGGGCTTGGGGCTGCTGCTCATCCTCGTTTCGGGCGTGCTGATGGTGATCCGGATGCCGTTTTTTCCGGTACGTGACGTGGTGCTGACCAAACCTCTGGTGCGCGTGCAGGTCGAAGATATCCGTGCGGGCATTGCGCCGTACATCGGCGGCAATTTCTTCACGGTGGATCTCAAGGCCATCCGCCAGGGCGCCGAACAGCAGCCCTGGGTTTATCGTGCCGATGTGCGTCGTCAGGGCTTTGGCAACCTGTCGCTGGATATCGACGAGCAGGCACCGGTGGCCCGTTGGGGCAATGAAGGCACGCGGACGACCTCCGAGTGGCTGAACCGTGATGGCGATGTCTTCGAGGTGCCAGACAGTACGCTCGGTAATCTTGGCCAGAATCTGCCGGTACTGCACGGTCCGCTGGATACCGGAAATGAATTGATGGCCCGCTATGTGCGCTACAGCGCCTTGCTGGAGCCAACCGGCCGCACGATCCGTCAACTGGATCTGAGTCCGCGCCTTTCGTGGAGCCTGCGTCTCGATAACGGGACACGTCTGGAGCTGGGTCGCGAGCGCACCCTGAACAGCGCCGATGAACAGGTAGAGACTTTCGTAGCACTGTATCCCCAATTGATTGGCAACCGTGCGGTGGCACCGTCGGTGGTTGATCTCCGTTATCCGGCAGGTGTCGCTGTGCGTTACCCCGCAGCGCCGGCTGCTTCCATTTCTTCTGACCGTAAGGGCAAGTCATGAGCAGAGAGAGCAAAGAGCTGATTGTCGGTCTCGACATCGGTACATCGAAGATTGTCGCCGTTGTTGCCGAGGTGGCTTCCGATGGTCGGTTGAATGTCCTGGGTGTTGGCGCCCAGGAGGCCCGTGGTTTGTCGCGCGGTGTGGTTGTCAACATCGAAGACACCGTCCAGGCAATCTCCAAGGTCATTCAGGAAGTTGAACTGATGGCCGATTGCAAGGTCAAGGATGTCTATACCGGAATTGCCGGCAGCCATATCCGTAGCTTCAACTCCAACGGCATGGTGGCCATCAAGGATAAGGAAGTCAGTCCGGGTGATATCGACCGTGTGATCGAAACGGCACGGGCCATGCCGATTCCGGCCGAGCAGGAAATCCTGCACATCCTGACCCAGGAATTCGTGATCGACGGTCAGGACGGCATTCGTGAACCGATCGGCATGAGCGGCATGCGTCTCGAAGTGAAGGTGCATATCGTGACCGGCGCCATTTCTGCCGCACAGAATATCGTCAAGTGTGTCCGCCGCTGTGGCCTGGATGTGAACGATCTCGTGCTGCAGCCACTGGCTTCCAGCTACGCGGTGCTTTCCGAAGATGAAAAAGATCTGGGCGTCTGCCTGATCGATATCGGTGGCGGTACGACGGATATTGCTGTCTGGGCTCAGGGTGCGATTCGCCATACGGCGGTGATCCCCATTGCGGGTAATCAGGTGACGAACGATATCGCCATGGCGCTGCGTACACCCACGCGTGATGCTGAAGATATCAAGCGTCGCTCAGGTTGTGCGCTGGCGGATCTGGCCAACCCGGAAGAAGTAATCGAAGTCGCAGGCGTGGATGATCGCCCCAGCCGCAAGCTGTCGCGCCGTGCACTGGCCGATGTTATTCAGCCGCGCGTTGAAGAACTGTTCGAGATCGTGCAAGCCGAACTGCGGCGCTCCGGTTACGAGAATGTTCTGTCATCGGGCATCGTGCTCACCGGCGGTTCGGCATCGATGCCGGGCATGATCGAACTCGGTGAAGAGATTTTCCACATGCCGGTGCGCCTGGGTGAGCCCAAGTACAACGGTCCGCTGGTCGATGTGATCAAGTCGCCGCGTTACGCGACGGCCTTCGGCCTCATTCTTGAAGCCTACAACCAGCGTAAGCGCGGCCAGCAGGTGCGCGAAAAGCAGGGGAGCGGCGTCAAGGATGTTTTCTCGTCGATGCGCGCCTGGTTCGAGAAAAATTTTTAATCCAAGAGTTTCCGGTTCCGTATGCGCAGTACGGGATCGTGAAGTAGCAGCAAAGGTAGTTGGTAGCACGTAGTCAGAAACAACACAGTACTTACCCAACACGATTTATCGCTTTAATAACGGAGGCAGTTATGTTTGAAATTATCGAGAAAGAAGAAAACGGCACGATCATCAAAGTGATCGGTGTGGGCGGCGCAGGTGGTAATGCCATCGACCACATGATCCGTGAGAACGTGCATGGCGTGCAGTTCATTGCCGCCAATACCGATGCACAGGCACTCAACAACAGCCTGGCCGGTCATCGCATGCAACTGGGTGCCTCGGGTCTGGGCGCGGGTGCTAAGCCGGCCGCCGGTCGTGCTGCCGCTGAAGAGCAGCGCGAGCAGATCAAGGACATGCTGCGTGGCGCCCACATGGTGTTCATCACCGCGGGTATGGGTGGCGGTACGGGCACCGGCGCTGCGCCGATCGTTGCCGAAGTGGCGCGTGAACTGGGTATTCTGAGCGTTGCGGTGGTCACCAAGCCGTTCATGTTCGAAGGCAAGCGTATGAAGGCTGCCGAAGCGGGTATCGCCGAACTGGAACAGCATGTGGATTCGCTGATCGTGATTCTGAATGATCGCCTGATGGATGTGCTGGGTGACGACGCAGAAATGGAAGCCTGCTTCCATGCGGCGGATGATGTGCTGCGTAACGCCGTGGGCGGTATTGCCGAGATCATTACCCTGAAGGGTCTGGTCAACGTCGACTTTGAAGACGTTCGCACCGTGATGGGTGCCATGGGTCGTGCCATGATGGGTTCGGCCGCCGCGGAAGGCATGGATCGTGCCCGTCTGGCCGCTGAGCAGGCTGTGGCCTGCCCGCTGCTGGAAGGCGTCGAGCTGGCTGGCGCCAAGGGCGTGCTGGTCAACATCACCGCCTCCAAGTCGCTGAAGATGCGTGAAGTCAACGAAGTCATGGCCACCATTGGGGATCACGTTTCGGACGAAGCCGAAATTATCTTCGGCGCCGTGTTTGACGAATCGATGGGTGACCAGCTGCGCGTGACCGTGGTTGCTACGGGTCTGGAAGGCCAGAAGGCCCGTGCCGCCAAGCCGACCCGTGAATCGTTCACGGTGATCGAGCCGATGCGTGCCACCGGTACCGGTGATGCCACGCCGTTTGGTGATTTCAGCCAGTACGATCTGCCGCCGGGCATGCGTTCGGCCCGTCAGACCACGGTTGCCGCACCGGCCGCCAGCAATCTGAAGGTCGAAGCCTTTGTCTCGCAGGGTGTGGATCACTACGACATCCCGGCATTTCTGCGTAAGCAAGCTGACTAATCCTCGGCGTTGTTTTATCAGGTCGACTGTCTCCGGTCCGGGGCCCTGCGCAGGCCCCCGAATCGATGGTTAACCTGCTGAAGTTAAAGCAGTAATTTGTAGTGCCTCCGAGTTGTACCTACTGAGGAGGAGCCCTGGTCTGTGCTAGAATTAGCCAGTTGGGGCTCCGTCCCCTCAAGTTTTTGCTGAAGTTTTCGCTTCGAGCAGTCTGTTCGGATTCAACGACCATGCCCCAGATGTTGTGTCAGCGCACCGTTAAATCAGTCATCCGCGCCAGTGGCGTGGGTTTGCACTCGGGTCGCAAAGTCACGCTCACACTGCGCCCCGCTGCGCCGGATACGGGCATTGTCTTCCGTCGTGTGGATCTGGAAACCCCGGTCGAGATCAAAGCCAGTGCGCTGCTGATTGGCGATACCCGCATGTGTTCGTGTCTGGATGTGGACGGTGTCCGTGTCGGCACCATCGAGCACCTGATGTCGGCGTTGTGCGGTCTGGGTATTGATAACGTCTGGCTGGATATCGACGCGGCCGAAGTGCCGATTCTCGATGGTTCTTCATCGCCGTTTGTCTTTCTGATCCAGTCGGCAGGTATTCTGGAGCAGCCGGTGCCCAAGCGTTTTCTGCGGATCAAAAAGACCGTGGAGATTCAGGAAGGCGACAAACTGGCGCGTCTGGCACCGTATGATGGCTTCAAACTGAATTTCTCCATTGTTTTCAATCACCCGGCGATCGACCGAACCGGTCAACAGGTGAGCTTTGATTTTGCCGAGCAGGGCTACACGCGGGATATTGCGCGTGCCCGTACCTTCGGCTTTACGCAGGAAGTCGAATTTCTGCGCGAGAATGGCCTGGCACTGGGCGGCGGCCTGGAAAATGCCGTGGTGCTGGATGAATACCGCATCCTGAACCCGGATGGTCTGCGCTACAACGATGAATTCGTCAAGCACAAGGTGCTGGATGCCATTGGTGATCTGTATCTGATCGGCCATCCGATCATTGGCGAATTTACCGCCCACAAATCCGGCCACGATCTCAACAACAAACTGGCGCGCGCCGTGCTGGCCGATGCCGAGTCCTTTGAGATTGTGTCTTTCGTACCGCCGGCGGTTGCGCCGGAGGGTGTGACGCGCTGGATGCAGCAGGCTTACGCGCTGACCACCTGATCAGTGCTTGTCGGCGGATTGGCGCAGGTGCGCCAGCGCCGCTTTGAGTTCCGAATCCCCGATCGTATTCTCCAGAGCCTGTAGGCTGGCTGCGGCATTGGCCGACAGCGGTGCCCGCTGGAATGGTGTTTGTGGCTTGTCTTCCGGCAAGCCTGGCCGAATTCGTACATCCAGTGCGCTACAGGCAAACCCCGCCTGTCGCCAGCCGTTGACCAGACTGGGGCCCATCTGGCGTAGGCGAGCGCCCAGGCTGGGATGGTTGCACAGAACGCTGATCGTGTCCCCGCTCAGATTGGCCACTCGGCATCCGCGGCCCATGGCGGGCGGCAGCGTGCGAATAAGCACATCCTGCAGTGTTTGTAACGTCCGCGCGTGTTGCATCAGGCCGCCGAGCGTCGCGGTGGCTTCCGCCTGGCTGCGCGCGCTACCGCCATATTCCAGGACGTCGGAAAGGGCGCGCAGGGCGGGTTTCTTGAATTGGCTGCGGGTGGGGTACATGCGCTTAGATTAGCCGAGGGTGAGGTATGCAGCAAGTTTGGCTTGATTTGGGGACTTGCGCCCCATGTTCTGCCAAGCGCCTGCCATAAGCTTTCTGGCGGGTAAGGGGCGCTCAACATGCTAAAATCGCGAGGATATTTACTGGAACCTCCCTCATGATTTCTGGCCTGCTCAAATCGCTCTTCGGTAGCCGTAACGACCGCCTGCTTAAAACCTATCGCAAACAGGTCGAACGCATTAACGCCCTCGAGCCGGCAATGGAAGCGCTGGATGATGCCGCGCTGCAAGCCAAAACCGCCGAATTCCGCACCCGCCTTGCCGGCGGTGAAACCCTCGACACCCTGTTGCCCGAAGCCTTTGCTGTTGTGCGTGAAGCCAGCAAGCGCGTACTCGGCATGCGTCATTTCGATGTGCAGCTGGTGGGCGGCATGGTGCTCCACTACGGCAAAATTGCCGAAATGCGTACCGGCGAAGGCAAGACACTGGTCTCGACCCTGCCGGCCTACCTGAATGCGCTGGCCGGCAACGGCGTGCATGTGGTGACGGTTAATGATTACCTGGCCCGTCGCGATGCCGAATGGATGGCACGCCTGCATAGCTGGCTCGGCCTGACGGTGGGCTGCAATCTGGCACAGATGTCCTCGCTGGAAAAGCGCGACGCCTACGCCTGTGATATCACCTACGGCACGAACAACGAATTCGGTTTCGACTATCTGCGCGACAACATGGTCTACGACGTACAGGACCGTGTGCAACGCAAGCTGCATTACGCCATCGTCGATGAGGTTGATTCCATCCTCATTGATGAAGCACGTACACCGCTGATCATCTCAGGTCAGGCCGAAGACCACACCGAGCTCTATGTGCGCATGAATGCACTGGCGCCGGCGCTGACGCGTTGCGAGCAGGAAGATGGTCCGGGTGATTTCTGGGTCGATGAAAAAGCCAATCAGATCCTGCTGACCGAAGAAGGTCACGAAAGTGCCGAGCGCGTGCTCGTTGAGGCAGGGTTGCTGGCCGAAGGCCATAGCCTGTACGAAGCCGCCAATATTCTGCTCATGCATCATCTGACCACGGCCCTGCGCGCTCATAACCTGTTCCATCGCGATCAACATTACGTCGTACAGAACGATGAGGTGGTGATTGTGGACGAGTTCACGGGTCGTCTGATGAGCGGCCGTCGCTGGTCCGATGGCCTGCATCAGGCCGTGGAAGCCAAGGAAGCCGTGGCGATCCAGCACGAGAACCAGACGCTGGCCTCGATTACCTTCCAGAACTACTTCCGTATGTACGGCAAGCTGGCCGGCATGACCGGCACCGCCGATACCGAAGCTTACGAATTCCAGCAGATCTATGGTCTGGAAACGGTGGTGATTCCGACGCATCGCCCGGCGGTCCGTAAGGACCATCAGGATCAGATCTATCGGACCGAGCAGGAAAAATTCAACGCCATCGTGGCCGATATCCGTCACCAGCATGAAGCGGGTCGCCCGATTCTGGTGGGGACCACCTCGATTGAAAACTCCGAGTTGCTGTCGAATCTGCTGAATCGTGAAAAGCTGGCGCATCAGGTGCTCAACGCCAAGCAGCATGAGCGCGAAGCTGAGATCGTCGCTCAGGCCGGTAAGCCGGGGGTGATTACCATCGCCACCAACATGGCGGGTCGTGGTACCGATATTGTGCTGGGCGGCAATATCAGCAAAGACATTGATGCCATCCATGCCGATGAATCATTGTCGGCGGATGCCAAAGAGCAGAAGATCGCGGCACTACGTGCCGAATGGCAGAAGACCCATGATGCCGTGATTGCAGCGGGTGGTCTGCATATCATTGGTTCGGAGCGCCATGAGTCGCGTCGGATCGACAACCAGTTGCGGGGGCGTGCGGGGCGTCAGGGCGATGCCGGTAGTTCGCGTTTCTTCCTGTCGCTGGATGACTCGCTACTGCGGATTTTTGCGGGTGATCGCATCAAGGCCATCATGGATCGCCTGAAGATGCCGGAAGGTGAACCGATTGAGCACGCTATCGTGACGCGTTCGCTGGAATCGGCACAGCGCAAGGTAGAAGGCCGTAACTTCGACATCCGCAAGCAGCTGCTCGAATACGACAACGTGGCCAATGATCAGCGTCGCGTCATCTACACCCAGCGTAACGAACTGCTGGAAACGGCCGAAATCAGTGCCACCATGACCGCGCTGCGCCACGGGCTGCTGGAAGAAGTGTTCCGCACGTATGTCCCGGCTGGGTCTATCGATGAACAGTGGGATCTGCCGGCGCTGGAGCATCTGCTCGAAGCCGAGTATCAGTTGCGTGTGCCGTTGGCCGAGATGGCCCAAGCCGACGACGCTCCGGATGACGAGGCATTGCTGGCGCGCCTGATTGCCGCTGCTGATGAAGTCTATGCCGCCAAGGTGGCGCTGGTCGATGCCGAAGCCTTTGCCGGATTTGAGCGCAGTGTCATGTTGCAGAGCCTGGATTCGCACTGGCGCGAGCATTTGTCGGCGCTGGATCATCTGCGCCAGGGGATCCATCTGCGCGGCTATGCGCAGAAAGATCCGAAACAGGAATACAAGCGTGAAGCCTTCGAACTGTTCGACAGCCTGCTGAGCGCTGTACGCCGTGAAGTATCGCGCGTGCTGATGACCGTGCGTATCGGTACAGCAGAAGAGATCGATGCGGCCGCAGCCGCTGCCAATGCGTCTGCGCCGGAAAACCTGGATTATCAGCACGGTGAGCCGGGTGTGTTCGTGGATCAGGACGGCAATCCGTATGACCCGGAAACCATTAATCGTAATTCGCCCTGCCCCTGTGGTTCGGGTGAAAAGTTCAAGTATTGCCACGGGAGACTGATGTAATGCCTGTGAACTACCAGACCCCGGCGCCCGAGGCGCTGCATCCGGTTGCCGGTATCCGTTTGGGTGTGGCCGCGGCAGGAATCCGTAAGAAAGATCGCAAGGATCTGACCGTGATCGCGATTGATGCTGGCGCCAGCGTGGCTGGTGTGTTCACGCAGAACCGCTTCTGTGCCGCGCCCGTGCAGGTGTGCCGTGCGCATCTGGCCGAACACGGTAATGTCGATATCCGAGCCCTGGTCATCAATACGGGCATTGCCAATGCGGGTACGGGTGAATCGGGTATGGCCGCGTCGAATACGACGTGTGCTGAACTGGCGGCGTTGTTGCAGGTGGATGCCAGTCAGATTCTGCCGTTTTCTACGGGGGTGATTCTCGAGCCGTTGCCGGTTGATACGCTGGTGGCCGGTCTGCCGGCTGCCTTGGCGGATCTGGCGCCGAATCACTGGCATGCCGCAGCGCATGCCATCATGACCACGGATACCATCGCCAAGGCCGCATCGCGCCAGCTGAGTATCAACGGCAAAAATGTCACGATCACCGGCATCTCCAAGGGCGCCGGGATGATCAAGCCGAACATGGCGACCATGCTCGGCTTCATGGGCACGGACGCGGGTATTGCACCAGCGCTGCTGGCCAAAACGCTGAAAGACATCGCCGATGAATCGTTTAATGCGATTACGGTGGATGGCGATACGTCGACCAATGATTCCTTTGTCGCCATCGCCACCGGTCAATCCGGCGTTCAGTTCAGCACCGGTCAGGAAGCCGGTTGGTCCGAGCTGTCCGCAGCACTGCTGGCGGTTGCCCAGGAGCTGGCGCAAGCCATCGTGCGTGATGGTGAAGGCGCCACCAAGTTCATGACCATCGCCGTCAGCGGCGGTCAAACACGCGAAGAGTGTCGTGCCGTGGGTTATGCCATCGGCCATTCGCCGCTGGTGAAGACCGCCTTCTTTGCCTCCGACCCCAATCTGGGCCGGATCCTGGCGGCTATCGGTTACGCGGGCATTGCCGATCTGGATGTCGATAACATTCGTGTCTGGCTGGCCAGTCAATCAGGTGAAACGCTGGTGGCAGAGCAGGGCGGCCGTGCGGCTGCCTATACGGAAGACCAGGGCGCTGCCATCATGGCCGACGCCGAGATCACCATCCGTATTGATCTAGCACGAGGCGCGGCACAGGCCACGGTGTGGACCTGCGATTTCTCCTACGACTACGTCAAGATCAACGCCGACTATCGTAGCTGAGATCGCTAGATCGTCACCGGCCCACGTATTACGAACGACCAACGCACTAAACAGCGAGCCTCTCATGTACACCATCGCGCCCAGTATTCTCTCCGCCGACTTTGCCCGTTTGGGTGAAGAGGTTCGTGACGTCATCGCTGCTGGTGCGGACTGGATTCACTTCGATGTGATGGACAACCATTACGTCCCCAATCTCACCATGGGGCCGATGTTCTGCGAAGCCATTCGCCCGCATACCCAGGCTCCGATTGATGTGCATCTGATGGTGTCGCCGGTCGACAGCCTGGTTGAAGCCTTTGCCAAGGCCGGTGCCGACTGGATCAGTTTTCATCCGGAAGCCTCTGCCCATGTGGATCGCTCGTTGAGTCTGATACGTGCGCAGGGCTGCAAGGCCGGTCTGGTGTTGAATCCGGCAACGCCCATTGATGTGCTGGATTGGGTGATGGATCGTCTGGATATGGTGTTGCTGATGTCGGTGAACCCCGGCTTTGGCGGCCAGTCATTTATTCCGGCGACGCTCGATAAACTGAAAGCCGTGCGCGCCAAGCTGGATGCCTACACCGCACAGACGGGTCGGGTCATCAAGCTGGAAATCGACGGTGGCATCAAGATCGACAACATCGCTGAAGTCGCCCGTGCCGGTGCTGATACCTTTGTGGCGGGTTCTGCGATTTTCAACACGCCGGATTACGCGGCCACCATTGCCGCCATGCGTGCCGAGTTGGCCAAAGTGTAATTTCATAAAGACCGCAATGACTGTTTTAAACGACGCTTTGACCACCATTCGTAGCCTGACCATTGATCTGGATGGTACGCTGGTCGACACCATTGCTGACCTGCATCAGGCTTGCAACGCCATGCTCGGCGAGCTGGGTTTGCCGGATCGTTCGATTGAGGAGATTGGCCGTTTTGTCGGTCGTGGCACCCATACGCTGGTGCGTCGCTGCCTGACGGATGATGCCACCGGCGCCGTGCCGGATGGCGCGCTGTTCGATCAGGGTCTCGAAGCCTATCTGCGTCATTACACCCACATCAATGGCCGCCATGCTCACGTGTACCCCGGCGTGCGTGAAGGCCTGGCGCTATTGCAGGCGGCGGGTTATCCCATGGCGGTGGTGACCAATAAGCCCGTTAAGTTTACATTGCCGCTGCTGCAGGCGACCGGCCTGGCACCGTATTTCAAAGTGGTGGTGGGCGGGGACTCGACGCCCCATAAAAAACCGGCGCCCGATCCCGTGATCTGTGCCTGTGTCGAGATGGATGTTTCCCTGACGCACAACCTTCATGTGGGTGATTCGGCCAATGACATCGAGTCGGCCAAAGCCGCCGGCTGTGCCGCGGCCGGCGTGACCTATGGTTATGCGGAAGGCTACCCGATCAAAGCCGAAGATTGCGATGTGCTGGTGGATAGCCTTGAGGCGTTAGCGCGTCTGTTGCCCTCGCGATCGCAAGGAGAAGCTGTATGACAACCACCTCGCACCATTTGCTGTGTGTGACGGACCCGGGCGCCGAAGCGGCTTTCCAGAACCTGGCGGATGCGGGCTATAACCGCATTCCGGTGACGCTGGAAACTCTGGCTGATCTGGAAACCCCGCTCTCGCTGTATCTCAAACTGGCCAATGCACCTTATACCTTTCTGTTTGAATCGGTACAGGGGGGCGAACGTTTCGGGCGCTATTCCTTTATCGGGCTGCCGGCGCATACACGCTTGAGCATCTCCGGTCATGAGCTGACCCGTGTGCATAATGGTCAGGTTGTTGAAACCCGCACGGTGGTTGATCCGCTGACGGAAATTGCGGCCTATCAAAGCAGCTTCAACGTGCCGCACCAACCCGGTCTGCCGCGTTTCTGCGGTGGTCTGGTCGGTGTTTTCGGTTATGACACCGTCCGTTATATCGAGCCGCGTCTGAGTCAGGCTGCGCACCCCGATCCGTTGGGGACACCGGACATTCTGCTGATGCTGGTGGAAACGCTGGCGATTGTCGATAACCTCTCGGGCAAGCTGACGCTGGTGCATTATGCCGACCCGGCACAGCCGCATGCTTTTGCCACCGCGCGTGAACTGCTCGAAGGGCTGCAGCAGCGCCTGCATGCACCGGCCGTCGCGCCGGAGGTCGGCCCGGCCCAGAGTGCGCCGCAGTCGCCGGTATCCTTATTCGGTGAAGAAGCCTTCAAAGCCGCTGTGCTCAAGGCCAAGGATTACATCACCGAAGGCGACATCATGCAGGTGGTGCTGTCGCAGCGTATGACCAAGCCCTTCCATGCGCACCCGCTTTCGCTCTACCGGACGCTGCGTGCATTGAACCCGTCACCGTACATGTTCTATGTGGATGCCGGTGATTTCCACGTGGTCGGCTCTTCGCCGGAAATCCTGGTTCGTCTGGAAAACCAAGCCGCCGGTCAGCCGGCAAAAATTACCCTGCGCCCTATTGCCGGCACCCGGCCACGTGGCGCCACGCCTGAAGCCGATGCGGCATTGGCAGCCGACCTCCTGGCGGATGAGAAGGAGTGCGCTGAGCACACGCAACTGCTGGATCTGGGCCGTAACGATGTGGGTCGCGTGGCGCGTACCGGCAGCGTTAAACTCACCGAGCGCATGGTGATCGAACGTTATTCCCATGTGATGCACATCGTGTCGAACGTCGAGGGCGATCTGCAGCCGGATTTGAGCGCTATTGATGTCCTCAAAGCCAGCTTTCCGGCCGGTACCGTTTCCGGCGCACCGAAAGTGCGCGCCATGGAAATCATTGATGAGCTGGAGCCGGTCAAACGCGGTGTGTATGCCGGTTCAGTGGGCTATCTGGGGTTCAGTGGTGACATGGATCTGGCCATTGCTATTCGGACCGCCGTCATCAAAGACGGCATCCTGAATGTTCAGGCTGGTGCCGGCATCGTCGCCGATTCCAATCCGGATGCCGAATGGCAGGAAACCCAGAACAAGGCGCGCGCCGTCATTCGTGCGGCTGAGTTGGCCGAAGCCGGGCTGGTGCCAAAGATCGGTGTGGGCGCTTAATCGCTAGCGCTAGAAACAACAAGGGCTCGCCGCGGCGAGCCCTTGTCATTGGTGAGGCAGTGCCTGATTACTTGGCAGCCTTGCCAGCGGCCTTAACGGCAGCATTGGTCACCGTGTTCACACCGGCTTCAGTGGCGTCAGCAGCTTGCTTGGCCATCTTGTTCAGGTTGTCGAAAGCCGAGTTGGCAGCAGCAACAGCCTGCTTCACAGCAGCCATGGCAACGTCAGAACCAAACGGGGCGGCCGAGGCGGTCTTGTGGGCCAGATCCTGAGCAGCCTTGTTCAGCTCGCCGAACTTGCCCTGAAACAGCTTGTTCATTTCTTCGGCGGCACCGGTCGAGATCTCGTAAACGCTGCGCGAGTACGAAACGGCTTTTTCAACAGCCGGCTGGGCCAGTTGGGCTTGTACGGCAGCGGCTTCCTGCGGCGACTTCACCGACAGCAGGGTCTTCACGTTCTTGGCATTGTCGGCAAAAACTTCGCGAGCCGTGTGCAGGTTCAGAGCGGCCAGGCTTTCGGCGGTCGACAGGGCGGTCTGGGCAACCGACAGCAGCAGGTCGATGTTGGCCTTGTTCGAGGCGAAGATCTGGTCGAGGTTCAGGTTCTGGGTCATGGTCGTGCTCCTAAGTGGGGGTTTCTGTGGGGTTCAAAGCAAAAATCTTTCGCGGTAGGGGCCGAAAAATACGTTTTGTGCACCGCAACAATTCACAGTATAGGGGCTAAATCCTCGAAGTCAAGGTCGGTTTGACTTTTTAAGTGGCGCGTTCTGGGCGAGAATGCTGGTTTTACGGCTTCAACCCGTTCAGAACGGGGCAAGGACCACTGCAATGCTGCTGATGATCGACAACTACGACAGCTTTACCTACAACCTCGTTCAGTATTTTGGTGAACTGGGCCAGGAGGTTAAAGTAATCCGCAACGACGCCATTACCGTGGAAGAGATTGGTCGCCTACAGCCTGAATACCTGGTCATTTCCCCGGGGCCATGTGCGCCCGCTCAGGCGGGTGTGTCGTTAGCAGCGATTAAAGAATATGCCGGCAAGATTCCGCTCCTCGGTGTCTGTCTGGGCCATCAGGCGATTGGCGAAGCCTTCGGCGGTAAGATCATTCATGCCAAACAGCTGATGCATGGCAAGACCTCGCCGGTCTTCCACAAAGATATCGGCATATTCCGTGGTCTGCCCAATCCTATTACCTGCACGCGCTATCACTCGCTGGCCATTGAGCGCGCCACGCTGCCGGATTGCCTGGAAATCACGGCAGAAACCGAAGACGGCGAAATCATGGGCGTGCGCCACAAAACGTTGCCGGTGGAAGGCGTGCAGTTCCATCCGGAATCCATTCTTACCGAGCAGGGCCATCGCATGCTGGATAACTTCCTGAAGGAACATAAGGGGGGCAAGGCATGACTACCGCCACCGTCTTTACGCCCAAAGAAGCCCTGCAGCGCCTGATTGAGCACCGCGAGATTTTTCATGAAGAAATGACCTCGCTGATGCGCCAGATCATGTCAGGGGAAGTGTCCCCCGTCATGATTGCTGGCATCCTCATCGGCTTGCGCGTCAAGAAAGAAAGCATTGAAGAAATCGCGGCGGCGGCCGCCGTCATGCGGGAGTTCGCCACTGGCGTCACGGTCAGCGATGCGGATAACCTGCTGGATATCGTGGGCACCGGCGGCGATGGTGCGCACACCTTTAATATTTCCACGACCGTGATGTTTGTGGCCGCCGCGGCCGGTGCACGCGTTGCTAAGCATGGTGGCCGCTCAGTCTCGAGTCAATCCGGTAGCGCCGACGCGCTGGAAGCGCTAGGCGCCAAACTGGATCTGTCACCGGTACAGGTTGCCGCATGCGTCGACCAGACCGGCATCGGTTTCATGTTTGCGCCCAACCACCACAGCGCCATGAAGCATGCCGCCCCGGTTCGTAAAGAGCTCGGCGTGCGCACGCTCTTCAATATTCTCGGCCCACTCACCAACCCGGCCCATGCCGGTACCCAGCTACTGGGTGTCTTTCACCCGGATCTGGTCGGTATTCTGGTGCGTGTGCTGCAACGCCTGGGCAGCCGCCGTGCGCTCGTGGTGCATGGCCTCGATGGTCTCGATGAGGTCTCGCTGGCCGGCCCAACACTGATCGGCGAGCTGAAGGACGGCGAAGTTCACGAATATCAGATTGCCCCGGAAGACTTTGGTTTGTCGCGGGCGCCCATCAGCGCGCTGCAAGTGGCCAACCCGCTTGAATCGATTGCCCGTTTGAAAGCCGTGCTCGGCAATGAGGCGGGCCCTTCGCTGGATATCGTGCTGTTGAATGCGGGCGCGGCGCTGTATGCGGCCGGCCGCGTCGATAGCATTGCCGCGGGCGTGGCTCAGGCACGAGAGGCCATCGCCTCTGGTGCGGCCCTAAATAAGCTCAATGAATTTGTCGCCTTTACCCATCAGTTTGCGCATCAGTAATCAAGAACACAGACCTATGACTCAAAAAAGCGACATCCTCGCCAAAATCATCACCACCAAAGAGGCGGAAGTGAAGGCCGGGTATGCCCGGGCTTCGCTGGTCGAGATGCAAGTCTTGGCCAAGCAGCAGCCGGCACCCCGTGATTTTGTCGCGGCCATTCGAGCCAAGCTTGCCGCTAAGCAGCCGGCGGTGATTGCCGAAGTTAAAAAGGCCAGCCCGTCCAAAGGCGTCATCCGCGCAGACTTTGATCCGGCGGCGATTGCCGCCTCATATGCCGCGCATGGCGCGGCGTGTCTATCGGTGCTGACCGATGTCGATTACTTTCAGGGCGCCAATCAATACCTGCAATCTGCCCGCGCCGCATGCGGCCTGCCGGTCATCCGCAAAGACTTCATCATTGACCGCTGGCAGATCGCCGAAGCCCGTGCCATTGGTGCGGATGCCGTTCTGCTCATCGTCGCCGCACTGACCGATGCGCAGCTACACGATCTGGAGGCTTATGCCTTCAGCCTGGGTCTCGCCGTGCTGGTTGAAGTGCACGATGGTGAAGAGCTCACGCGTGCGCTCACGCTCAAAACGCCGCTCATCGGCATTAACAACCGTAACCTGCGTACCTTCGAGGTGTCGCTCAATACAACGTTGGGTTTGAAAGACCGCATCCCGGCAGATCGTATCGTCGTGGCCGAGAGCGGCATCCTGGCGCCGGCTGATGTGCAGGTGTTACGTGATGCCGACGTCAATACCTTCCTGGTAGGCGAAGCCTTCATGCGTGCGCCAGAGCCGGGCGTCGAGCTGGCACGGTTGTTTGCTTGAAAAGGCGTGGGTTGCATTGACGATCAGTGCAAACCCTCTAGAATGAAAACATGGAAGCCCAAACTCAGCGCGAAGCAGAAATAATGAAGATGCTTGTGGATCTGTTTGCGAGTAAAAGCGCAGATCTGGTTAAACATTCGGGTGCTGCTATTCGGTTCTCGTGCACGGGGCAATGCAAAGCAATGGTCCGATTTTGATCTCGCGGTTGATGGGGATGAACCCCTCCCTATTGATAAATTCTACGAATTGGAAGACGCACTTGAGGCTCTGCCAACGCTTTATAGCTTTGATTGGGTAGACCTTGCCAGTGCTAACAGCCGTTTTCGTGATGAAGTCCTCAAGTCTGCACAGATAATTTATCAGAGCTGAATAAACGAGTAGCCCGAAACCGCATGTCGCATCCATACGATGCCAAAGATACGCTCAAGGTTTACGAAAAGCTTAATGGCTTTGTGGCACCGCTTAAAGCGCTGAGTGATGTCTTAGTCGCTTTATAGCGTCTAGATAGCGGTCGCAATAAAATCAACAAGTTGGTTCATCGCATGTAGTCGGTTAGGATCACTATTTGATCCTAACCGACTACATGCTTTGGTTGAACAGGCTGGGTATTATCTGGTCTTAAGCCCAGACGTCACATGACCCCGCCGCCGCTTGATCTGGATTTGTGGCTTCTGAAACAACCCAGATTAAAGCGTCTGGCTGAAGCCATGGGCTTGTCCAGAGGCCTTGAAGCATGGCTCATAGAAAAGGCTGTTTTTGATCGGGCACCCGGAACGGTAGCGAATGCTCCTGATGCCTAAAAACAACGAGGTGTTGCATTGTTGCAACAAAACAACACACTGGTACCAAATCTGTTGTATTTAAGTTGCTTTGCCTTGCGGGGTGTTCCACAATCCACTCAACCACTCATCCGATGAGAGGTTCCTGGTACCAGCGTAGCTGGTGCCATCAATCTTAAGAGGAGAATCTCTAATGCAAAAGAAAATCGTTGCTCTGGCAGTTGCCGGCCTGTCGACCGCTGCCTTCGCACAAACCAACGTGACCATCTACGGTGTTGCTGACGTTTCGGGTCAGGGCTACAACCAATCAAACGTTAAGGCTCCGAACGCAACCGCTCTGGGCTACAACGGTGGTAATACTTTCAACGTTCAGTCGAACAGCTCGCTGATCGGCTTCAAGGGCACAGAAGATCTGGGCAACGGCCTCAAGGCTCTGTTCCAAGCTGAAACCACGCTGGCACTGACTGGCGGCAGCGCAGTTGCTTATGGTACTTCGAACAATGCTTTCGGTGCTATGCGTGACTCGTTCGTTGGCCTGAACAGCAA
>JACCDU011181815.1_pt1 | contig 20169 bp, 18 predicted proteins | sample 7446081 | NCBI WGS metagenome assembly JACCDU01 (sample SAMN15323447, study PRJNA562643) | freshwater metagenome | isolation source: river surface water | place: USA:Blue River Watershed | collected 2017-08-17
AGTAGGCTGTATCTACTGCCTGCAATGATTGATTTGCCAATCCAACTTGGATCTCTTTTGGCAACATTGAAATGCGCTTTTCAAACTCTGCGCGAGAGCGTGAGCCTGTTGCATTGCTTGCAACACGAGATTGGTTCTGCATTTTGCGGAACAATTTTTTCTTGTCATTGGGGCCACTTAAGTCAAGGGCTTGCAAAAAGTCATCTTCTGACATTGCACCTAGCAAGTTGTACTCACTGTTTTCGATTTGTCCGAGCGTTAACATGTTATTGATTGTTTATTTTTTTGATGAATGAATTGATTAAATGATTTCGATATAGGCCAAATCCTCCTCAGCCATACCCTCTACCATTGCTGAGTTTGCGAACTCCTCAGGGTTAAAAGCTGTTGGAGATGACAAAGCTGGAAGATCAGGATTGTAGCGATCTACCGAAAGGTTCAAAGGCTCGCGGTACACGGATGGTTCTCCCAATCCGCTAAAGCTGAAATCAGCCAGTCCTGCCAGCAAATCCTTTTTCATAAGCACTTTTACCCCTGATAACAATCCCGATGCGCCCACACCCGTTGCCAACATTTTCATGTTCGGGTCTTTTAGCATTAAATTTCCAGCAGTTCCAACGCCCAAAAGGACAATCGGACGAGCAAGGGCTTTGGCATTGAATCCAGTTGCCGAAGCATCTACATTGAGTACTTTGTCAATCATTTTTCCGCCCACCGAGCCGATAACAACACCGCCAGTGAGCATAGCCAAGGTTTTGAGTTCTCCCATTACAGCTTGGCTACTGATTTTGGTTTTTTTTGTTCTTGTTGCCATGGTTTGCGTATTTTTTGATTAATAGAGTTTAATTGATGTGATTTTTTCCTTGGTTGAGCTGCTTTTAGCGCGGCCTTTGGTTTGAGCTTTTTTAGGCAATGTCTTTGCCTTGGTCGTCTTTGATTTTCGGGTGGTTTTTGATTTTCGGGTGGTTCTATACCCTGAAAGACCAGTCGCTTTTTTCTTGGGCTTTACCATTTGATAAATACCCAATGCCAGCAATCCTCCACCGATTGCAGCAGGCACAGGATTGGTTTTTATAAAGTTCATAATGCCCCCACTGGAAGTACTTGCCTCCGTTGAAATTGCAGCTGGCGCCGTGGCAACCTCCGTTGAAACCGCAGAATCACTGGCCTGTATTTCGGCAGCCGCAGCAGCCGCCGTTGGATCAGCCGTCACTTCATTGGTTAGTGTATTGATATCTACATTTTCATTCTGACCAATCAATCCTGATTCTTTCAGGATCTTGATGGTTGCAATGATTACAGGCGCAGCAGCAGCGATGACCGTTGCTGAAGCTGGGTCTCCCAACTGTCCGAGCATCTGGTCTTCAACAATTCCACTCAGGTTGCCTGCCTTGCCTTTCAAGATGGCGCTTTTTAAAGAAGATTTACTGCCTTGTAATTTGTCGGCGAACAAACTCTCTACCTTGGACAATGCATTTTTGCTTTTTTGCCAAGTTGCTACATTCACACCTTTGGCGGAAGCTTGTTGCTGGCTTCCATAACCCCATTTGAGCTTTGAGGCCATTTTACCCAAGTTCAATTTCATCGCAAGTAAGAATCCACCGCGTGCGGCAATACTTAAAGGATTGTACTTTACAACCGCTTTTACAGCCACTTTAGCCGCTTCACCCACCTTCTGACCAACCGTTTTAACGGTATTCTTTACATTGGTAAAAAAGCCTTTTACATTGATTCCACTCAATGCCAATTCATCGTTGTCGTAATCAAGTCCATTCATGGTGCTGATTCCATTGCGCATATTCAGTTGCGCTTCATTCTTTGAAAGAACTTCAAGTGCTTCGTTGCGTTTATCCGTATACCAATATTGAATGGCATAATCTAACATTTTAATCAATGCCTGCGGATCGTCTACCGTTGATACCATGCCCGGGTTTTGCGCCACCGCATTGCGTGTAGCTACCAAGTTTTGATACAGTTTATCTAGGTCAGACTGATCGGTTGTAGCTCCCAAGCCAATGCCTGAAAGTGATGTCGCCATTACAGCATCATAGTGGTCATTGCCTGAAACGCCACTCAGTACAGCTACATTTATGCCTTTTAGATTCATATCGTAATCCATTTTATCGGTGTATTTTTTTTCATAATTGAATTCAGAAACCACAGCATCAATCACGCAGTATTTATTGGCTCCCGTTGTGGGCACAATCACATACACGTGCTGCCAAGAATCTTGGCTGTACTTGGTAATTCTGAATTTGTGAGGGATTTTTAAATTGGTGAGGATGCTGGAGGCAAAAATGCTCATGCAGTCACAGTCAACGCCCGTTGCTCGTTCAGCCCATGACCTAGCCGGTCTTCTGAGTTGTTCCAAGCCACGTTTATCCAACTTGTATTGGACATAACCGTATATAAACTCCCAAATTGCCTTGCAGGTCTCATGTGTGGAAGGCCGCCTGAGCAATGGAGCGATTCGTTTGGTGTCGTCAAGGTATTTCCAAACGACTTTCTCCATTAACTCAAGAGTATCCGTTACTTCTCCATCGTCAATGATGACGCGGTCACGTTCATCGGGCGGTGGGAAATAAGGATTATAGCGGCTTCCATCCTTGATGGCACGATAACCACTTGTAACAGTCCTGGTTGGTATATGTGCAAGTGCCCTCATTAGATGATTTTAGTAGGTTCAGATTGATAAAAAAGTCCATTTACATAGGTTGTGAAGGACATATGAATTGGTATACCGAGTTTCTCCGCCATATCTTTCATATTTCTCGCTCTAAAGGCTTTGATAATTGCTGGGATTTTTGAAACGACATTGACCACAATACCCGCCAAACTCATCCATCCGATTCTTAGCTCTATGGTATCAATTTTGGTTATATCCAAAGGCTTAATGAATATTAGAATGTTCTCAGCATTCGATTGGGATAGTAAAACACCATTAGTTTTAAGGCTGACAACGGGTTTGGTAATCCTTACAGAATTTATGGTTTGATTGTTGACTTGAACTTCTGTTCGTATAAAAAGTCCCCCAAGGTTAACATCGTGAACGCGCGGATTAATCAATGTAATATTGGTTTTATCACTTACGTTTTGCAGCTGAAGAAATCTAACAATGCCGTAAGCAGTCGCAGCACCCAACGTTATGCCAACCAGTTTATTCATTCTCGTCCAATGGATTTTCCTTGAAGAATTGATTGAGCTTTTTAGATGCAGCGTCTAAGATTCTTTTAACCACATAGCCAGCAGCAGCAGATGCCGCAGCATAAATAATAACTGTAGATAATCCTGGTAGCGTAATAGCCAGTAATAGCGGCTTCGCCGAAATGGCTTTACCCACGCCACCTACAACCCCAGAGGCTGTAGTAAACAAAGCATTATGTGTATGATGTTGCATGAAGTCTTGCATCGATTAGGATACAAACTTCTAAATTGATAATCTGTTGAAAAGTCCTTTGAGGGTGTGTAAAGGTCTATGTAAAAATATGAGGGTTAATTATTACATTTGATTAAAATTAAAATAAAATAAATTGGCAATTAATTAAATAATAATCGATACAAAGTTTCGCATATTACTCCATTTTAGTATGGCTAAGCGAAGGTTTGTTTCGTGTATAAATAAGTTACAAGCAAGCCTAACAGACGACACTCCAACCATCAACGAGACTGAATAAAATGAAAATTTAACTATGGAATTACTGTATTTATGGATAGAAGATTTTAGAAACATTCAAAAGCAAGGCTTTGATTTCAGTGCTGAATTCAAATTTCAAGTTATTGTCAATGACCAAAGTCAAAGCAAAGATATCCTTTACTATAAACTAATAATCAGCAAGAATGTAAGTTATGTAAACCTATTTGACAGCAACATCATTAACGTTACTGGGATTATTGGCAAAAATGGCTCAGGCAAATCAACTTTACTTCATTGTTTGAAAATGATGACTGGTAAGCTTTCAATTTTAGTTTGCCCTCTGATATTTTGCTTACGAGACAATGAAACCGGAATAATAAAAACCTACTATTACAATGGAGGTGGCGACAAGGATATGATTTCTTTAAATCTGCAAGTTGAAACTGATAAAGAAGTAAAACGACTCTATAAAGTAATTCCTCCCAAATCATATACTATTGATAGATTTGGCATTGAAGGCAGCAAAGTGAAAGGATTAGACTTTGATTTTAATTCTATTGCTTCTTGCTATTTCTCAAACACTTTTGACAGCCATAGAGAAAATATTTATGAAGGCATTCATAACATTTCAACCAACTATAAAATTGAAAACTTTCTAAAAGATTACATTGATACTAAAGAAAAAGCTGCCCAAAGAAAAAAGAAAGATGTTCCTAAAATTGAGTTATGGCCTTCTCATATCCTACAGTTTCATAAGTCAGAACTGAAAGGACTATTGAAATTTCTATCCTATGCCAATACACGTAAGACCAATCAACTTCCAATTCTACCAAAAACTTTAATCATTGAATTCAAGTTCGATGATTACGAGAATTTGATAAATGAAAGCAGGGGCTCATTTCTTTTTGACAGAAAAGATATTGTGGAAATCCAAAAATCAGCCGTTGCTATTGCTAATCATTCTAAAGACAAAAGGAAGAACTTTATGAACATGGTACTTCTGACCTCCTTTTACCATGTTCTTAGAAAAGAACTATTACAGCCAGAAATTACTTCAATGGATGAAACCCAAGCACTCATAAAGAGGCTACCGAATAATCCTAAAGAATTATTTGCTACAATTAGAAAAATACTAGCTCCATTGAGCAAATTGAAGGATGATTCCTTAGAAAGTAAAACCATCAGTGAATTTCTGGGCAAATCGTTTGAAAATGCTGTACAAAGAATCCAATTCTCCGATACAGCTAATGTCACCGACAATAAAGCTCATTATAGGCTTAGAATTGAAAAAAATCTTTGGTCTGTTTTAAGCCTCATATTTGACTTGCAAGCATTAGATGATGCCAACTATATGGATTATTCATGGGACGGTGGGTTATCAACTGGACAGGAAGCATTTCTAACACACTTTGCACGCCTTAGTGATTTAAAGCATAAACTAGGCAGCAAGCCAATTTGGCTGATGATTGACGAAGGCGATTTATACTTCCATCCTGAATGGCAGAAAAGATATTTCTCAGAATTACTTGATTACGTCAAGTTTCTTTTTCCAAGAAATATAGTTCAGATAATCATTACAACCCATTCGCCTTTCATTGCATCTGATTTACCGAAGCAAAATTTAATCTTCTTGAAACAGGATGCGGAAGGAATGTGTAGTGTAGCTAACAATGACATAAAGTTTGAAACATTTGGGAGCAACATACATGAGCTTTTTACCAATTCATTTTTTCTTGCAGATGGGTTAATGGGTGAATTCGCCAGAACAAAAATTTCAGAACTAATCAAAGATCTCAATTCAGTTGAACGAATTAGCCGGGAAGAATATGAAAACAACTACAAAAATCGTATTGAAATTATTGGCGAATCCTTTATTCAAGCTAAACTTTTTGAATTGGTTGCAAGCAAAACAGATAATAATGTAATTGACTCAATCATAGAAATTCGTAATGCTGAAATTGAAAGATTACGAAATTTGAAAAACCTGAACAGCAATGATTAAAATTGAACATCCTGATATTGACAAAATAGCTAAAGAATACTTCAAGGAAGTTAAGGAGCGGATAAAAGACCGTTGTAATTTTCTTATAAATGTATTAGATGTACTTTTTTCAGGAGTGCCATTTAATATTTTAGAAGGTCATTCTTTACATGGTGGAACTAAAAAAACACTGGTGAATCAGTTGCTCAATGGTGGTAGCAGACTTACAGACCAAACTCAATATGCAAGGGTGACGGCAGCAAATTTAAATCCGTGGGTTGCTCCTAACTCAAATGCATTTCGTGACATTTGCACAAACTTGAATAATGACCAACACCTTGAAGAATTAATTCTTTGCAGTCCGGATTCAGCCATTTTAAACGAGAATAACTTTAAAGTAAGAATAGGCTTAAATTTTGCACTTGGCGGCCACATTAAAAATTTCATAAGCAGTATAATTGATTATTCCATGTTTAATAATTATGCTTATAACATAGCTAAAAAACTGAACGTAAATACATGCCCTTATTGCAATCGTAACTATATCAATATAGTAATTGACAAGAAAGGGAACCAAATAATTCGGCCAACATTTGACCATTTCTTCCCACAAAAACTCCATCCCTTTTTAGCTCTTAGTTTCTATAACCTTATTCCTTCATGTTACTTTTGTAATTCCTCATTAAAAGGTGATGATCCGATTAGTGTAGATACGCATATCCATCCCTACAAAGAAGGTTTTGACAAGGATGCTACATTTCATATTTTGATTAGCAACTTAAAACCAAATAAAAGTGACCCAGAAAACTACACATTATTTTTTGCAGACAACATGATACCATTATCACCCAATGACCGCTACAGAAAAATATTCGGAGGCATAAGAGGAGTTGAAACACCTAACGAAGGAAATATCAATCTGTTCAAACTAAAAGACATTTACCAGTCACATTTAGATATTGTTGGAGAGTTAGTAGTTAAATGCGATAAGCTAAGTAGTAGTTACGCTAAATCATTGCAACCACTTTTCTTTTCATTGGGTACAAGCAGAGAAGAATTTTATCAATATTATTTTGGTAATTACTTCAATGAAAAGAACTTTCACAGAAGACCAATGGCCAAATTGACAAAAGATGCTGTATCGCAAATAATACCAAATTTTGTAAAATGAAGCCAACGCAGAAGTCACACACATACCGTATTCCAACAATAACACCCGCAGTCCTAAAATGCTATAAGAGTGTGCTTGCCCCACGACATCAAAAATCAAATTTCCACCCTTCAAAATTTTTACAAGCCCAACCCACAACCGACACAGAAACAGCGAAAACCACCATTGACAGCAGCTTGACAATGACGGGGGATATAAGGCCAGCTTGTAACACGGGTTTTGCGTCAGGCGGGCTGACTTGCAAACTTGGAGCTAAGTGCTTCTAATGAACTTTAGTAATAAATTGAAACTTAGAGCTCCGAAACCCGCCCGAACGCAAATCCCGAAAACGTTGGGTGCAATTATAAAAGACAGACATTACAGAATATGACAAATGTAAAATCAGACCATTTTGACAATGCAATCAATAAGTACATAAACCATATTGAGAGCTTATGGACTTCTATGCCAATTGTTTTAAAGACGATTGAAAGAACTAAGAATAGTGCAATTGCTGAACACAACGAATTCCTTAATAATAACTGTAATTTTATCAAAGAAGAAAATCACTTTTTAATACCAATTGAGCATATTAGAAAGAACTCTCAACTAAGAAAATCCGTTGACAACTCAACAACTGCAATAAAAATCATTAAGAGGAATTTTTTAGTTTCTATTATAAGTCAATTTGATACATACGTTTCAGACCTAATAAAAGCAATTTTTGAAGTTCGTCCAGAAATCATTCAAAGTTCAGAGAAACAACTGACCTTCTCTGAATTAAATAAGTTTGCCTCTATCCAGGAGGCACAAGAATACATAATTGAAAAAGAAATAGAGACTGTACTTAGAGAAAGTTATACGGAACAATTTAAATGGTTTGAAAATAAACTAAAAATTCAACTAAGAAAAGACCTTCCCATTTGGCAGACTTTTATTGAAATAACTCAACGAAGAAATTTATTTGTTCATAATGATGGAAAGATTTCAACCCAATATTTAAATGTTTGCAAAGAACATAATGTTCAAATAGACGACAAATTAAAAGTTGGAGACCAACTTGATGTTGGCTTAAAATATTTTGACAAATCCTTCAAATGCCTTTTTGAAATAGGAGTAAAATTAAACCAAGTTATAAGACGTAATCTATTACCTGAAGAACTTGAAAAAGCAGACAATTCATTCTTGAACATATCATTTGAATTAATTCAGAATAGTCAATTAGACTTAGCCAAAACACTTTACGATTTCTCAGACAAATACATAAAAAAATATTCAAATGACGACCTCAAACTTAGAATATTACTTAACAGAGCGCAAACATATAAATGGCTCGAAAAAGAAAAAGAGTGTGCAGAAATAATAAACTCGATTGACTGGACTGCAACGGGAGACTTATTCAAATTAGCAAGTAAAGTCCTTATAGACGACTTTAAAAGTGCTTGCGAAATTATGAAGAACATAGGGGACAATGAAAAAGTACTTAATAAGACTTTTTACAAAGACTGGCCAATATTTAAAAAATTTCGAGGCACAGATGAATTTAAACAAACATATTTAGAGATATTTAAAGTTGAATTTGAAATAACAGAAGAAAAAAAATAACCGCACCCAACAGCAGCTACCCAAAAGTGGCGGTTCAGTGGTTTAATAAAACTTTGTGCTTGGTTAACAGTGTAGTGCTTCGAAAACGTCACCTTCGGGTAGCTGCAAATCGTTATCCGGTATTTTAGAATAAACAATCAAATACGATATAACGCGAATATTATTAAAAGAGGTTTTACTGAGATTGAGGCAATGAAAAGATTAGATATGGAAATGAAGGAGTATTATTATTTCGTACATCCAAACAAAGAACACTCCCAAATAATAATCAATGTTGACGAAAATTATAAATACCGATAATAGCGATTTACGGCTCCCCAAACTCCTCAACAATAACTTTCACATGCGCTGGCGTCAATAATCGAAGACCTGGCTTATAACCATGGTTCTTGAGCAACACCAACACTGTGTCGCTCATTTTGATCCACCTACGTAATTGAGCACTGGCACTTTTCTTTGATATGTTTGGAAAGTAGAGCTGAGCTATCTCTCCAAATCCGTAAGATCTAATTTTAAATTTCTCTTCCATATTCTAAATCCGTCTAATTCAGTATAAAAAAAGCCCTGGGGTTACCAGGGCTTTCAGTTGTTTAACTTGCCAGTGTTAATCGCTGGCCTATCTTTTGGGATAATTGTAGCATATCATCACCCACCTTTTGGTCAACAATTCGAGCGTAATGCTGTGTGCTCTTAATGTTTTTATGTCCAAGCATCTTACTTACACTTTCAATAGGAACACCATTTGTCAGCGTTACAGTTGTAGCAAAAGTGTGACGAGCAACGTGGAAGGATAGGTTCTTAGTGATGCCACAGATATCCGCAAGCTCCTTTAAATAAGCATTCATCTTTTGATTGCTTAGGATAGGCAACACATGGTCATTATCATTGAGAGCATCTAGTACTACATACTTATTGATGATTTGCATCGCAACACCTATCAACAAAACACTTGTTCTGCCACCAGTTTTTTGTCTTCTCGTTTTAATCCAATAGCCCTGTGTATTTTTCTCAATCTCTTTTTTGCGAAGCTTATAGAGGTCGATGTAGGCAAGGCCTGTATAACAAGAAAACACAAAGAAGTCTCTAACCTTAACCAACCGATCTACTTCAGATGTGAATTCCATCAAACTTTTCAATTCACCTTCGGTCAGGTAAGGTCGATCCACTTCTTTCATTGCTAGACTGATACCAACAAACGGGTCTTTGAGTAACCAACCATGTCGGAGACAACTATAGGTAATGCGCTTTAGGTTCTGCAAGAATTTTGTGGCAGTGTTGTAGTTGCATCCTTTTTCTGTTTTCAGATACATTGCGAATTGTGTAATCATAAAATGATCTACTGCCTTGATGGGAACATCATTGGTCTTGTAATAAAGTTTGAGGTAGTTGGCGAAATGGTTTTTTGCTGCATTGTATTTCTGACAAGTTGCAACAGTACTTTCTTTACCGATAAGTTTACGTAGACCTTCAATATGGTCTTCCCATATCTCAATAATCATTTTAGGTTTGGCGGTGTTTACTCCAAGTACCGCATCGCGCAAAAGTTGCGGGGTAACGGTATCGTGGATAGTAATAAGCTCGCTGTACTTTTGGCGAGTTCTGGTAATAACGGCATCGATGTATTCATTGAATTCACGAGCCTCGTGAGAGCGACCAATTACTTTGGCGCGAGTGGAATCCCAATCTTTGGGCTGAACACTTCTTTGGAGCTGCATAACAACACGTTCTCCATTGATGTTGATTTTCATCAGAACGGGAACTTCACCGTTCTTTTTTTCTTTTGTTCTACTGATGTAAACAACCAGCGAGAAATTTGATTTTTGACTTGACGACATGTGGCATAATTTTTTACGTTGTGCCCCCCTTAATGTATGTTACAAATGTACGTTTCCAAAGGGAAAAATAGTCGCCTAACTCATTGTTTTTCAGTCGTATTATGTCTATTAGCGTCTACTCGCTTGGTTTCTTTTTTGGCTTCAAAAAAAAGAAACCCGCATGGAAACCAAAAGTATAGACAAACGTAGACTTTAATAGAATTTGAAGAACATAAAAAAAGCGTGTAAAACCTTGATTTTACACGCTTTTAGACTGTTTTAGACAATCGTCCAGCGGAGAGAGAGGTTTGTGAACCTCAACTCCTAACCCAGTGAGAGCCAGTGATTTACAATTTTTTTAGCCAAAGGGGTCACCAATAGGAAACCAAGTCAAAAAGTTGGGGGACTTGACTTTCTTCTAAGTCACCCTTTGGTTCTACAAACATAATGGAGTTTTCTCAAATCTTATAACAAATGCCGGTTTGCAATTAGGTTTATTATTGTAACTAGTTTACATTTGTACCCTAATTTTCAAATTATGGACACTGAGAAATTCAATACCACTGACTCAATAAGAACTATTGAGGAAGCCATTAATGAGGTGAAAACCACAAAATCAGATGCTAGCTTTTATTACATTCTCTGGGGCAGCATACTATTAATTTATTTCCTTTTGCATTACTATATCAATAAAATGCCTGATCTCAAGTCAACATATCTCAATTCATTCAGTTGGCTTCTTTTTCCACTGGGTGGCTTATTATCATTTTTCAATAAGAGTAAGGAAACGGAAAATTATGTCCCATTGTTCGAACGGGTCTATTTTTGGTCTTTTACTGCTTTTGCATGTCTATACGGGGTTTTAACATTTGCTTCTACCTATTTTTCATCTTCCCTTTCGATCATGTTATTCCCCTTGATTATTGGATCAACAGTATATATAGTTGGTGGAATAACGAAGCATACACCTTCAATCATCGGTGGTGTAATTGGAATTGTATTTTCATTATTCAGTATTATGTCAACTATTGAAATTCAGTATTTAATTGCTTCACTTACCTGTCTATCAACTTGCATCATTCCAGGAATAACAATGAGAAAAAGCAATGTTTAAAGACTTAAATCCTATTTTACATTCACAATTACGCCTTGCTGTCATCTCCTTGCTAATTGGTCTGGAGGAAGCGGAGTTTGTTTACTTGAAGGAAAAAACAAAATCGAGTGCGGGTAATCTAAGTCTACAAATTGAAAAATTAAATGTCGCTGGTTACATTGAAGTAAGGAAAGGCTTTAAAGGAAAATACCCTGTGACTATTTGCAAAATCACGCCTTCAGGAATTTCAGCTTTTCAAGATTATATAACTTCCCTAAAGTCATATATACATTTAGATTAACTCGAACACCGAGATCAAATTGGTTGTAAATTGAGATGGCTCGTATTTTAATACAATAACTTGTATTCAAATTGATCAATTTCTATCATTCCCCATTGATTAAAATGAATTTATTTCGCTCCGTGAAAAGTTATATCCTGTTTTTATTGTGTCTAATCGGTCTGCCATCTCTTGGATATTCGCAAACTGACAACGCCGAAAAGCACGCTTTCCCTGGAATTACCAACTGGGAAGAAGTCATAGTCAAAGCCACTTCGGAAAACAAATATATTATGGTAGACCTCTCTACCGAATGGTGCTATTGGTGTAAAGTGATGGATAAACAGCAGTTTAGGGATCCTGAAATTCTATCCCTAATGAACCCCAAGCTCAATTCTTATAGAGTGGATGCTGAAAAAGACTCCATCGGTAAGTTACTCAAATTAAAGTTTGGCATTGCTTCCTACCCGTCCTTCATCTTCTTTACTCCACAAGGAGAATTCATTGAAACATGGCACGGTTCAATGCCAAAGAAATACTGGATGCAATTCATCAAAGACAGTATCGACCAAGTTCCTTTACCACGTCCAGGGATTCCAGATGGTTTGACATTCAACTGGCCGAGCTTCGTACAAAGGGAGTTAAAAGCGAATTTCAAAAAGAGCACCCCAAGCTCAGAGGAATTGAATGAATTTTTCGCCCAATGCGATTATAAGAAGTTCACTGATTTTAATATGTGTAGATTCTACCCCAGAGACATACCAGATGCGCTGTTAGAAAAGATCATACATGATAAATCTTGGCTGGATGCCAATTATGGACACGATATCACCAAGGATTTAATTGAAACTTCGATCAGTTGGAAGGGATATCATCAAGTTGAAATTAAAAATTGGGGCAATGCTCGTACTTATTTTAACCGGTATCAGAACATGTTCCCTGAAAATGCTTGGGAGTTGTTCCAAATGAACATCTTCTATTTCAAGAACAAAGTTGAGGCTGACAGTTTGATTCAGCTTGGCCTACAAAATGACAGCTTAGTTTACGATCACACATCTGATGAGCTGGCTGAATTCATTGTTGAACATGGAAGCAAAGAATCCCATTACAAACAAGCGGAATTATGGAATAGTGCCGAACTAAAAAAGGCACCAAATTTCAAAAGGGCAAAACTTCAAGCTCAAATCGCATCCAAACTACAAGACTGGAATGAAGCGAAGCACTGGGCTAGCATTGCAATAGACGCAGCTAAGTTAGAGAACAAAGAGTTAACAGCAGAAGATAATTGGATTATTGACTTATCTATGGGTAAGCGAACCAATTGGAAGAAGGGATAGCCTGCAGTTGGCATCAAAACGAATAGTATTAAATATTATCTATTTGCTTATCATTCCAATATTTTTACTTTTAGCAATTCTGTATCATTTGGGCAACCTCTAAATTCTGAAACTTTAATAACGACCGATGTGGGTAGAACCCCCTTGGGAAGATCGTCCAGCATAACGATTTTTTGATACTGGAGAAACTGTGGTGTTAGATCTTTTTGATATTCTAAAAAGCCAGATTTGCCATAGATCCGTTTGCAGTGTTTCCGGGTCTTTATAAAATCAAATTCATATTCTTTCAAAACCGTTGACTTTATTATCCATCGTACATATTCTGACTTACTCGCAGACCAAATTGCAAAATTATATCTAGCTCTATACTCATCTAAAAACCTCTTCAAATGCGGCCTTTCATATAAATAAAAAAGCCCCTTTTTTGCTTTGAATTCCGCCCCGAAAATTGGAGAATAAGACGTATGGATTAAGGTTTCGTCTAGATCCAAAACCAACAGATTACTCAAATTTCAAAATTTGCTGGTGGAAGCGATTTACTTTCTATCAAATAGTCTGTCAACAGTTTTGCCTCTAATAATGATGGCGTATAACCCAAATTACCATCAACATCAGACGTGAATACGAAAAAATCGACACGTAAACTATTGTAACCGATATCGGAAGAATATGCATCTGCTTCAAATCGATTGTCAAATTGAACCGTGCTATTGCTATACTTGGGGCCATATTTAAATAAAAACCCATTTTCAGCTGATTCTTGAAAAAAGTATGGCGTCCACCGATTCTTTCGATTTGAAAATTTCCCGCTATTAATTGTATATCCACCGGTCTCGGTCTTCTTGAACTTTCCTGTCATCCCAACATATATCAATTTCTCTATTGATTGATTTATTTCCCAAACGACATAAACCCCAAATCCCTTGGGCCATTCAATTTTAGTGTTTTTTTCACATTTTTGACTTATGAATTTCTCTCCGAATAGAGCAGAAATTGAATTGTAATTTTCTAAAAACATATGTACAAATATAATTTATTATTTTTTCAAATTGATCAACCCCTGCATCAGCATAACCATCGCCAACGTATCTAGCTCACAATATTGAAGAAGTGCATTCCGTAAGGCCAATCGCTCTGCCTCGCCGATGAAACTCCATTGAAGTTTGTTGTATGCCGTCATCGCGGCGGAGCCATCGGCGACTTCGCTTAAGTCATCAAACAAATCGTAATCAGCAACCCCATCGAAGATTGTCAATGGCAACAAGGTTTTGTATGGATCTCGATTCTTGTCGTCCCGGATCCAAACATGGTCATCAAAATTACGACTATCAAATTCCAAGCCCTTACCATACTTTCCTGGCATAGAAAATTGCTCGGCAACAGTTGGACAATCATGTATGATCGCTGGTAAAATGCGTTTGATAGAATTGCTGCCACCAGCATGCGGACTGTAATAGACCTTCCTCACCAAATCTGCCATATCCACCATATTGCGATAGCCAGTTCTTTTCAATTTCTTATCGATGTCTTCTTCCGTGATAGAATCAATAAAGGCCAACAATTCATCCTGATCATCAGGCTTCAAAAACGCAATATCTCGCTTGATCTTGTTCAACACAGTGTTCTCGTGTGATGCATATCTAAAAATGGTGCCATCATTTGATTCCAATGATGCCTTCAACGCCCTTACGAAAGCCAAATTGGGATACTCACCTTGCTCCCAGGAGATAAAATCATTGTGATGCTCTACCTTACCGTCTTTGTGCATGATATGATGAGAAAACTGGAATGCAATAGTCTCATAAGGAGCCATCCCCTTGAAATAAGGCAAAGCCACGACACTGGTTTCAAAATCAATCATATTCAATGGGTATTGCCATTTCGAGCGAATTAAATCAAAATCCGATTTCAAGAAAACATAGTCCTTGGATCCCTTTTGAACAGCTTCAACCTGGTAGCGACGGCGTTCGAATGGTGTCATTCCATATTTTTCAGGATCTTCCTTGCCAGCTTCTGGCCTCAATAAATCCGCTTTCAACAATGAAATAAATGGCACATTTTGGTCCATGACTTTTTGCGAAATCTGAGCACCTCCCAGCCCCAACCACAAATCCGTCACCTTTGCTTCCTTTAATTGCTCCGCTGACACCTGTCCAACAATACTCCATTGGTGGTTGGACCAGCATTCGGTAAATCCACATTTTTTCTCCGTGCCAGCTGCAACGAACGTACATTTTTTACATGACATGCTCGGCTTGCACCAGTGTCTTTGTTTTGAAACATACAGACCGGCCGACCATTTTATGAATTGCTCGAAGCCTCGATGTTCGTCAGGTACATTATCATTGGGAACTGGCAATCCATACAATCGCTCTAGCACTTCACCCATCGGAATCTCCTTAAGCAAATCAAAATTCCCTATCTGGGCGGATGTCAGCCCGTCAGCCACCTTCACGTTCAATCGGCCCTTTTCATCTTTACCCACCTTGAACAATTGGTTCAGCCCATCGCGACTTGCTACTGCATCCTTGTTGATTAATAATAGATATGGCTTGATTTCGAATTGTGGCAATGCTTTCTGCATCACATAGGTTTGAAAAGCGATGTCGTACAAATATGGCTGCCACTTTGCCGATGGCTTTCCCTTTTTATCGAAGAACACCTCACCATTGGCAATGGATTTCGATTTGACCTCAATCAATTTGATTGTGTGCCCATCGCGAACGATAATATCAGCACGAATGAATAGGTTCTCATGTCGAAATGCCCCTTCTGCAACCACCACATTTGGATGTGCCATCAATTTATCTCTCGTCAGTTGTAGCGCATCCTCTTCGACGAGTGTTTCAATGGTTATCCCAAATCCTTGTGGATCATCGCAATACTTATACTTTGCCATTTCACCCACCTGATAACCCCCTTTTGCCAAGGCCTGCATGAACGGGTCACTTTCTTGGTTATCGTGGTATACTATATTCTTGGTGTAATACAGCTTGGTTGGACACTCAAGTCCAAGTCTAAATCTGCTTTTGGTTAAATAACGTGCTTTCATCATTATATGGCTTTGCTTTTGTGGGACTGAGATTTTTCAAAGGAGAATCCAATGTTCGAGGTTTGATTGCGCTCATAATGTTCCGTTTCACACAGTTCCTGCAACGTTTGAAGTCTTGACTTTTCTAGACCCAGTAAATTTTCAACCATGAATCTTCTGGCAACGTTGTTGATTTCGCCAGGTGTAAAATCAAACTGTTTTACCAAGGCAATAGCCTCTTGCTGCCGTAATCCTTTGATTGCAGACTTCCAAATAGAAACTTTGGCGGTTTCATTGGGGGATTCAAACTGAAATTTCATAGCGAATCTTCTTTCAAAGGCCTCATCCATGTTTTTGGTCAAGTTGGTCGTTCCAATCATTATACCTTGAAATTGTTCAAGCTGCTCCAATAAGATGTTCTGTAATGCATTGTTCATCTGATCAACTGAATTCCGGATTCCTACGCGCTTGCCAATGATTTGATCGCATTCGTTTAGGAACAATATTGGAGCGACCTCCATTCTCTCACAGGCCGTTTTATAATCAGTAAATATCTGTTTCAGTTTACGTTCCGACTCCCCAACCCATTTGCTTTGAAAGTCAGTCACCTCAATTTTCATCAAAGGCCGTTTGGTTTTGCGACAAAGCTGTAATACCGTCTCGGTTTTGCCAGATCCCGGGCCGCCGTGAAACAACAACGTAAGTCCTTTCATTTTAGCATTTTTCGGAAAACTTGCTTGAAACTCGGCAAATTTTTGGGGCATTAAGATGGTTGACATCCTATCGATTCTCTTTGCAAAATCGGGATTGAAGTACAAATCCACTTTTTGAATGTCTTTTGGCTGCATCATGGGTACATTCACCTTTCCCAATCGAGATCTGAGAAACTGCAACATTTCTGGATCCAGCTCTTTGAGGAAGTAATCAAACCCCTTTGGTGTTAACTTTAGTTCTGGATTAAAGTCAACCATCCCACCACCTGCATTTTCGATCAATCCCTCAGCAATTGGTGCCCAACTCTCCGTAAGAATTTCTCTACGCATGTATTGAATGTAATTCTTACCCATATTGATGTAGTTATCCATATAATTAAAGTTGAACGCATCATTATCATATACTGATTTTACACAAACAGCCAAGCAAACATAGGCATCTAGCAATGTTTCAGTGAAGTACTTTCTATTGCAATACTTAATCACATTCAACTGCGCGTTTTTCTCAACGATGTCATCTACGTATTGTTTCACCTCTGCTTTTCCAAGATGATCATGATCAAGCAGTTTTTTTCGGAAATACTCTAACACCGCATCCAATCCAATAGGCCCAACATTACTAATGGTATCTAGATCGCCGTTATCGATGGCCTCCGATATGACTGATTCTATTGAAAAAATATGTATTCCTTCATAACGTTCCTTTTCCAACAAACCCACTCTTTGCATTTCCCTCAATTGGGTGCGAATCAACTTGCTATTCTCCTGAAAAAAGGGCTTCAAAAATGCGGTAATAGCACGTTCCGACAATCGTATATCAGTGGATGACATACAATGAACTGTAGCGAAAATTGCGGCTCTGTCTATCGACATTTTAAACTTATCTGCCATATCAACCAGTTTTTTCAAGGCAGACAGCGGCTTTCCTACCGCCAATGAATTCTCTTGAAGGTCACCAAAAGCATCTTTGATAAACTTGCCAAAATCTTCCTTTTCTTGACTCTGTTTTCGTTGTTCTGCGAAGCGGGTTATTTTTAATTTTTTCATATCGATTCAAATTCATATTTCTTTAGTATCTCTATGCAACGCTCGTTCCAGGAGTCAGAGAATAAATTGTTGAAACTTAATAAAAGAAATAATACTTCAGATTGCAAATTTTTCTTCATTTGTCCCACAAATTTCCTGCAATTTTCCACTTTCAAAAAATGCATAGTTGCAATTTTAATATTGCACAATTATCAATAGTTTTGCCATAAATACATGTCGCACTACAACAAAAGACAACAGCGATTATCGGCAATAGAGCAATTTTTACACACTTCAGATTCAACCCGATTTGAAGACATTCAACAATTTGCTCTCCAATTTGGTGAAGTAAAGGAGCGAATGATTCGTGAGGACTTAAAACTCCTCCGGAAAGGCTTTGGCAAAAATGACCCAATCAACATCGTGGTTGAAAATGGACAATACAAAATCAAGGCAATTGGGTCGAAATGGAGTTACACTGATCTTGCCGAAACAGAGCGGGCTACGCTACCCCTTGTTTTTAGCATTTTACACCCCTATCGAGAAATGCCTGCCATCAAAAAGGTACTTGAGGATTTAAAGCACGAACACCGACTCGCCAACAAGGATATCAAATTATTGTCAGCAGCTGTTTGGAATCGTTCTGTGGAACTCCAACCAGAATTCTTAAATATGACAACCAAATTGATGGGATTCATCGCCAAGCAACAAGCATGTGAATTCAACTATTTCAAGGTGAATGCACGAAGCGACAAATCCAAAACACCAACATTTGTAGAAGTCTATCCTTTACAGATCAGGGTTTTTGAGTCGCGATATTATTTGGTTGCAGTACGAACTGAAGCCCCTGCAGTCCCAGAATCATTGCGCATTTTTCCATTGGATGGTATTTATCGATATCGAATAGATGAATCTTTAAATCAGGATACAGGCGAATCCATCCATTTTGATTGGCATGAAATAAGCAAATCGATCGAACTGAGTGATTACTTTACTCATTGTATTGGGCTATATCGTGATTACACCAAACACAAATCACCCACCACCATTATCCGCTGGTTCAAAGATTGGGCAGCTAGTCAAATAGAGGCCGTTCCTTTACATCCCAGTCAGACCATCATACAACGTTTAGACAATGCAATTCGCATAAAATTAAGCGTTTACGATACTGAGGAGCTTACACACATATTAAAAAAGTATGGAGAATTTTGCTGGGAAGATTAGCTCAACCGTGGAATTTTTGGCAATTTTTAAAATCATATCTCCATGGCAATATGGCAATGGGTATATATATACCCATTGCCTATTGCCAAATGGTGATTTTACCTAATCCATGATAGATTTCTATCATCTAACTTGACCTCATTTGACTGATAATGATTGTTAATATTATCTAATTAAAAAGCAATCATTTATGAACCAAACCTTAAACACTGCTTTGGATCTTGTAAAAACAGCCAAAGTCCAAGTATTCCCTCGTTCTGTGAAAAAACAGATCAATCTTTTCGAAGGCGAAATGTCTTCAGAAATCAATTTTAACGGCTACAACAATCTAGTCTCTTACCAGCATTACCTGGAATCATTTTATTCGGCGTGCAAACAGGAAATTGGTCAAGAAATCAGCCTAGGACTAAATCAACTAGAAGATTTAAAACGAAAGTTCGACCTAGCAAAATTTGAAGTACGAGAATTCCGACAACGGTATTTTCCCAAGAACGACAACGATGCGTTATTTCAGCGTGTTGAGTTTGTCAAATCCCCACGAATTGACCACATTTCTGATGATGGTATAAAAAAAAATTCTCAGCTTTTTCCAAGTTCAGTATAGGCATCTTGAATCTTTAGAGCAACTTTACCAGCACAGAATTTCTCATTTAGAGCGATTTTTTAACTCTTACAAGCCTTCTTCATTCTACCCTCAGCTCCCTACCAAGCAGGAACTTCGAGATCAGGAACTGGGTCAACTCAGCTTGTTTCCTCCCGGTAGTCCCAATACTTTGCTTCAATGGCAAAAGGAAAAGGTCGACTTCGTGGAACTTTTTGTAGCAATTTATGAAAGTAAGTCCGTTAAGGCGAGCAATGATCAAAAGCTGTCCAAGAAAGATTTTTTTCAAATCCTCATGTGGTTCTTCAATATTAGGATTGGGCATTGGCAAGGAACACTGAATGCTGCAAAGGCCCGTAAAATAGACAAAGGCAGTCCGTATTTAAACGAATTGGTTCGGACTTTTTCGGAGTATGTCGAAAGGGGAATTTGAAAAAATCTTATTCAACTTGAATTCAACTACAATAAGGAAGTTTTTTTATTTCGGTAGCCTTGCACTCGAAAACAAATCGATGTGCGTATGTGGCAACCGACAGACAACAAATCCGATGAAAAGAAATTTCTAGAGCTCCAGGAAAAACTACAACAGCTGGAGAAGCGCCTAAATCAATTGATGGCTAAGGTCACCAATGAGGTTAGGGATGATGACCGGTACTTGGACGTGGCAACGGCTTGTCGTG
>JACCDU011363434.1_pt1 | contig 20161 bp, 3 predicted proteins | sample 7446081 | NCBI WGS metagenome assembly JACCDU01 (sample SAMN15323447, study PRJNA562643) | freshwater metagenome | isolation source: river surface water | place: USA:Blue River Watershed | collected 2017-08-17
AAGCTCGTAAGAAAGAAGAAGGTGGCTATGTAGATATGTATGAAGATGGAGGTAAGTTACCAGAAGGTGTTTTACGTTCAAGGCTTGAAGCTCACATGAGTCCCGCAGAAGCTCAAGACTACATTAACAACTATGCAGAAGGTGGAGTAGTAGATGTGTACCAATTGATGGGTATGCCTACTCCTTCTATGTACGGCATGGGCGGTTATGCTATGGGAGGTCAAGTAAATTGTCCTGAATGCTACGAAAAAAACATTACCTTTGCTATGGGTGGGAATACTGAGATGACTGAGGGAGAACTTGAGAAAGGTGAAGTTCTAAATGTATATAGGAATGGTAGTTGGACTCCTGCAACTTATTATGACTCAACAGGTATGGGCCGTCATAATGCAGATGGTAGTCCTAAACCTGAACAAGTAGTACCTCTTCCAGTAAAAGGTCCTACAGTAGGTGCAGCCTCTATAACTTCAAGACGTTTTAGAAAATTAGAAGATTTAGCAAATGAATCAAATGATGCTCTTTTAAAAGAAGCTTTACATGGTAAAGTTTTTAAAGATGGAGGTAAAGTTCCAGGTAAGATTGAATGGGCTAAGATGCGTAAAGAGAATAAACAGAATCAAGAAGCTGTAACTGCTTATAATAAATTTGCAAAGAAATACGGTGGAACAATTCAGCGTATGTACGCTGATGGTGGTATGGTTCCTATGTATCAACCTGGCGGTACTACTGTCCCTTCTATTTTACAAAATGTACCTCCTAATCAATACGTAATGGATTTAATGGCTAGGCAAGGTATGGCTACTCAACCTACAGCTACTCAACCTTTAGGACCTGCTGCAAGACCTTACAATAGTAATGTAGGATTAGGAACTGGATTGTCTCAGAGTATTCAAACTTTTATGAATCCTAGTCAAACTCCTCCTGCTGTTGCAACTCCTACTAATTCTAACTTTTATCAAACAGGTCCTGGATATACTGCTACTCCTACTACTATAGGAAATCGTAGCGTACAAAGTATGATGCAAGGTTTACAACCCTCACCTTTTTTACAAAGGGTTACTAGAGGTGTACAACCTAGTCCTTTTTTACAAAGAGTTACTGGTCAACCTACTGCTGCCCCAACTCCCTCTACGGCTACTAACGCAGGTAATTACCAACCTACTCGCCCCGTTTATACACCTCCTACTCAAGCAAATACTAATCGTTCTGCTACTACTCAAACAGGTACTCGTCGTCCTTCTACTTCTACTTCTACTAGAAATGCTGCCCCTGCTGCACCTCGTAATACAGAAGAAATGACTATGATGAGACCATTAGGATTTCCTTGGCAAAATACTAACCAAAATACTAACCAAAATATACTTTTTGATAATTTTGATTTAGGTAATGTACCTGAGTCAGAAAGGATGTATGAAACTGTACCTTCAGATTTTATGACTCGTGAACTTACTGCTGATGAACTTTACGGACCTAATCCTAGTACTACAGCAGGAAGAGAAATGAGTGGTAATGAACTTTGGGGAACTGATGATGCAAATCCTAGATCTTCTTGGGTACAAAGAAAACTAGGTACTAATCAACCTACCATGAATATGGATAATGCATTAATGGCTGCTCAATTCTTACCTGCTGCTTATAACTTAGGACGTGGTATTTTTGAGAAAGCTTGGAAGCCTGGTAGTTATGAAACTCCTGCTGACTTGAAATGGAATGAACTTACAGGTGCTGCTGGTCAAAGACAATTTGATAGGGCTAGGGCTGGTATGGAGTATGCGGCTCGTAATATTGGAGGTTCTAATGCTTTAGCAGCTTTGACTCAAGGAGCTAATAATTATTATGGAGCTTTAGGTAAGTATTACGAAGATTTAGAAAATAGGAATAGGGTAGGACAATCTGAAGTAGATCGCCTTAACAAGTCTATTCAGCAATCTAATATGCAACTACGTATGCAGCGTGATTACCTTGCTCAACAAGCTAAGGAGAAAAAAGCTGAAATGATTGGTGCAGGTATTGAAAATATAGGATCAGGCGCAGGCCAACTCTGGCAGAATAGGCAGATGATGGATGCATTGCGTATGGCTTATCCTCAAGGTCAACCTGGTACATTTAACTTTGGTACTCCTGGTACAACTAACTATGGTACTACTTCTGGAACTACAGGAACTACAGGAAGCTTCCTAGATTATTCTAGACCTACATTTAGGCAATACAAATCTTGGAACAAAGGATAATTAATTAGATAAGAATACAATGGCTATATCACCGTGGACTAAACCTTTACAAATGAAAATAGCGCCTTTGCCTTTTGAGGCATTGGCCTATGGTTATGAGAAACAAGCTAAACGACAAGAAGAGGCTGATAAAGGTTTACAAGATTTAAATGACAGTCTTCTTAAGATAGGGGCTATTCCTTATGATACACAGCGTAGAGATGAACTTGTAAATAACATACAAGGACAAGTCAAAAGCATTGTAGATCAATATGGAGTAAATAATCTTCAAGCTGCTTTACCGGCTATCAAGAATCTCAATAGGCAAATTCAATACGAAACAACCTATGGAGAACTTGGTGGTATTAATGCTAGATATAAAGGTTATACAGAGTCTCAAAAACAGAAAGAAGAATATGTAAAGAAGTACATAGAGACTGGTGGTAAAGAAGGAATGAATCCTCAAGATGCTGAGCAGCAATTACAATACGAACTGCACAAGTTAAATGCTAAACCTATTTCTAAAAATAAGTTTGGTTCTTGGGATACTTACCAGACTATGGCTGCTATGCCTTCTATAGATTACAACAAAGAAGCATTTAATATAGCCAAAGAAATTAAACCTACTGTTATTGAGCAGAGAACTGGATTAAAACTGGATAACTACGGATATTTAGTAGATAAATCAGGTACAAGGAAAATGCTTGCAGCAGATGTTATTCAAGACATTGTGCAAGAAACTATGATGACTGATCCTCGTATTAGACAGTATACTGATTATAAGCATACTATTTCTGGTAATAAAGATAATTGGAAAGCTGTCTTAGAACAAAGTCCTTATGGCGTACTGAGTGATGATGGCCAGTCTATGGAGAATCCTGAGACTTGGCTAAACAAAAGGTACTATGGTGATATTATGAATGCTGCTCGTAATGCTGGAAATGTATACAGGCAATACGAAGAAACTTCAGATGCTGCTTATCATCAGAATTGGATAATGAAAGATGATAGGGATGCTGAAAAACAAAGAGCTTTACTTAACTTCCCTCTTCCTGCTCAAGCAACCAATGCACCTTTAGAAAATATACCTGCTACTGTAAAAGTAAGTAGTGATGGAAGTATTCAAGGGGGTGAGGAAAAAGCAGATGATAATTTCCTTAAGCAGTGGGGCATCATGTTAAGTCCTATAAAAGACATGATAAAGATAGGAGTAGCTACAACCTTTGATCCTACTTTTAGAATGACTGGTGTACCTTCAAGTCAATCTACTGCTAAAGCTGTTCAAGGTTTAGAGCAGTCTATGGACAATCTGAATAATATGATTACAGGGCAAACTAAGAGTAAGCAGCAACTTATTGATGAGCAAGCTGCAAAACTCAGAGAAGATTTCCCTGAAGTAGCTAGGTTCTTCCCAAAAACTCAAGGAACTAAAAAAGGTAAAGACGGTACAATAACTTATGATAGTAATGCAGGTAATGTTATTAACTTTGTAAATGATGCTATTAAGAATAGTTCTGCTGTTATAGGTAATATGCTTGTACCTGAATCACCACAACTTGCAGAAAGAATACAGAAAACTTACTTTAACAGTAATGTATTTAATGCAGTTACATACAGGTTGAAAGACGGAGAATTAGGTACTAAGAAAGAAGCAGACGAACAATTAGGCTTTGAAGATGGTGCTCCTCAAGAAGCTTTAGATAAAGCTGTATTTACTGGCTACGGTGGTTTTGCAGAAGGTCCTGGTTCTATTTTAGCACAGGTTCCTGGTGCTGATGGTGTACCAAAGAATATTGTTATAGAGCCTGATAATACTACTAAGAATACTTATATGCATAGTAGGACAGCTTCTAAAGTATATTCAGATCACAAACCTGTAGAAGGAGTAATGAGGATTAGAGAAGGTAATGTTTCTATACCTTACTACTTTGAATATAAACCATACATTTCAGAAAATGGTACTTATGGAGTTAAGATTAATCAATACAATGTTACTCCTAAAGGTGAAAAAGGTACTTTTATAGGAGAGGCTGATGCATTTGATGTGTATGCAGAAGAACATAAAAACTGGCTTAACTCTAATAATTTCAATTTAAAATAATGGCTATATCGCTTAATACTCCTCCTTCTCAAAATACTACTCCCAAAAAAGGTATCAGTGTAAATACTCCAGCTCCTAGTATAGCCCTTCCTCAACAGGTGGGGTATACTGGCTATGGAGAATCTCAGTACGACAGACAACCTCTGACTTTTGAGAACCTTCAGAATCTAAATGAAATAAGAGCTAAAGAGCAAGGTGCTTTTGATAAGCTTGGTAATGGATTAGCCAATATGACTACTAGTGCTTTTACTGGAGCACTTGAGTCTACAGTAGGATTTGTATATGGTGCAAGCCGGGCATTTGTATCTGGTGAGGCTGATGACCTTTGGAATAATAAGTTTGGACGAGCTTTAGATTCAATCAATGAGTCTGTAAGAGAGAGTAATCCTTTCTATTACTCTGAAGCTGAAAAGAATGCCAGTCTTCTTGGTTCTATGGGGTACCAAAACTTTTGGTTTGATAAAGTATTAGGAGGAGCTGGATATACTGTAGGTTCTTTACTTGCAGGTATGGGGATGTCCAAGCTTTTTAATATGGGTAAGAGTGCCCAACTTGCTTCTCTTGGAGACGAGGCAGCTATAACTGGAAAATTAGGAAGTACAGTTGATGACTTAGGACAAGCTGCAGCAAGTAAAGGACGTTGGGACTTAAGTAAAGAGATGGCTTTGGGTATGACCTTGGCTCATGGCGAATCTTCTATGGAGGCTCGTCAAACTTATGACCAGACTAAAGATTTTTATTTTAAAGCACGAGAGTTAGGAGATCCTGCAAATCCAGACTTTGATCCTCAGTATGCACAATATGCTGGTCTTTCAGATGATAGAATTGAGAAACTAGCAATTGATGCAGGTAACACCAATTACCTTATTAACATGCCTATTACTGGTGGTACAAACATGCTGTTACTCGGCAAGTTTATAAACCCAGGTAAGCGTGCTGCTATTAAAGAGTATAATACTATTGGTACTAAGACTCTTGAAGATGGTACTATACAATATTTTGACAGGCTTGCTACACAAAAAGGTAAAGCCTACCTTAATGCAGGTAAAAAATTCCTTGAAGGATTTGTACCAGAGTCTATACAAGAAGGAGCGCAATATGCTTCTAACATTGCATCACAAGAGTTTGTAGACCAGTATCAAGTTGGTAAAGAAGATTGGGTGACATCTTTCTTAGAAGGTACAGGTGAAGCTTTGAGCAGGACTTTCACAGATAAAGAAGGTCTTGAATCTATTCTTGTAGGAGGTATAGTGGGTGGACCTTTTGGATTAAAGGGTGCACGGGCAGAGCGTTTGTCTAAAGAAACTAATACAAAAGAACTTGTAGATGCTCTTAATGCTGACCCCACATTCTCTCAAAGCAGTCAAGTTGTTAAGGATTACTTAGCAAGTGTAAAGACTGCTAATCAAGGTGAAGAGTATTTGAAACAAGGGGATTTGTTTAATGCTAAGAATAAAACAGACCTTGCTCTTAACAGATACATTAAATCTCAAATAGATAAAGGTGCTGTAGATTATTTCAAGACTCGTATTGAGTCTATGAAAGATATAGACGAGGCAGAGTTGCAGCAATACTTTGGCCCGGGTACTACTAAGCAAGACCTTGATAAGATTCTTGCTAAGACTGAGGAACTTGAAATTCTTAATGATAACCTGACTACCTTGTATGGTATTTCAGGAGGTACAGAAGAACAAAGGAAGATTAATGCTGATATTAGGAACAGGTTTTTCTTTGCAGCTTCTACTATAAAAGATATAGAAGCCCGTACTAAGAACATAGAGCAAGAGATTCTTGATATGCAGAATCCTAAAGCTACTAATCTTATTCAGCTGCGTAATAATATATACGCACTATCTTCAGAAAAAGCTTCTAAAGATTTTCCTTCTGCTAAAGAATACAATGAGTATATAGCAGACTTAAAGACTAATGCAGTAGAAGCTTACAACAAAGCTTTAGATCAATTGCAGGCTGAAAGTCCTGTCCAGGCTGCTGATATTGTCAATTTATTTGCAGATCTTAATAAACTTACTGAACGTAAAGTTGACTATGTAAAGTATTATAATGCTTTACAAGACCCTACTAAGGCTTTAGCTCTTGTTCAAGGAGAAGAGCAAGCTTTAAATGAGTTATTAGAGTTAGCTGCAACTGCGGCAGAACAAAAGAATCAGGAAGAGCGCCAAGTTAAAGAAGCAGCACTTCCTGCTGAATTGATCAATAACGTATTTAAGAAAGACGTAGAGGCTAAGAACATAGTACAGGATTTAGAAGGTAAAGAACTTGACCTTGCTACTATGAGTGATGCAGACTTACGTGGTTTGCGTGAAGAAGTAGGCGCAGAAATGTTGCTAAAAGAAGAGACTCCTGAACTACAGGCTTTATATAATTCTCTAAATAAAGAGATAGACTCTCGTGAAAATACTACAGCTGATACTCTTGTACAAGAATTAAGTCTTGCTAAGACTCCTGAGCAAGTAGATGCTGTTGTAGCTAAAGCTGCAGAAGCTGGGTTTATTGCCAATCAAGATGTACTTAATAAGGTATATGAAGAATTGGCTAAACGTCAAGAGGCTTTAACTAAGACTATTGATGAAAGTAATAAAACCAAGTCACCTTTTCAAGATGTACGTGAATTCCTTAATGCTTTTGTAGCTGTAGAAGAAGGACCTGAGTCTGCAAATCCTTTAGATAAACTAGCTAGACAAAAAGCTAGAGCTACTACACAAACTACTCTTGATGAGTTGCTTATCTCTAACCCTAATGTTCTGAATGAAGTTACTCTTAAGATAACTAAGAACACTGGTGCTCAGCGTGTTACTGCTATTGAAGGATCAGCTTATGCCTTCAGCAGTTCTCCTTTGACTATGGCTATCCAACACAATGGAAAAGACATAGCTTATATTCCTTACTATGGTAAGTTTGTAACTCCTCAAGGCCAGCTTATTGATCCTACTCTCATGTCTTATGAGCAGTGGAAAGCTATCTTTAGGATAAATGTAAACCCAGAAAAGGGTAGAGGTACAGAAAAGAACTTTCAAGATTTTACAGCAGCTTATCAAGCAGCTAAAAAGTTCTTTATATATGTAGATGAGAATCTTGCTAAAGGTAAAGAGACTTATACTAATGCTGAACTTAAGGAACTTATAAATCCTAAAGTCAACATAGGTTCTTTTGAATTTTCTCCCACTGTTACTGATGAGAATCTTCTGAGCAACTTTGATCAGCAAAGGCCTTTGTACAGAGATGGGAATGGTAATGCACTTATTGTAGATACTAATTCTCCTGACCCAAGGAACTATAAAACTGTACAACAGATTACACTTGACAGGACTGGTAAAGTCAAAGAAGAATACAAAGATGCTTTGGCTGCTTTGGCAGAAAGGAAGTCTAGTGGTAAGATTCGTGGCTCACGTCTTAGTCAAAGATATGTCACTCTTGTAGAACATCCTCAAGGTACAATTACTCTTAAAGGAGACACAAAGAAATATGAATGGGTACCTCTTGTACCTTCTGTATATCCTGTAGAGAATCTTCTTAATACTCTTAAAGCTTATCAAGCTGACAAGACTAAGAGTAATAAAGAGATGGCTGCTGAGTTAAACTCTCAGGTGTTCTTTTCACTGCGTAGTGGCTGGGATGTAGGTCTGTACTTTAGTAATGATTACAAAGAATTCAGTCTGGAGTTTAAGTATGGAGGTGAACCTTCTGTATTTGCCAATGTAAAGATTAGTCCAGATACTACTGCTGCTCAATTTATTGAAAGCCTGAATCAAAGTTTGCAAGATCCTAACAGGCCTCAAGTTTTCCAAGGTAATCCTGCGTATAAAGAAATCTTTGGTAGTACTACAGGTATTAGTGAAAGTAACTTTAGGACTCAGCTTCCTACTCAGCTTTCTGAGCTTAGTACAGAAGAAGCAATGTCTTCTTTTTACTCATTGCTCACTCCTAATGTAAAGAGTAATCTTTCTCTTGGTATTAAATATAGTGCTCCTAATGTAACAGCTACTACTCCTGTAGCTACACAACAAGCACCTACTACTGTAGATCCTAGGGCTGATATAGAAAGAAGGAGACAAGCAGAATTAAACAGTATTGAAGAAGTTCCTAAATCTAAAGGGTTACTAGGTAAGTTAGAAAATTTACTTACTACTGAAAAATATCAGTATCAAAGGATTGTATCTCAAGCAGAGAATAGTGATGAATTCACTCTTTATACATTTGGTAATTCTATAGAAGAATTTCAAAAAGAAATTAATGCTAAGTATGATGCAGAACTTGCTGCTTTAGAAGGTACTCCTCAAGCTCAGCCCCAACAACCCCAAACTCAACCTACTGCACGTCGTAATCCTCGTGGTGCTGTTAAAATGGATCCTACTAAACTGGATCCTGGTGCTCAAAGTAGTGGCGAGACTAAGCAGAGACAGAGGGATTTAACTTCAGCTTTTGCATATATCCGTAGTGTACTTGGTGCTTCTATAAATGTAGAAGAGCTGCGTGCTTTAGAAGATAAGCTTGCCAATGGTACTGTATTATATGGAGACTTCAAAGATAATCTGATTAGGCTTTCTAGGTTCTCGCCAGTAGGTACAGAATATCATGAAGCATTTCACGCAGTATTCCGTTCATTCCTGAATGATGCTGAGATTCAATACTACTTAGACGCTGCTAAGCAACAATACAGAGCTGAGTTAAAAGCTAAAGGTATTAGTATTGTAAAGCAAGCCGCAGAGTTTAAGAAAGAATTCTTAGCTAAGAATCCCGGCACTAAGTTTACTGACCAGCAATTGTTTGACCTTATGCTTGAAGAGTATATGGCAGACAAGTTTATGGCATATAAGAAGGCTAATAATACCCAAAAGAAATCTGGTTTAGCTGGTATACTGCAAACACTGTGGGAGAAGCTTAAGAACATACTGGATGTCTTTGTAAATAGTAAAGAAGCAGATGCATTTGACGGACTATTCAAAAAGATAGACTCAGGTGCATTCAAAAATAAAGTGCCTGTGTCCAACAGGTTTACTGGTACTATCCTTCCTGCAGAGATTTCTTTGTTTGCTGGAACTACTTTTGAAAAGGATGCTAATGGTAATGTAGTACTTGATGAGTTCAACAAAGAAGTAGTATTACCTGTATATCTTCCTGAGCATATAGCTAACCAAATCATTGGTACTGTAGTCAGTGAAGTGTACAATAAAACTAAGGCTAATCCTAAAGCTTCTACTGAGAAACTTATCAATGATGCAATAGATAATTTCCATTCTAACTTTAGCTTAGATGCTCGTGCAGATGCTATTGAAGCTTCAGGTAATGAGAAAGCTATTGATTTGTATTACAGCATAGAGTTTGCATTGAATAAAGACTCTTATATAAATGAGAAGAACTTTGCTAAATCTCCAAGAGTTGAAATATCCAACGCAGTAAAAGCTGCTTTGAAGAGTTTCAAGATTGAAGAAGTAGTAGTAGAAGAGAATGAAGGAGAGACAAGTGATGAAACTCCAAAAGGAGGAGACACTCAATCTCCTGAAAGGAATAGGGATTTAAGCCAAGAAAACCTTGGAGGATTTAAGAATCTAAGTAAGAAACTCAAAGCGTACATTTCTCTTACTACTTATACTACAAGTCTCAATGACTTCTTTGGAGTAAGCAATGTATTTCCTACAGAAGATACAATTACTCTTGCAGTAGATACAAAGAGAGTGTACAATGGTATAGCCAAGGCTACTCAAAACTCTTTGACTAGCAAAGAGGTCATGACCAAACTTGTACATTATAGGAATGTATCCCAAGAGTCTAAATACGTAATTGATAGGTTGCTTAAAGATATAGGGTTTAATCTCGAGTCTTTCTTAGACTCAGGTGAGTACTCTGAAAAAGATCTTAACCCTAATAATGTAGATCTATACCAAGCTTTTGTGAAAGGTTTTAATCTGCATTCACATGAGCATGAGTTTACTCAGCATGACTTTACATTAGGTGTAACTCGTTCTTACTCTTCTAATAGAAAGACTGCTGACCAGAAACAGTTTGAAGACTGGGCTTCTAGTTATATAAAGAGCTGGCAAGGCTGGGGTAATACTCCCGAGGCTAAGCTTGCTTATACTAGGGCTAATATTGTACCTCTTCTTAGTACAGCTACCAATATACTTAACTTGAAGACTACTGAAGAGTTGTCTGATCAAGATGTGTTGGATAGGATGGATACTTTAAGTGAAGGCTTACAAGCTATAGGAATTAAACTTTCTGATGGCTACCTTAAGTTCCTTGTCTTAAACAATCCTAACTATGTAGCTATGAGTGACATGCAAAAGAGCTACATAGATTCTTTTGGCTATAACATGCTGGAAGACCAAGCTTATTTTGTATCAACACTTGATGAGATTGTAAAACATATTAATGCAGGTAAGAATCCTTTTGTACGTGACTATGAGCAAGTGAAGAAGGATGGTAAGGATACTCAAGTAGAATATGGATTAGTCAGCAGGGTTATTACTCTTGCTAAAAACAATGAAATATTCGATGAGACCCTTTCTCCAAATTCATTCCTTACTGCAGATAATAAGACAGTATACAGTTTGCAAAAACCTACTGCTGATAGTATTATTACCCTTGCTATAGCTAGGAATAGGGAAGATTTGTTGCCTCTTAATTATGAGAATGATCCTTTCTTTAAAGATCATTATCTTTTAAAGAACCCTTCTTTCCAAAAAGTCAAAGCTTTCTTAAAGATTGTACGGGAAGATGGTGGTAGGGTAGTACCTCTTAAAATCAATAAGTTCGGTAAACTTGAAGCTGATACTACACAAGAGAGTGAAGCAGGTGTAACATTTGGAGATTATAAAGCTCGTGAGTTAGCACTTGCTGAGTACAGCCATTACCTTGATGCTAGGTTTGATGGTAGTATTGGAAGAGGTCAGGTACAAGTAAGACCTGTTATTCTGGACATCATGGAGAATTCTAACTCCTTGAACATGATTCCTCTTCCTACAATCAACACTATTGACAAGCAGGGTAAGATTACTGAAGAGTACAAAAAGGCTATACGTGCAGAAATAAAAAGAGAGTGGGATAGGATTCAAAGGGTTAAAGCTGAAGAAGGTAACCCTGCTGATAAGATAGAAGGATTTAACTGGGGTGCTGACCCTGAGAATCTTACTAAGCTTCGTGGATATAAGTTCTGGCATTTCCAGAATTTACTGGAGTATGGTGGTTCTAACTTGCGTACAGAACTTGAGGCTACTGATAATTTTGAGCAGTACTCTGATCAGATATTAGAGCAAGTTGATAAGTACTTTACTGCTCAGATTCAAGAACATCTTGATAATCTGGCTAAGCTAGGTGTAGTAAAGCGTGAAATGCAGGATGGTAAACCTGTGTATATCAACGTATTACTTGATACTAGGTATGGTCGTCGTAAGTTTATCAAACAAGGTAAATGGCAAACTGAGACCCCAGAGCAGCGTAAGAAACTTATGGAGGCTATGAAAGCTGAGAAGCTTGGTACTCCTTTTACAAGTGAATATGCCGGGGATAACATTGCTCAAGTATTTTTAAGCAATTACTTAAACAGGCTTTCATATAATCAATTCATCAAAGGAGATGCTGCAGAAGTAGTAAAGAATCCTGTAGATTGGTTTAAGCGTGCTAAAGCCCGTAATGCTTCAGGTGATTCTTTGTACAGCGAAGAAATGCCTGAAACACGAGTTGCTATTATAGGTAAGCGTGGTACTGATGGTAAGTTAGAAGATCCAAGTAAGTACTTCCAAGTTACTAACAGGGTATTAGACATGAGTAATGCTGAAGATGCTGCAGAGTGGGCAGCAGCTGAAAAAGCCATTATGGATAATACTGAGTTAAATGATACTCAGAAAGAAAAGGCACTTAAAGACCTTAGGAAAAAAGGTAAAGTAGACATAGCTGACGCACAGGGGTATGTTACTACCAAAGCTTACAAGCAATATTTGCATGCATTAGGTCGTCTTACTAAACAGACTCGTGCACTCTATGAAAAGATTGAGCGTGGAGAGAAGTTAAAACCTGAGGAGTGGGCACTACTTAAGCAAGAGAATGTAATGGCAAACTCTCTTAAAGTAGTGTATTATGATGGTCAAAGGTTTTACAAGTTATCTGTACAAAATTTGAGTAAAGAAGAAGTATCTACAGTAATAGATGGAGAAAGGGTAGCTATACCTGGTATGGAAGTTAAGTTCAACATGCTCCAACAAATGGAAGAGCATAGTATTGATTTGCTTATTCCTCCGTCTGCTTCTAAGATGCTTACTAAAAATGTAATTGAACTTAATGATCAAGATACATTTAAAGTGTCTGATCCTGATAAGCAAGTAACTAGTATTAGTAATTTGTTTGCAAGGCTGCAGCAAGAAAACCCAAGTAATAAAACTGAGATTACTAATCCTACTCAGATGCAAAACATCATTGAGGTAGAGCAAGACAAGTCTCAAGAAATTACTTACCCGTTTAAAGATGGTATTAAGACTGTAGGAGATTTGCTGAAGCATTATGATGAAGCTCAAGCACAAAAAGTAGCACGTAGTTATGTACCTGCTAAGTCTGTAATCTTTGCTTTGACTAATGGTAAAACTGATCCTAAGATGGGTCGTCTTGCAAAGATTATGCGTGAGAATCTTATAAAGACAGGCGCTACTGGACAATTGCTGGATTTCTTCCAAGTCAATATGGATGGAGTACCTGTGTTTGACTTTGCTAATATGCCTCACACTACAGCTAAGTTCGAGGCTATGTACAATGCACACTTTAATAAAGTGTTCAATCAAAAGATTCCTGGTTACAAAACTACTCTTCAGTCAGGTTTTGGTCATCAGCTTATGTATTATACTGATGCTAATGGTAAAGAGACTATTGTAAACAGAGCTATGTTTGATAGTGACCCTTCTAAATACATGGCTGATTACAAGTCAGGTAAATTGAAGGTACGTGACTTGGCTTACAACAAACCACGTCTTGATGCAAATGGTAAAGAGATAGGTAGGTATTCAGAGTTTGTAATGGCTGCTCATTTTGCTGAACAGTTTGGATTAAAGCCTGGAGATATTATCCCTGAAGAGATTGCTTATATGTTTGGTCTGAGGATTCCTAGCCAAGATAAGCACTCTGCTATGGCACTTAAGCTTGTAGATGTACTTCCTTCTCATGCAGGTTCTAATGCAGTGTTTCCACACGAATTAGTCAAGCTTACAGGATCTGACTTTGATATTGACTCATTCTATATTCATAGACCTGCCCATTACATTAAAATGGTAAATGGTAAGCCTAAGTTTATGCTGTATGGAAACAAGGAAGACTCTGCATTTGACCAATATGTAGAATATTACAAGCAAGACGGACTTGTTCAGTTGCTTGTAGAAGAATACACAGGACAATCTTTAGAAGAAACACCAAGTAAAAACTTAGTTTTAAAGGCTATGCAAGAACTTGGTTTACCTTCAACTGCTGAAGAGTTTGCAAAAGAGGCTAAGGAGAAAGGTGAACTTAATCCTGCAGTACTTGATAATGAGATTCTTAATGCTAAGATTGTCCTTCATACTAATCCTGCAATTCGTAAAGTAGCAAGCACACCTGCTACAATAGATGAAGTAGAAACAGTACTTACTGAAATAGCTGAAGCTAAAGGCTTTAAAAAATATTCAGAGATGGATGTTAACTATGATGTAAGTTCTTTGGATGCCTTGATGCAAGCCCTTGATTCAAACAGGGCTGGTCAAGAGTCTATTGGAGCTGCAGTAAATGCTACTCAGATTGCTGGGCGCTTGATTGAAGCTAAGATTACTATTGGAGAATCTTTCCGAGAGAATCTTCCTGACATTAATAATTACAGGGCAAAAGGTTACTTAGGTTATTTGACTGAAGATCAGAAAAGAGTCATGGACTTACTGTCTACTCTTACTTCAGCTATGACTGATAACCCTAAGTATGGGTTTGTAAATAAACTAGGTCTTACTATTGATGTACTTTCAAACGTATCTAACCTTGTAGCATTAGGTTATCCTTTGCGTGAGTCTTTGTTCCTTGTGAATCAAGACTATGTAAAAAGGTTTACACAGTTTGAAGCAAACAAGCGTAATCCTTTGAGGCCTTTTGGAGAGAAGTTTACAAACACTGCTAAGTTCTATCAGTCTTTACAAAACGAGATTAAAAAAGAGTTGGAAGAGTTAGCACCTGATGGTAAATATGATTTAGACTCTGCAGAATTTACAACAGAAGATTTAAAAAATGGCTTGTCTACAGTAGATGCTGAGGATAAAGCAGCTCGTATAAATTATCTTGTAACTAATTACAAAGCACTTAATGCTTATACTAACTTAGATGTTATTACAAGTAATTTTGCAAGAGTAGGTAGTATCATTAAACTTACTAAAGGTTCTGGTTCTACGTTTGAAGAAGAGTCAGCTATCATTGAAAACCTGAATAAGTTTAAGATTGATGTAGAGAAGACTAATGGCAAATGGCGTTTAGTTTCTACAGGTGAGAATAAAGTGTTCCCTGGTATTTTAAAGGTATTCAAAGACCATAAACTTACTGAAACTAACCTTCTTACACTGGCAGATAAACGTAGTAATACAGGTACTATTGCTTTGAGTCAGACTCAGGGTGTTCAAACTATGATTAGAGGAGCTTGGGCAAATCTTAAAGGTATCATAGGTAACCCAGAAGCTAAGTGGAATGCTACTAAAAAAGCAGCTCTTTCTTTCCTTACTATCAAAGCTTATACACAGCAGCAAAAGAACACTGTTCTTGCAGTAGAGAATCCTGCTGAACTTTTGTATAGGTTAGAAGATAAACAAGTAATGTTATTTGATGAATATCAAAGACTGTCTTTGGAGTATCCGGAACTTGTAGGACAAAGTGCTGCATTATACAGCTTAGGATTCAGACCTCAGACTACAAATGGATTTATGGGTATTGCGTATAACTCTACCAAAGGTAATCCTGAGTTTGAGAATAGGCTTACAAGTGACTTAGAAAATCTGTATAACTATGAGCAGACTAGACCTTTTGTAATTAAGCTGTTTAATTACCTGATTGCTAAAGATGCACTTCAATTCAGGAATAACTCTTTCATTAATATCATGCCTTCAGCTATGTTCAAAGCATACAGTAAGGCTACTAAGAAGGTACTTCAGCTTTATAACAACCCTGCAGCTACAGATGTAGAGTACAAAGCATTATTTGGTAAGAGTCAAGCTGAAATGGCTAATGAATTTGCTGAATTGTATGTACGGGATTATAGTAATGGGCCCGAGTTATTCTACTTCAAAGAAGATCTTAATCCTACAAATGTTCCTGTAACTAAGAATGAAGATGGTTCTTACACCTTTGATCTATTTAAAGGTTGGCAGTCTTTGAGTAAAGATGACTTGATGGTAGCTTTACAAAACTCTGTTGACCCTGAGACTGGAGAAGAGTTATCTCATACAGAGATTAGGAATAACCTTAAGGACAAGATGAAAGAAGAGAACATTGCTTTGTTCTTAGAGAATCTTGAAAACCTTCAAGCTGTATTTAAAACTGTAACTGTTGTAGAAGGTAAGAAACGTACTACTAAAGTTATATTCAGAGATGGTTTTAAAGCAAAAAGTATACCTGGTATTTTAGTCCTTAAAGAAGTTCTTGACAGTACAGCTACTAAAGAAGGTATTCAATACTCTACTGTTGAAAGGTCTGCTTTAGGATCAAAGGCTGGAGTAAAAGCTACTTATGTAGTAAAGCCCTCAGTAGGAGATAAGTTTAACAAAGTCCTTTCTTTTGGTATGGGCTTAGAGCAAGCTGAAAAAGTTACTCAAGATAAGCTAAAGAAGCCTGAGACTCCTACTGAGTTGAATGGAGAAGAAGAAGCTACATTTGATCAACAAGGTGTACTTGATAAAATTCTAGCTGTTAAAAAAGCTGCTCCTCAACCTGTAACATCTGCTGAACCTGTACAAAGTAATCCTTTAGATAGATTGGCTTCTGCTAAAAAACAAACTGCTGAGAATAGTACCTTTGCAACAGATCCTGATGCAGTACCTTCTGAAGAAGAACAGCGCAAAGCTTTAGCTGCTGCATATGAAGCTCAGGGTATGGGTAAACTTGATGCTTTGAGTAAAGTCAAACGTATGACTCCTCAAGAAAGATTAGAAGAATTTAAGAAAATCTGTAACACAAATATCTAATGCAATTTTGTCCGAATAAATCACACCCTATGTATAGGGAGATAGTTGACCAACTTGGTGAGGATAAAGCTATGCAAGCTTATATCCTTAACAGGTTTGACATTCCTGGTAGTGTAACAGAGGCTAAACGTATTCTTGAAAAAGAGAAAGAAGGAGTGCCTATTGTACCTGCTCAGCTTGTAAAGAAGGTAAAAGAAACTCTGCAGAAGCAAAGGAAGATTTATCAGCAGCAGCCTTTAGCCCAGCGGCTTGTCCAAGAGATTGACACAATTTTATTTAACTTGGATCAAGGGAATAGGTATGAAGGTATGATGTATTTGATACGTGCTGCTAATAGCAAAGTAGCTTTTGCAGAGCAGCGTATCAACTCTATCAAAGACAAACTGCTTACAGGAGAGTATGATAAACTCAGTGATGCAGAAAAGAAAGACATTGCTGAGACTTTAAATGATGCTAAAGAGTTTGTCTCTACGTATAATGTACTTGATGATATTTACAAACAAGTGTTTCGTCAAGAGAATAGCTCAGTGTTTGGCAAACATGGTAGTTGGTTAGGTGATGCTATTCAAAGAAGAAGAGATATTATCAGTGACTACCAAGATTTATCTTATGCATTGACTGTCAAGTGGTTAAAGCCACAGATGGACAGAGTAAATGAGAATCTGCGTAAGAGAGGTAAAGATGATATGCAGCTTACTGAAGACCGTCTTATGGAGTTACTCAAGTATGCAGATGCAGATGTAAGTGTAGTTACAGGACTTATTGGTACTGTAGCTAATAGCCGTGATCCAGTTTTAGGTTTAGTAGCTTCTACAATCAAGCGTGAGATAGAAAATTCACGTATGGCTCAAATTGAAAGACGTGATAAATTGTATAGTTTATACAAAGCTGTACCTGGTAGTACTGGAGATCAAGAAGAATTTAATAAGCCTTACTATCACTATGTAGAGCATAAACAGTTTGTACCAGAAGTAGATAAGAATGGTAAGCCTATCATAGAGAATGGTAAGAAGCTTGGTAAATGGGAATACACTAAAGTAGCTGCATTCCACACTCCTCTTCGTACTGATTTGTTTGAAAAGAACAAAGATTTGTTTTTTGAAAAACTTAAAGCCAAGTATGGTGATAGGAAGCCACTGATCGGTACACAAGAGTATTTAGAGTGGACCAAAGAAGTAAGTGCTTGGTATAAAGCCAACACAGAGATTACTAATACTAATACTCTTATTGAAGAAAAACGTAGTACTCTTTCTCCTCAAAAGTTCCAAAGATGGCTTGAAGATAATACTACAGAGATTGACAATTACACTTATGAAGATGGTACAAGTGTAGCTGATTACTACAATCCTAATGAAATATACTCTAAGAACAGTAAAAAGATTGTTTTGTACTCTGGTGAATTTAAACAACCTTCTACTGCTAAATATAGGAATGATAAATACTATCAGCTAGTAAACTCTAATCCTTATTATGCTGAGTTGTATAAAGCTTATGAAGAAGCTAATAACAAGCTTCACCCTGCAAGGAGGCTTAAGCATGGAATTATCCCTCAGGATATAGATGACCGTAGGATTTCTTATATTAAAGATCCTATTAAAGCTGCTAAAGCTGATGCTAAAAGGTTTATACAAATAGATAGTTATGATAGGGAATTTGGTGTAATTACACCTTCAGGTGAACTTAAAAAATACGTACCTATTCACTTTACAGAACTACTGCCTGATGACCAGCTTAGCAAAGATTTATTGCAAAGCGTGTTAAAGTTTTCTCAAATGGCTGATACATATGAGGGTATGAATAAGATACTTCCTAATGTATCAATCCTTACAGACCTTGTAAAAGGTAATGTACAGCTAAATATTACACCTCGTACAGCTCTTGGAGAACTTAAAGATGCTGTAACTAATGCTGAATGGACTGAAGCTGATGCTCAGAAAATAAACAACCAGCTTCTTGAGTTCTTGGATAAAGTAGTATATGGCCAAGGAGAGATTATAGATAAAATCCCAGGTACTAATATTACTGTAAACAAGTTAGCACAAAAAGCTGGTGCTTTAACAGCTGCTATACAGTTGATGGGTAACCTTACTTCAGCTATAAACAACGCTACAATAGGTAACTTCCAAAACTTAATGCAGACTGTTGGAGGTAGATATTTCAGTGCTGGAGACTATGCTTCAGCAACAGCTGAATACACTGCTTCTATGCCTCAGCTTGTACAAGATGTAGTAGATGGAGTACCTAAATCCAAGATAGGCATTCTTGCTGAAGTGTATGATGCAGTACAAGGAGAATTTGCAGACATGTATGGCCGTAAAATTACTGGTGGTTATGCTAGAAGGCTCATGACTACTGATGCTGGGTACTTCTTAATGAAAGGTACGGAGCAGCAGATTCAATACACTGCAATGATTGCTTTGCTAAAAGGTACCAAAGTAAAATTTAAAGGTCAAGAAATCTCACTTTGGGAAGCTTATGACAATAAATGTAAGCTTAAACCTGGTGTAGAGTGGACTGAAGAAAATCGTTTTAATCTTATGCAGAAATTGCACAAGATGAATAAGGAGTTGCATGGTGTATACAACCAGTTTGATTCTCCTAGTCTTAGCAGACGGTGGTATGGTAAACTAATCATGATGTTTCGTAAATACGTGTACCCTAGTATTAGAAAAAGGTGGGGGCGTGGATACGTAGATATGGAAGAAGGTGAATGGACTGCAGGATACTACAGAGTATTTATCAATAAGGTACTACAAGGATTTAAAGAAAAATCTTTAGAAGCTTGGAATGGTGCTACACCTGAAGAAAGAGAAGCTATCAAAAAGTCTCTTGTAGAAATCTCTGCATTTATTACAGCCAACATACTAATCTTTGGATTAAGTGGATTAGATGATGATGATGAGGCTACTCAACATGTAGAACTCCAACTTAGAAGGTTTAGTGATGACGTAGGATTCTATATGGGAGATGTAAATGCTTTAATGCGTATCATGAGTACTCCTGCAGTATCTATGGGGGTAGCTGAAAAGCTAGGTAGGGCTATGAAACAATTAATCTTTGCTCCTACAGAAGTCTATGAAAGAAAAACTGGACGGTACAATAAAGGAGACTATAAACTAGAGAAGGATATAACTGATCTGGTACCTATTCTTTCTAAAATTTATGATATTCAAGATCCTGAAAGTAACTTGAACTTTATAAAACAAAGAGCACTGTTTTAACTAGGAGAAAAGGGGGCTCACGAAGGGCTACTAATAAGCTTAAAGTAAAAAGAAAGGGGGCCATTACAGCCCCCTTCTCTTTCAAACAACAATGGAACACACTATACACTTTCTTCTATTAGTTCAGGCTTAAATTGCTGCATAAATACTTGCTTGTCTTTGATGTACTTTTCTACTTCTGGACGTGGCGTTTTAAGGCTGGGTAATACCCCCGAGTTAAGTAATGTCATTAAGATTGTAGCATACTTTTTTACAAATGGTTCTTTACCATTAAAGAATAATATGTCAAGCTTTTTCTTGTAGTATATCAAAGAAGAGTGGTTTAGCCCCATTATCCTAGACAAGTGGCTAAGTTTTACATCATACTGCTCAATGATTATACAGCATGATACACTTACTACATCTGATGTTTTAGTAGAATACTTCTTTGGTTTATTAGTAATA
>JACCDU011399809.1_pt1 | contig 20159 bp, 18 predicted proteins | sample 7446081 | NCBI WGS metagenome assembly JACCDU01 (sample SAMN15323447, study PRJNA562643) | freshwater metagenome | isolation source: river surface water | place: USA:Blue River Watershed | collected 2017-08-17
GCGCTCGATCTTGCGTGCGTCAATGGCGTAACGGCGGTCGTGCCCTGGGCGGTCTTTGACATAGGTAATTTGCTCGACATAACGTTTGCCATCTGCGCGAGGCTTTAATTCATCCAACACGGCGCAAAGGGTGTTAACCACTTCAAGGTTTGGCTTTTCGTTCCAGCCGCCGATGTTGTATGTCTCGCCCACTTTGCCAGCTTCAAGTACGCGGGCAATGGCTCGGCAGTGGTCTTCCACATACAGCCAATCGCGCACTTGTTGGCCATCGCCATAAATAGGCAGTGGTTTGCCAGCCAAGGCATTCAGCAGCACCAAGGGAATCAGCTTTTCTGGAAAGTGATACGGCCCATAGTTGTTGCTGCAATTGGTGGTCAGCACTGGCAAGCCATAAGTGTGATGCCATGCGCGCACCAAATGGTCGCTAGCAGCCTTGCTGGCTGAGTACGGGCTGTTGGGCTCGTAGTTCTTGGTTTCTGCAAACGGCGGGTCGGTGGGCAGCAGCGTGCCATACACCTCATCGGTCGACACATGCAGAAAGCGGAACGCTTCTTTTTCTGCCGCAGGCAGCTCTTGCCAATAAGCGCGCACGCTTTCTAACAAGTTGAACGTGCCCACCACGTTGGTTTCGATAAAGTCACCGGGGCCGTGAATGGAACGGTCTACATGGCTTTCGGCCGCGAAGTTCAGCACAGCACGGGGCTTGTGCTCGGCCAGCAACTTAGAAACCAAAGCACGGTCGCCAATATCACCCTCCACAAAAATATGGCGCGGGTCGCCTTGAAGGGCATCTAAATTGGCCAAATTACCTGCGTAAGTGAGCTTGTCTAAATTCACCACGGCTTCGTCAGAGGACGACAGCCATGTATGGACGAAGTTACTACCTATGAAGCCTGCGCAACCTGTCACCAGTATCGACATTGCAACTCCCGCAATAAATCGAGTTTAAAAATCCAATTAATACGCATTTTTATGAATGAAACCTTTAAATACTGTAAGGAAAATAATCTTAAGATCAAACATCAACGACCAATTGGCAATGTAATATAAATCGTGCTCGATACGAATTTTCAAATCAGTATCACCCCGCCACCCATTAATCTGCGCCCAGCCTGTTATGCCTCCTTTAACTAAATGCTTTTTCATATAGTTAGGAATTTCATCTTTGAATTGCTCAACAAACATTGGCCGCTCTGGACGAGGGCCAACAATTGACATATCGCCTTTTAGAACGTTAATAAACTGAGGCAGCTCGTCAAGACTTGTGCGTCTAATAAATTGGCCAAATCTACTGGTAGCCTTAGCAGATGCCCCCCCCCAATTGACCCCACCTTTCTCAACGTCTACGGGCATAGAGCGAAACTTTAACATTTGGAACATCTTGTTATTCAACCCTACGCGCTCTTGTCGATAAAGAATTGGGCCAGGTGAACTTAATTTAACCCCCAAAGCAACAAACAACAGCAGAGGGCTTATCACCAACAAAATGAGGAATGCAATCACCTTATCCTCTAACCATTTAACAAATATATTTATACCCGTCATTGGCGTAGCAGATAAATCGTACATGGGAAATCCAACGATTTCACTCACACCGTGATTCACCAAACGCACGGTAAACAGGTCTGGCACAAAGCGTATTGAGGCCGTAGTATGCCTAAGGGTATGCAAAGTATGGCGCAGCATTTGCTCATCTCCTAGTGGCAAAGCTAGCCATACTTCATCAGATGATTGAGATGCCAAATTTGCAAGATCTAACTCAGTAGCGCTCTTTAGATGGGAAACGACCTTGTATCCAGACCAACCCGACTCACTAACTTGCCTTTTAATTTGCTCAGCAAGATCTCCAGCTCCAATCAACACAACATGCCGTAAGTTGATACCCTTACGACGAATAAAGCGAAGCACCAAGTATGCAATAAAATGTGTAAGCCACAATAGACCGACACCAGTTAGCACCCAGGCAAAAAACCATAGCCGTGAATAATCTTGTGAGACCTTAAATGTGAAGAGCCAAAGCAACAACAGGGCAGAAATAATCAGCCATTCTGTAGCAACTCTTGCCAGCATAGCAGCCATCTGGGCGCCTCGCCACGAACGCTGCCCGTCTCCAAATATCAGAGGAAGCAATACGCCACCCACAAAAATCAGTCCGTAATATCCCGTCAAATCAGCGGGGAACTCTGCTGGCAGCGCAAGCGACTTGCGAATAGCCAGCGCAACTACGCCAGCGATCATAACAACAACGGCATCCATACCGCGCACAAGGTATGGTACAGCTGTTGTAGAAAACCTCAGTCTATTAGAACTCATTTTTTAACTCACTACTGAGCCAATAACTTTTATGCATGCTTAGCAGAGGAAGCCAGCGCTTAGGCAGATTGCGATACAAACGTCCAAGCCGATAACCCGCAAGCTTGACCACTGTTCGTACCAATGAAGATGGAATTAACCAAAATGCATTTTCAAATAGATATTTAAGCTCTGATTTCACGTATCGAACGCCTTCACCAGTTGCGCCGCTAAAGTTACTTAGCAACCAAGACTGCTGCGAATGCAAGACGCCAATGTCAAAATAGCGCCGAAATTCTTCACCAATTGAATAATCATGCGAATGATATACACATGCAGTAGCGACATACGCAGTCTTTTTGCCGGCCAAAATCAACTTCGCAGCAGCACAAGTATCTTCGCCCAAAATAATGTCACCATTAAAACCGCCAATTGATATCAAATCTTTAATGCGGTACGCCGCAAAAGAGTTTGACATAAAACACGTTTTAATACCCAGCTTAGCAATTGACTCCTTGGATCTAACATCTGAAACTGCCGAATAATTAAATAAACGAGCATGACTAGCCAATACCCCAGCCCCGTCATGCGGCAGCTGCCTGCCGAAAGCAGCCGCCACATCATCATTTTCAAAAATCGAAATTAGATTTTTTATAGCCTGCGCGCCGTCAAGTATGGCATCTTGTGTCAAAAAAATCGCAATATCGCATTCATCTTTAATTTGCTCAACACACTGCTGGCGGGTTGCGCCATGATTAAAATCACTTTTATCAATGATCTGCACATCAAAACCATACGCACTTGACTTCTCGATTTGACCATCATTTGAGCCTGAATCCACGATCAAAGCCCTGACAGGCCTAAGCGTTTGCAATGCAAAAGCCTCAAGCCAAGCTTGCCAACGAACACCAGGGTTTAGCGTTGGCACAATTAAAGCAAACTTCAACGGAATGTTCATAGATACACCATGATATCAGGCGCACTAGCTGTTCATGTGCGAAAATCTCCAAAAAACCAGTTCGCTAGACCATGAATCCCTCGCCAAGGCATCCTTACTACATCATTGCACCTCCATATATACGTACGTCTGCAGGCGTGCGCGTACTTTACAAACTTGCTGATTTAATTAACAAGGCCGGAGGTTCAGCATACATTTATCTTCGACCGCATAGCTATCATGCATCGGCTTCATCGCCAATGGATATTGCACCCTTTCTTACGCAGAAAACGATTGACTACCATTTCGCAAATGGGATTACACCCATTGTTATTTACCCCGAAACTATCAAAGTAGCCAAATTCAGCGCACCTGTGCGTGTTCGCTATCTGTTGAACTACGATGATCTGCTTTTCGAAAACGACCCGTTAACAAGCGATGATTTTCTTTTGTGTTATAGCAAGAACATTGAAGAAAAAATTAGTGCAAATATACCTAAGCAAGTTCTATTTCTACCGGTCTCTGATGCTTCGTTTTATCGCCCCCCAGCAGATAACAGCGTACGCAAAGGTGCCTGCTATTACGCAGGAAAGTTTAAATATAAATTTAATGGTAAAACTTTGCCAATTACTGACAATTTACCCGAAATTACTCGAGATCTACCTAACTCGCAAACGCCCGAAGAAATCAGAGCCCTATTCCAAAAGAGTGAACTTTTCTATTGCTACGAAGATTCAGCACTTGCACTGGAGGCCATGCTTTGCGGTTGCCCTACAGTTTTTCTACCCAACACACATTTTACTAAGACACTTGGCTCCATAGAAATCGCAAACATTGGCTACGCGTGGGGCAATACAGCCGAACAAATCTTTCACGCTCAGTCTACTGTTGGTAAATTTCGTGATAAATATATTGAACTTAACAAGTCGGTACTAAAATACACCTCGGAATTTATAACAAAAACTCAAGAGATAGCCGCACACACAAAATATTTAACGCCTTTTTTAAATGGCATTCCTATCGAAAAAAATAGACTCTTTATATTAATAGATTTATACAGATTCATATTAGAGAGCATTATAGATCTGGGTTTTGTAAATTTTTCCAAGATCGTATTTAAGCGAATTAAAACTGGCCGAATTCGTTTCATGAAATCATGAATAAAGTCATAAAATCTACAAACTCAACATATGTTGTGGCGCTGCAAAAGCTGGTTCAAGCTTTTTCCGGACTCGGAACCGCTTTAATGGTGACACACTTCTTAAGCCCTGTTGAACAAGGATACTATTACACATATGGCAGTTTGCTTAGTAGCTATATTATTTTTGATTTAGGCTTATCATCATATATTCTCCAAAAAAGCGCGCAGCTATCAAGCACGATAACGATCTACGCTGATGGAAAAATACATCCACAAGGCGAAAACCGCAACCACTTCATAGCATTTACACAATGGACCATGAGATTGTATAGAAATACTGGAGTGCTGACCTTGTTTATTTTAAGCCCACTTGGTCTATTAATTCTTAGCCAGAATAACAGTCAGGGTAATTTAAATCATGCTGCCGCATGGTTATTAATCACTACCGCCATCTCACTAAGCATGCCCACTATAGGATATTTTGCCATTTTAGAAGGTGCTGGTAAAATAACAGAAACATACTTACTTAGAATTGCCCACTACTTCTTAGGCACTGCATTCGCTTGGTTACTGATAGCTTCGGGTAATAGCCTGTACGCTCAAGCAATGCCTTTCATTGCGGCAATTATTCTCTGCTATATTTGCTTTCATTTTAAATATAAAAAGAATTTTCATATTACTATAATGAATAGAAATTATTCTTTTAATTCGTCAGTTCTTCCAAATACAAAATATACTGCAAGCATATGGTCATCTAATTACATCTTCTTAAATGGCGCTATTTTGATAGCGTTTGCATACGGACATGTGGAAACAGCTGGTCAGCTAGGATTAGCGATTATTATAGCGAACGTTGGAGGCGCCATTGCAATGTCTTCAACAACCGCACGAATGCCTGAAATAATAAAATTAATTGCTAATAACTCAAAAATGCAAGCATATTTAATCTATAGGAACAGCTGCTTATACTTTGCATGCTTATTTATTCTTGGCACTGTTTTTATGTTAGCACTTCGTTATGCGCTTGAAGACTATTGGCTCTTTTCTAGACTTCCTAATGTTTTAAATTTAACTTATATTTTTTTATCAATAGGGCTATACCATGCATCTAATTCATGCATTTCTTATCTTAGAGCAATGCAGATTAATAAACCATCTTTATTTAGCTTGAGTACTTTTTTGATTTTCCCACTTGGCACTGTACTCGGGAATAATTATGCAGATATAGCAGGGTTAGTCATGTGCATATCCATTTCTCCACTATTCTTTATCTGTGTATATTTGGTGCATAAAAGCAATAACCAGCTTAATTCCTATTAGTCAACCCCACTTGTTGCACTCTAATCCATTAATTAAAGGTAGTCATCCCCTTTTGCAAGGGCCTCAGAAGTATAAACGTTACGCAGCCATAGCCAGATGCTGCTTTGGTGCAAATCCACACAAGCTGGCTCGCCGCAACAGGCCCATCATATTCAGGCAAATAAATCTGGGTCAGCACATGACCACTGACCCAGATCAAGGCCAATCGCCATTGCTGAGACCACAGTTTAGCCAGCGCCTACATTGTGGCTGCGCATTCCGCAAGCAGAACAAACCCAAAGCCACTGCCACAAGTGGCACCACCAAGCTTGCCCAATCACTGCCGCCTTACAAAAGCACTAACCAGCAGACTAAGGCCCCGAGCACACCTTGAGCAAGACGCAGCCCATGCACCGAGGTCTAATCTGCACTTCCCTCAACCAGCGAGAGCGATAGTAAGAGCCACAAATTAACCGCTGTCGCCAGAACCAGAGTCAACCAGAGTAGTGGCCACACATCAGGCGCAAAGCCTGAGTCTGTCAGCGAAAAAAAGTACAGCCCCACCAGCCATAGCAGGACGAGAAAACTCAGGGTAAAAGCGCGATACCAGCGAAATGAAAAAGCCACCAAACCGCGAAATTTGAAAGCGTTATCACCCATGGGCTCCCACACATCCGAAAGTGCCAACCCTGTATGCAGGGCAGCATTTCACTGTACCAGAATCAACGATAAGCCAATATCAAACCGCGTGAAAATGGACGCTGCATTGAGTAGGCTGCGGTACCAGCCGTGCGCCTCAGGTAGTCAGCATATGAACGACAAATACAGCCGTTACAGAACCTGCAAATGCCTGCCAGGTACGCTGCAGGGCCAGTACCGAGGTTTACTTGAAATTACTCAAAAGACTGTCTCACCGCCATACCTAGCAAACACCGCCTCATCAGGCTGGTGATTTGCGGCGATAAACACTGACCAGGCGACCTCGATCGATCACCTCATAGTTATCCTTGACCACATCCCTATACAAGTTCCGCAAAACTTTGAGCTTTGGAATCCGTTGTTCCCTGTGCTCCACAAACAGACTTGGTTCAATATTCCAAACCGTCATGCGATTCATTTCAGCATCAAAATCTCGGTCGATATCGTTATCAACAAAGAGCAGCTCCGAACTCGCCAGCTGTTCCCTGACGCGTCTATATTCCTCTTTCGTCACGATCATGGAGCGCAGCTCAAAAAAAGGCAACGAGGTATATTTGCTTGCCAAAATCGATAGCATGCTATCGTATTTCGAAAGCATCGCAATTTGATTGCCCGTTGCGTGATGCTGTATTTTCTCAACGCTATCTGCAAACAATTCTGGATCAATTTTAGTAAGCATGCCCCGGGCACGTTGCAAATCCCAGCGGTAAGTCACATGGTTTTTAAAGGCCTGTTCGGCATGCCAGTAGTCTTGTATAAAAACACATCCATTGACGATCGTTGCCAGCAGGACCACGACAAGACCACAACCCGCTACACCGCGCCGCCATAAGGTTGCTCGCCAATCCACCAGATCTAGCAGCAGCAAATACGGCAGCATATACAGGCTAATCAGTGTAAAGAAGTGAGCGTGACCACCGCCCCAAACAAAATAGAAATACAAAAGCTGGGAGTAAAAGGCTGCAAAAAGAAAAACAAAAAACCGCCCTTGTTGAAACAGGCGACGCCCAAACACCAGCGCCACCAAAGCCTGCAGCAGAATGCTGAGCAACACCATGGCAAAGGCCGCCTGGGGTACATAAAAAGAATAAAAACCGTCCAAGAAATAGGCTGATGACGGGTTGGCGGCTAGCGGATACAGCTTGAGTGCAATAGCTGATGCCGCCATGACCAAGAGCACTGCCAGAAATAAACGTATACGATCCGCACCACTTTCAGCCCAGCGATAAACTCCGTAATACACCGCGGCCGCACAGAAAGCTGCCGCCATCAGCAGGCCGTATTCTTTGTTTGTAAAAATGGACAACACCACCAAGGCTCCGCCCAACAGGAAAAAGCCAATACGACGCCCCTGATCAAAACGCCAGGCGCAGAGAAAAATGAATAAATCGAAAAAATGTCTGACTGGCGCATGCCCAGGCGGATACTGATAAAAATAATAGGTGTTTGCGAAAAAACCCAAAGAACAAATCAAAACTGCGCCTGCACGTAAAGCAGGCTGTTTAAATACCGTCAAAACAACCACAAGAAAGATGAGGTAATAGAGCAAAAAACTGAGCTTGATGGCCTTTTCGTAATTGGGGAAAGAGAAGCCACCAAGCATATCCATGGCGAAAGAAACAGCCAGAATGCTCAGATAACCATACTGCGAGAAAACTTCATTCAGTGGCTTGCCGAGGCGAATTTCATTGATGGGCGCCAGCACAAAGGGTACCTCATGAAAGTAATAGCGGTCAAAGGCCTGCAATTTTTTTTCTTCAAAGTTTTTGTCAACAAAATCTATCTTTCGTTGTAACTCCATATCGCTCTCGGCTTGTAGGAGTGGAAACGACGCATACGATCGCTCCCACTGACAGCCCTCAATATATCCGGAGAGCGCAGCATTACCGTCTTGCGCCCTTTTTCCTGACAAATACCGCTCCCTCGCTACCTGCACAGATTCTTTATTCTGGCAGGCCCCATAATAATACTCAAAAAGTGGCGCATAAAAATAAGTAATTTCTGGCCTCAAATACGGCTCCAACACCAAATTTCTATTCAAATCGTGAGTGAGCCGATTAAACTTATTTTTAGATTGACTGATATTTCCATAAATATCTAGTGGAAAATACCGATAATCAAGATTTTTATTAAAATCCCAATTTGGCCTATTAAAAATACTGAGCGAAGAGGGAGTACTCGTAAAATTTGATTTAACCTCATTGATCACTAAATTCTTCGCCTCGAACTCGGCATTGCTGACCACCGAGCCATCAGCCAGAATGGTCTTCTGATCCAGATACAGATATTCGTTCTTGACTTTAAGATCAGAAAAAATATGAAATACCATGACAGTCATCTGCACAAGAACGACCATCAACACAGCCAAGCGCATGCCCAAGCCCCACTTATTTTTCAGAAAGCTCATGATCGCACTTGACCGAGAAATTGATGTAAAGATCCATAAAAAAGCAGAACGTCCACGTACTTGAAAGAAATACAAGGAAATAAAAAAACATCAACTTCTTTTCTGGAAAATAAAAATAGAAAACCCAATCCAGATACCCTTTAGGCTGCGTATCCAAGCTTAGCATATACAAAGAAAGACCCTTGTACAGTAACAATTCCATCAGGACATAAACGATAGCAAGCAGAACTATTTTGCGCCACAGACCGTGGGATGCCACCACTTCTAATGTACCTCCCGAAACACCCACTCTGTTACTCATCCTCGTACCCCAGCAAACACACTGCTACCCAAGAAGGGATTCTGTCTATTTTTAAAAGACTCGCACTGCAGACATACAACACATTCTCGCTGATTAATTAACGGCACTGTACCAATCACTTTAAAAATTGACTCTTTCTTTTTCAACAACAATAGGCCGACGCTGAACATAGGTGTGAATGGCACCAATGTACTCCCCAAGAATACCTATAAACAGCAAAAGAACGCCAAACATCAAAAACATACCAATAACGATAGGTGCCACTCCAAGCGGAAAGCTATTCCAAAAAACAAATTTTAAAAGCAAAAAGATAAATGCAGTTAACATGCTCATCATACCCAACGCAATACCCATAAAGGAGGCAATTCGGATTGGCACCAGCGAATGGCTAACCACGCCCAACATAGCAATATCATATAGCGTGTAAAAGTTATTCTTTGATATGCCGCGAAGTCTGCGCGGCTGATTGAAGGGCACAGTTTTAATCTCGTAACCCAGCTCACAGAAAAGGCCCCGCAGATACGGATAGGGGTCATTGATTTCACGAATGCGATCCAACACAATTTGGTCATATAAGCCAAATCCTGTAGTGTCTGCAACCAGCTTCACATCCGAAATGGCATTCAGCGCACGATAATAGGTCTTTCGCAAGAAGTGCATCAGCGGATTAGACTGACTAACCGGCTTAGTCGCTAACACCAGTTTGTAGCCCTTTTCCCACTCTTCAATGAATTGTGGAATAAGCTCTGGAGGATCTTGTAGATCTGAGGCAAGGTAAATAGTCGCAGCACCTTTAGTCTGGACAATCCCCCAGTACGGCGAGCGAATATGGCCAAAATTTCTCGTATTGATAATCACTTTTACGCGCGCATCTTTTTCAGCTATAGCCCTGAGGCGTGCTACAGTTCTATCAGTCGATGCGTTATCAATAAATATATATTCAAAATCGTATTGCGGAAACTGCTCAAGAACTTTCGTTACACGTGCGTAAAGCTCATCAACATTTCCTTCTTCGTTATAACAAGGCGAAATGACGCTCAACAATGTTTTATTTTGCATGGTTTATTTCTTTAAATTATCAACAGGCGTTTTTTACTAAAGGTATATCTCTTATGACCTATATAAGAGACCGCAACCGTAAGCATGGTCACAAGTCCTTGGGCTATCCAGATGGAGAGCCCGATTTTGTTCACAAAGAGCCACAATAAAAAAATACCGAATACGGCAACACCGCCATAGACCACATATGCCTTTAGATACTCTTGGAGCCAGTGACCATTAGATCTGAAAACTAGCGTTTTGTACGTTAGAAATGAAAACGTAATAGCAACGATATTGGCCAAAATGCCAATGACAAAAATGTGCAACGAGCCGACCAGTTGCTGATATGCACCAACACTTATGCCATACCCAACCACGGTGTTAACTCCGCCTACGACAAGATAGCGAAGCTTTTGTGCATCAATCACGCAACTACTCCGTTAGTCCTAACCAGCATGAGTCATCATTTCGGCTCAATATCTGCATAGCGAGCAGCCTCTTGCACCGAGTCTGCCAGAGAAAACCTTAGCGATAAGCCAAGCTCATCACTTGCCTTTGCTATAGAGGGAACGTAACGATTGCGAAAGCTGTTCAGAGTTGGTGTTCCCAAAATACGAACAGTTTTTTCCGGCGCAAGTACACCACGGACTAGATGCGCAAGGTCCCGAATGCAAACCTCTTCATCCGATCCGACGTTATAAGCTTGGCCCGCTGTCCCTCTTTGCAGCAAGGCAAACAACCAGGCCGCCAAATCACGCTGATCCATGAATGAGCGGATAGGTGCGCCATCGCCTGCCACTGTTATCTCAGGCGCAGACAGTGCATCGCGAATGAAGTTTCCGATCGCAAAATGAACATCTAATGGCAGATCGCGCCCAACAAAGGCAAAGCAACGTGCAATTACTGTTTCCAACCCATAACTTTCTTTATACAAAGCACAAAGGTGCTCAGCGCATCGCTTGGCAACACTGTAAGCATGATGCGGATTAAGTGGGTCTGGCATGCCGTTGTAACCTTCCGGCATTTGCATCATTTCAGATGGCTGAGCTCCATAAACGCCACCAGAACTCGTCAGCAAGAAGCGCCCGACTTTATGCTCCACTGCAAAATCAAGAATGTTTCGCGTGCCATCTACAATCTGGTTATAACGTTGTAGCGGCGTCAGTTGAGGGCCAAATGTCGAATCTGTCGCCGCATGCAGGATATGTGTGTAGTCGCCTGCAGGCAACGTTTCAGGGCGTTGGATGTCACCGGCAACCAACTGAACATTCAATCCAGCCAACAACTCGCTATAGCCAACACGAAACCGTTCCGGGTCACGCGAGAGCAACGTGAAGCGCGCCCCGATTAATTCCGGCAAACCACCGGCAGACCAGTAGCGCAGCAGGGCCTTGCCAAAAAATCCGGTGCCACCAGTAACAAATACATGCATGTGCAGCTCCTGCGTCACTCGTCGAACGACAAGCCCTGCGAATAATCAATCTCGGGCGTCATCCGATCAATCGGGTTGGACTCCATGGAGCCTGCCGCGGTCACGCGACTGGAAATTTTTGGAAAGTAAGTTTGCTCTGGGTCAATGTGCACCACAAAGGCGCACAACCCGGGCTTATTGAAATGCGCTAAGAAATTTGGATCTGTCTCAAATCCACGGTTCACATGCACGACCGGAACATTCCACGCAGGGAACAATTTATCCCAATTTGGAAGACCTAGGCCTGACTCACGATCGCATCCCAAGTATTTCCCCTTGAAGTAGTTGATCTGCGTCATACGAATGGAGGCGTGTCCCTGATCGTGGAAAATGAACATCTTCAGGTTCAAATTGTTGATGTCTGCGGTTCCAACCTCTTGCATATTTTGGGCAAAGCCGCCATCACCTTCGATCAATATGGTTCGTTTCTGGTTGTTGGCTGCGATGCAGGCGCCAATTGCCCCCGACAATCCATACCCCATCGATGCCAAAGACTTGTTGGTCAGCATGCGTTGGCCTAATCGCTGCTTGTAAAGCTGCATTGATAGCGTGAAAGCACTGCCACTGCTGCATGGAATCACCAAATCGTCAGACTTGGTGATTGTTTCCAAGGTCACAATAAAGTCGTAAGGGGACAAATAATCCGCACCGGTCTGGTTGACAGCCTCAACTCGAGGAACAGCTGTCCTTAGCTTACGCGCATATGCAAGCCATGGCTCATGTAGTTTTAGCCTTTTGGCCAAAAAACGCACAAAGAAATCATCTGCATCCACGCAGAGCGCTTGGTCGATGCGAGGGTGTCCTTTGCGCAACTCAGCCGGATCGATTTCGACTTGGACGATGTGCGCTTCACGGCCAAACTCCTGCCAATTGAAGCCTGTTTGCTGCATGCCCAATCTGGTCCCAATGGCGATGATCAGATCTGACTGCTGGATCAGGATGTTGCTGCTGCGCTGTCCCCAAGTGTTGGGACGGCCCAAGTAATTTTCTGCATAACCGTCCACGCGGTCGGCACCGTTGTACGTCGTCATGACAGGCACTTGGGCTTGAATTAGACGCTGATGCAAAGAGTGCGACACCTCATAACCAACACCGCCACCAATCAGGACAACAGGTTTTTTAGCCGCGTTATAGCGGACAACGATACCTTGTAAATCCGCCTCGGATACTTTGGGCAACTCTGGTTCAGCAACTGGTCCAATGGCCCCAGGCTCCACCGTCATTGCCTGAACGTTCAAAGGTATTTCCAAGAAGACTGGGCCTTTTCTGGGTTGCCACGACTGCGAGACCAAATTTTTAAATGCCTGCGCATCGATTGGCTGACGCAACTGGACTGAGGCCTTGGTTGTTGAACGCATAAGCTCCACACCATTAACCTCTTGAATCCCACGACCACGCAAGCCATCGGAGGCCAGATCACTGACTTTCACTTGGCCGCCGATGACAAGAAGCTCTCGGCTTTCCAACCATGCACCAGAAACAGCGGTAACAATGTTGGTCAAACCAGGCCCCGTCGTCACAAGCGCTAGGGCACGATGGCCTGGCTTGGCAATTTCATTGAAATACTCTGCACCGATGCCAGCGGCCACTTCATGCACCACCGGTACGCCTGTGAGGTATCTCGATAGGCTCTCTGTCAGGTGCATGATGTTGCCACCTCCAACGTAGAAGTAGTGTGTGTAGCCAAGGTCGCGTAGCCACTCGCCAATTTGATCGCTGTATTTCATTTGAATCTATGCTTCTTTAAATTATTTGTCACTCGTACGCTACACGCAAAAAACCTTGTATCAAATGAAAGGCTTGCCCTTGGGTAAAGCTATTTGCGGTGGATGCGTCATAGCCCCAACTTGCATGAATACATAAATCCACCTCGTTTTCAAATGGTTCTAAGTGTGAATTCATATCATCTAGGTATACGACATAGCAGCCATTGGACAACCATTGGTTGTGCTTTGCCACACCTAGTTTCGAGCCATGTTCACGAATATGCTCTTGACCATAAATCGCAATACCATCAGCCTCATAAAACTCAAGTGTTCGTTTAATTGAAGCCACATTGCGTGTTGAGAGTATTTTGAATGATTCTGGATATTGCTTTAGCAATGGGCGCAATTGATAAAGAAAAGGATAGGGCGACATTAACTTAGCCCAATCCGGATCTTTCATCATTTCGGCACGCGCCTCAAAAAATCTTTTTGAAAACTCCCAATCTTGCTCATCTGCTTTTACGGCATGAAGTTTTTGAACATCATCTAATAATCGATCCTTTTGATAGAGTCGGCAAAACTGCCACGCATCAGTAAGGTAGGACCTGAACTCCATGAACTCTTCAAAGTCCACGCCGCGACGATATTCCGGATTTTTTTTAGCGAGATATTCACAGACCTGATAGGCCTCGTAGGCGCTGTTAAACAGCACGCCGTCAAAGTCTAAGAGCAATAAGGGTTTCATGTCAGCCCCGTTTTGATAGGGCGGCTAAGCGACTATTAACAGCTGGCAATGTCCGCTCAGATTCTTTCGCTCGACGTCGCAATAAAACCTCTTCCAACTGAAGCGCATGCGCCAATGTACTTTCTTGCATGAAATTCTCTACTGGCATGACTGCCTTGCGAGTTTCAACAAAGTCAATCAGGCCACGTAATTCAACATCGCTTTGCAGCAATTCAAGAGTGCCACGACTAATACTGCCGCCCATGGTTACTTTTAGTCCCGCGGAGCGGCCTGCTTTGGCAACTGTTTTGACCATTTCAATGGTGCGTGGGTCCTCTACGCTTTTACCGCCCCATGAAGCCGTTAGATCGGTACGGCCAATGGTTAATTCAGTTAAGTTTTTACCTTGACGAATAATACCTTCAATATTGGCGACTGCTGTGATCGTTTCAATCGTTACCCCGATGTGCTCGAATGCACCTTGCGGCAGCATTTCCATGTATTTACTCATGGCAAATTCAGTTTCAACCATTGGGCATACGATTGCATTTACACCTAAGTCCGCGAGATAGTAAATGTCACTTTTGGCTTCTGCACCACTGATTTTAACCAAGTAATCCAGCCCCTTGCGAGCCGCAAACAGCGCTTCTGCAGCAACATCTTGACGGGTCAAGCCTTCGGCTTCGAATTCACCTTTTAGGCATTCAAATAATGTGTAATTAATTTCCATGCTTTCCTCTTCTTTTATCAAATATTTAAAAATTCAAACCAAAAAACTCTTCAATTTTGCTGACTACATAATCAAGATGCTCATTGGTTAAGCCTGGATATACACCCAGCCAGAATGTTTGATTCATTACGATGTCTGTATTAGTAAGGTCACCACTGACGCGATAGTTGCGGCCCAACATGTAGGGCTGGCGAATTAGGTTACCCGCAAACAGCAAGCGGGTACCAATTTTGTTTTGGTCTAAATAGTTGAGCAAGTCCACGCGCTTAACGCCTGAAGACTCTTTCAGCACCAATGGAAAGCCAAACCACGAAGGGTCTGCATTAGGTGTTGTTTCTGGCAAATGCAAAAACTCTTCGCATGACTTAAGTTTGTTTCTTAAATACGCGTAATTAGCTTTGCGTGCAGCGATGAACTCATCCACACGATCGAGCTGAGCCAAAGCACAGGCGGCTTGCATGTCTGAAATTTTGAGGTTGTAACCCAAGTGGCTATACGTGTACTTGTGGTCATAGCCTTCTGGCAGATCACCGAGCCTCCAGCAAAAGCGCTTATCACAGGTGTTGTCTTGGCCTGGGGGGCAATAGCAGTCACGGCCCCAATCACGGAACGACTCAGCAATGATCTTAAGTTCGCTGTTGTTTGTAAATACTGCGCCACCTTCACCCATGGTGATGTGGTGGGCAGGGTAAAAGCTGAGCGTGGCGATGTCACCAAAGGTGCCCACCATTTGGCCGTTGTATGTGGCACCCAAGGCGTCACAGCAATCTTCAACCAACCAAAGGTTGTATTTTTTGCAAAGTGCCGTCACAACTTCCAAGTTAAAAGGGTTACCCAACGAATGCGCCAGCATGATGGCTTTTGTTTTGGGGCTAATGGCAGCCTCAATTTTGGAGACATCAATGTTGTGCGTAGCAAGGTCAACGTCAACAAAAACTGGGACTGCGCCAAATTGAATGATTGGGTTAACTGTTGTTGGAAAGCCTGCCGCTACCCCAATGACTTCGTCGCCCTGTTTAATAGCGCGATCGCCTAAGCGAGGAGATGTCAGGGCAGAAAATGCGACCAAGTTAGCTGACGAGCCAGAATTAACGGTGATCAGATATTTGACGCCCAAATAGGCTGCTAAGCGTTGCTCAAACTCAGTGTTGAAACGCCCCGTAGTGAGCCAGCCGTCCAAGCTGGCATCGACCATGTTTTTAAGCTCTTGCGCTCCAATGACTTTGCCAGAGACTGGCACTGCGCTTTGACCGGGCACAAACGTGCGTGGCGCATGAACGATGTCTGAGTACTGCTGAACCAAGGCCGCAATTTCTTGACGAATAGCCTCTGGATTTTTAGCTGTGAAATGAATGGGTGAAGTAGTTGTCATGCTTGTGTAGAGATGTATTGTTGAATTTGGGTGTGACACAACTCGCGAACAGGCTGCTTGTTGAGCCACGCTTGATGCCAAGTTGTGATGTGGTTGAGTGCGGTTGGCAGGTTCCACCTAGGTTGCCAGGCCAAGCGTGCTTTGGCTTTGGAAATATCAAGCTTGAGGTAGTTGGCCTCGTGCGGATGGTTGCCGCCATCCAACTGCCAACTCGCATCTTGCCCCCAAGATTGCACCATTTTTTCGACAATCCACTGCACGGGACGCGCATCGTCGTCTTGTGGGCCAAAGTTCCAGCCTTCAGCCCAAGTTTGGCCATCGGTATATAGCTTTTCAGCCAATAGCAAGTATCCAGACAAAGGCTCAAGCACATGCTGCCAAGGCCTTGTTGAATGCGGGTTACGAATAATCACAGGCTGCGATTTTTCAAAGGCACGCAAGATATCGGGAACAAGGCGATCTAGCGCCCAATCTCCGCCGCCAATTACATTGCCTGCACGAGCTGACGCTAGGGCCACACCTTCGCTTTGAAAAAATGACTTTTGATATGCGCTTGTAACCAGCTCGGAGCAACCTTTGCTGTTGCTGTAGGGATCGTGTCCACCCATGGGCTCATCCTCACGGTAACCCCAAACCCACTCTTTGTTTTCGTAGCATTTATCGGTGGTGACATTGACAATGGCTTTGACCGTACCTACTTGCCGCGCAGCCTCAAGCATGTGCACAGTGCCCATGACATTGGTGGCATAAGTTTCAACAGGCGCTTGGTATGAATAACGCACCAAAGGCTGTGCTGCCATGTGGATGATGATTTCAGGCCTGACTTCGCTCATAACGCGCTGCACAGTGGCGAAATCACGAATGTCGCCAATGTGGCTATGCATGCCATCGGCCACAGAGGCCTCTTGATAGAGCGCAGGGCTGGTAGGCGGCTGCAGCGCTAAGCCATGAAGGTTTGCCCCCATGGACTGGAGCCACAGACTCATCCAACTCCCTTTAAAGCCCGTGTGCCCAGTTAAGAGTACACGTTTGCCACGCCAAAAATCAGGGTTGATTTGAGACATGCTTAGTCCCATTTTTTCCATGGTGCTTTTTCAGCCGCCCATAGCTCTTCGAGGTGATGCTTGTCGCGCAAGGTGTCCATAGGTTGCCAAAAACCTGTGTGTTCGAACGCCATCAACTCTCCACGCTCAGCAAGGCTCATCAAGGGCTCTTGTTCCCAAGTTGTTTTGTCGCCTTTGATCAATGAAAGCACCTTTGGTGACAACACAAAAAAGCCGCCATTGATCAATGCGCCATCGCCTTTTGGCTTTTCCATAAAGCGCTTGATTTGCTTGTTTTGTATATCCAGCGCACCAAAGCGGCCAGGGGGGTAAGTGGCCGTCAAAGTAGCTTCTTTGCCATGCTGACGGTGAAACTCTATCAACTTACCGATGTCCACATCCGAAACACCATCGCCATAAGTGAAGCAGAAAGCCTCATCGTTTTTAACGTAATCCGCAACGCGGCCGAGGCGACCACCTGTCATTGACTCGTCGCCCGTATCAATGAGCGTCACCTTCCATGGCTCAGCGCGTTTTTCATGCACGTGCATTTCGTTGTGTTGCATGTCAAATGTGATGTCGGACATGTGCAGAAAATAGTTTGCAAAGTACTCTTTGATGACATAACCCTTGTAGCCGCAGCAGATAATGAAATCATTGATTCCATAGTGCGAGTACATCTTCATGATGTGCCAAAGAATTGGTTTGCCACCAATTTCAACCATTGGCTTTGGACGCAATGAGGTTTCCTCGCTCAAACGAGTACCAAGACCACCTGCAAGAATGACTGCTTTCATAAAATCAACTTTCTACTACTAAGACGCGGAACAAACAAAGGCATCAGAATAAAAATCTGCTTCCTCTAAACCTGCTTTGACCAATAGACGACGACCATCTTCGATCATGGCATTGGAGCCACAGGCAAAAACCTGTGTATTTTGAAAATCGGCAACATCGCCGAGACATACGTTCTGCACATAGCCCTGAGCATCTCCACCAGCACCTCTGGATAAGACACGCTTGAAACTATATGGAATACCAATATCTGGCGCGGCGGCATAGAGCTCAGCGAGTGAACGACCGCCCCAATAGACCCTGATTGAGCTGGGCAGTTCTTCTGACTTGGCCTGAGATAGGCTTTCTAGAATTGCTTTGACAGGCGCAAATCCAGTGCCTGTTGCCAAAAAGATTAAATCTTTGCCTGCGCAATTTCTCAAGAAGAACGTACCCAAAGGGCCATTCAGGCGCAATAAATCGTTAACCTTGGCTTGCTCAAACCAATACTCGCTCATCTTGCCGCCACTGAAGCGCTTGATGTGCAGCTCAATCTGCCCGCCCAAGGTGCAGGCATTCGCAATGGAGTAACTACGACGAATATCACCCTTGATGACATCAATATATTGACCCGCGAAATACTCCAATTGGTTGTTAGGCGGCAACCTTAAAGTTACTTTCATCACATCAGTCGACAACGACTCAAGCGCACTGATGCGACACGGAAGCATCTTGGCTTGAGGCATTTCAAATTTGGATACTCCGGGCGCACTAATTGTTAACTCGGACATTGGCTTTCTCACGCAACCAAGAATCCAACCATCCGCCTTCTCCGTCTCTGTCAGACCCAACTCATCGGCAAGTAAAGCCGTTTCACCCGCTGTAACTTTGCACTTGCATGTTTTGCAACGACCCGTCTTGCAGCTGTACGAAAAAAAAACACCCGAGGCGATAGCCGCATCTACGATGCTTTTATCGGGCAGCGCATTAAATGTAAGACCTGTGGTGGTTTTAATCGCATTCAATTTTCAACCTCCAGCGACTTTGCAATTTGAGCGTCCGTTAAACCAAACCGCCTTACCCTAGCGCAAAACCATTTCAAAGCATCGTCGAATTCAACACGACCAAAATCTGGCCACAGCACATCAGTGAAATAAAGCTCTGCATATGCAGACTGCCACAACAAAAAGTTGCTGATGCGCCGCTCGCCGCCCGTTCGGATGAGCAAGTCAACTTCAGGCATGCCTGCGGTGCTGAGGTGCTGCGCCAGCTGGTCTTGCGTGAGCTGGCCTGCATTAAGCGTGGGGTTGGCAGTTTGCCAGTTTTTAACAGCCTGCACCACATCCCACTGGCCGCCATAGTTGGCAGCCACGCACAGGGTGATGGCTTGGTTGTGCTGGGTGGCAGCCTCGGCAGCGCGTATGCGGGTTTGCAGCTCGGGCGCAAAGCCATCGACATGGCCGATGACCTTTAGGCGCACGCCTGCGGCGGCAAGTGCGGCCATTTCTTTTTCAAGATACTGCACAAACAGGCCCATGAGGGTGCTGACTTCGTCAGCTGGGCGGCTCCAGTTTTCGGTGCTGAAGGCAAAGAGGGTCAGGCACTTGATGCCCTGCTTTGCACAGTACTCCACCAAGGCCTTGACGCCCGCCGCACCTTTGGCATGCCCCACGGTGCGAGGCATGTGGCGCTTTTGGGCCCAACGGCCATTGCCGTCCATGATGATGGCAATGTGCTGGGGCAAGGTGGACGAGGCTTGATTAGACACGAATTTTTTAATTACAAATTTATAACAGGCACGCTACCGCCACTTCGCTCAAAAGCAAAGCCTTTGATTATCTACTGAAAATGACAAGCTTATGAATTTTAACTTTGATAAATTTTGTCTTGGACGTTTGCATTTGCTGCTTGGTATTACGCTCAAGCAGGTAGCCAAGGGTTGATGGTTTGCAGCCCTGGGTAGGCAAAGTCTTTTTGATTGCGCGTGACCATTTGCAAGCCATGCATCAAGGCTGTGGCAGCTAGCAAACTGTCGATGGCTGGCATGGGGCGCCCGGCTTGGGCCATGAGGCTTCCCCATCGGTCAGTTACGGCAGCATCGATTGGCAAAACTCGCCCCATGAAGAACTGCGGCAGCTCAACATCTAGCCAGTCAAGCAAGGCTTGTTGTTTTGCACCATCGCCCAGCGTAGCGATGCCTTTACGAAGTTCGCCTAATGTGA
>JACCDU010060127.1_pt1 | contig 20141 bp, 18 predicted proteins | sample 7446081 | NCBI WGS metagenome assembly JACCDU01 (sample SAMN15323447, study PRJNA562643) | freshwater metagenome | isolation source: river surface water | place: USA:Blue River Watershed | collected 2017-08-17
CCCGACATGACCCCGCGCACTGCGCGGGGTTTTTGCTTCTGCAGCCCCCGCCGCATTCGCAAGCCGTCCTGGATGGCTGCGCATGACAGCAGCAAGTCTTGTGCGTTAGTATCCATGCCTGAATACCCATCCCGCGCATGATCCTGACACTCGCCCACGTTCGACGTACTTCCGATGAAGGCCGCATCCTCCGGCGACGCGCGCTCGTGGGCGCGTGGCTGGTGCTTTGCCTGCTGGTCGCGCAGTGGGTCGGTTACGCGCATGCGATCGCGCACTCGCACGGGCAGGGCAGCGCCGCTGCGCACCTTCAAAAGACCGAGCGCGGCGCCGCTGCCGCTGCCAGCGTTTTCGATCATCAGAAAGCATCCGGCACGTGCGTCGCGCTCGATGCAGCCACCCTGGGCGCCAGCCTGTGCAGCAGCGGCCTCGCGCTGCCTGTGGTGCCTGCGCCGCAGCTGCCCCCGGCCGTGCCTGCCGGGCCGCGCTGGCTGCCGGCATTTTCACCACTCTTCTCCACGCGTGCTCCGCCGCTGGACGCCTGAAGCTTTGGATGGCTGCGCGACCCGTTGGGTGTGCCGCAGCCGGCGTTCAATACTGGCTGGAGTGCTTCATGATCCTGAAGAAGTCCGCGCTGGCGCATGCCATCTTTGGCGCGCTGGCCTTCGTTACCGCTTCCGCGCAGGAAGCAGGCAAGACACTGTCCCCCGTTATCGTCACCGCCGACCCGCTGCGCGCCGGCGAGGATGCGATGATCCTCGCGCCGGCCAAGGTTCTGTCCGGCGATGAACTGCGCAACAAGGCCGGGCTGTCGCTCGGTGAGACCCTGGGCAGCGAACTGGGCGTGCAAGCGTCCGGCTTCAGCGCCGCCACCTCGCGCCCGGTGATCCGCGGCCTCGAAGGCCCGCGCATCAAGATTCTGGAAAACGGCATGGGCAGCGGCGACCTGTCCGCCATTTCCAACGACCATGCAGTCGGCTCCAGCATGATGACGGCGCGCCAGGTCGAGATCCTGCGCGGGCCGGCGTCGCTGGCCTATGGCTCAGGCGCCATCGGCGGCCTGGTCAACATCGTCAACGACCGCATCCCGACCGAACTCGCACCGCGCGCGGCCGGCGAAGCCGAACTGCGCGTGGGCAGCGTCGATCGCAGCAGCGGGTTGGGCTTTTCGGCCGAGCGCGCGGCCGGCAACATCGGCCTGCATGTCGATGGCAGTGCAAGCGATGCCGGTGACTACCGCATACCCGGCACGGCGAATGTCGATGGCACAGGCGACCGCGGCAAGCTGTCCTTCAGCGGCCAGCGCGAGCGCAATCTGGGTGTGGGCGCAGCGCTGCTGCAGGATTGGGGCCGCGTCGGCGCTTCGCTGGCGCAGCTCGACAAGCATTACGGCGTGCATGGCAAGGACGAGAACTCGGCGATCGACCTGTCGCGCACGCGCTTCGACATCGACAGCCTGTTCAAGTCACCGCTGGAAGGTTTCGACAGCCTGGCGTTCAAGTTCGGCTACACCGACTACCAGCACACCGAACTCGAGAATGGTACCGACCCGAGCGTGCGCTTCACCAACAAAGTGGCCGACGCACGCTGGGAACTGGCGCACCAGCCCGTGGCCGGCTGGCGCGGCAAGCTGGGCGTGCAAGCGGAGAATGCCGATACGCAAGCAGCCAGCCTGACCGGCGGCGCCGCCACCGTGCCGCGCACGCGCTCGAAGACGACGGCGGCCTTCCTGGTCGAGGAGCGTGATTTCGGCGCGCTGCGTGTCAATGCCGGCGCCCGTTACGAACACGTGTCGCGCGATCCGGACAATGCCAGCGCGCGCAAGTTCAGCCTGGGCTCGGCATCCTTGGGGGCACTCTGGTCTTTCCGCCCGGGTTACGGCCTGGGCGCAACGCTGTCGCTGGCACAACGCGCACCGACCGCTGAAGAGCTGTATTCGAATGGCGAGCATCATCCGACCGATTCCTTCGATCGCGGCAATGCCACCCTGAAGAACGAAACCTCGCGCAACCTGGAACTGTCGCTGCAAAAGACCAGCGACGACTTGCGCTGGAAGGCCAACCTGTATCGCAACAGCGTGGCCAATTTCATTTACGGCCGCATCAGTCCCGGCACGCAGGGGCTGGCCTTCGATCGCGACTTCTCGCAAAACGATGCCACGCTGCAGGGCGTCGAGGCGGAAGTCGCTTATCGCCAGAACCAGCCGGGTGTGTCCGGACGAGCGTTCTTCGATGCCTCGCGCGGCACCCTCGACGGACAGGGCAGCCTGCCACTACAACCGGCGACCCGCGTCGGCCTGTCGCTTGGCTATCGGCAGGGACCGTGGCAGTCGTCGTTATCAGTGCTGCATGCGAATGCGCATACGCGGATTGCCGCAGCCACGGTGTCGCAAGAGACAGTGACCGGCGCCTATACCCAACTCGATGCCAGCCTCAGCTATGTGCAGCGCCATGGCACGACCGACATGACATGGTTCCTGCTGGCGCGCAACCTGCTGAATCAAGACATACGTCTGTCGACATCGCTGCTGAAGGACTATGTGCCGCAGCCGGGTCGCAACTTTGTCGTGGGCGTGCGTACGCGCTTCTGATCGACTGGCCGCTTCCTGCGGCCCTTCTTGCGGTGCTTGATATGGTGCTTCTTGCCCCGCTTCCTGCCGCAATCACTGTTCGTCCTTGCCTGCTGCGATGGCGCGCTCGGCTCGCATCGAGTCCGGCGCCGCCTGATCGCACGGTCTGATCAGCTTCGCGAGCCCCTTGCTTTGTCTGTTGGACGCAACACCGTATGCGTTGCGCATCCCGACACGCGTTACATCGCCATTCACGCTCGTTGTCTGCTTTGACCAGCGGCCTGCCGCTGGTTGTAATGGCATCTGCACATCGCATTCAACGGCTCCCGTGAAATTTCTCGACTTGCTGAACAAACCCGTGACTTTCCGTCGTCGCCCGCAAGACGGCAGCCCTCACGACGAGCCGACTGGCCTGACGGACGAGCAAGCGACAGCAGCACGCAGCCCCCAACCAGCCTGCGCCGACATTCAACAAGCCAGCAAACATTCGTCGCAGACCATGCCAGGCTCTGCTGTCGCGCCGGCACGCGCCGAACAGCAGCACGCGCTGTTATCGCAGCATATCGATGAAGCGGCGTTGCTGTTTGCGACCGAGCAGCCCGATGCCGCCGCCCGATTGCTGGGCGCGGCACTGTCAACGCCACAGCACCCTGCAAGCCAGATCGAAAGGCGCGCATGGTGGATGCTGCTGGAGTTGCACCAAGCCCGGGGGCAGCAAGCGGATTTCGATCGTGCCGCGCTTGCCTATGCCCAGCGCTACGAAGCATCGCCGCCGCAATGGGTCGCCCCTCGGGCGGAGCCGCAGCTGCGGGTGCGCGAATCCGCCCCCGCTGCGCCGCTGCTGCTGGGCCTGCGCGGCGCGCTCACCGCAGACGCGCAGCCGACGCTGCTGCAATGGCGGCAGCGCAGCGCGACGGTCGCCGATATCAACATCGATCTGGCTCATGTCAGCTCGGTCGACCTCGCCGGTTGCCATTTGCTGCTGGACTTGCTCGCCGACTGGCAGCAGCGCGGCACCCAGGTACAACTGCGCGCCTGCGACAGCATGCGGGCCATGCTGCATGCATTGATACAGTCCGGCCGCCGCGATGCCGATGATGCCGGCTGGAGATTGCTGATCGAATTGCTGCGACTGGCCGGCGATGTCGAACGCTATGAAGATGCCTGCCTTGCCTACAGCCTGACGTTTGAAATGTCCCCGCCTGCCGCACCGCCCCCCGCGATCAACGATCGCAGCAAGCCTGCAAGCGGCACACGAGCAACGCCTCGCCATCGGACAAGCACAGGTACTGGTGCAGCCGCGGCAGCGGGTGCAGGTTCAAGTACAAGCATCGGTACCGGCGCAAGCCCGGCGCTGGCCACTGCCGCCTTTGCATTGCCCGAAGTCATCACTATGCCGATTGACCCATTGCTGGTTGCACTGCGTGCCCATGTACGGCAAGCCGGCCCTGGCACGCCGGCACTGGTGCTGGATGCCCATCGGCTGCAGCGCATCGATTTCCATGCGGCCAGCGTATTGCAGTCGGCACTGACCGAACTCGCAGCCGGCAAACCGGTAGAATGGCAGGGAGTTTCTTTCCTCGTATCGACGCTGCTGCAACTGACCTGCGGCAGTGCGATGCCGAGGATCATCAACCGCATGCCCTGAGCTTGCGACGCACTGCCAGACTCGCTGTCCAGCAACGTCGCACAGACGGGCTGCCCTGCATTTCTGGATACGCATGGAACAATTCCACGGCACCACCATACTTTCCGTCCGTCGCGGCAATGTCGTTGCCCTCGGCGGCGACGGCCAAGTCACGCTCGGCAATGTCGTGATGAAGGGCACGGCCCGCAAGGTGCGCAAGCTCTTTCATGGCAAGGTACTGGCCGGCTTCGCCGGCGGCACTGCCGACGCCTTCACGCTGATCGAGCGCTTCGAAGCCAAGCTCGAGACCCATCAAGGCAACCTGATGCGCGCGTCGGTCGAGCTGGCCAAGGACTGGCGCACCGATCGCATGCTGCGCCGCCTCGAGGCGATGCTGCTGGTCGCCGACCGCGACGCCACGCTGATCATCACCGGCAATGGCGACGTGCTCGAGCCCGAGCAGGGCATAGGCGCCATCGGTTCCGGCGGCAGCTATGCGCAGGCCGCCGCCAAGGCGCTGTACGAAAACACCGAGCTGGCGCCCGACGAGATCGTCAAGAAGGCACTCACCATCGCCGGCGAGCTCTGCATCTATACCAACCTGTCGCATACGATAGAGACCCTCTGATACCAGCACACGCACGCCTGAAGTCCACTGTTGCCAGCCATTGCACGTACATGCGATGCGCGGGCAATGCGGACCAGGGGCTTCGTCACCAGCCAAGCTTTCCACACCTCGCATCATGAACCTGACACCACAACAGATCGTCGCCGAACTCGACAAGCACGTGGTCGGCCAGTCGCGCGCCAAGCGCGCCGTCGCCATCGCCCTGCGCAACCGCTGGCGCCGCCAGCAGGTGCCGGATCCGCTGCGCCACGAGATCACGCCGAAGAACATCCTGATGATCGGCCCGACCGGCGTCGGCAAGACCGAGATCGCGCGCCGGCTCGCAAAGCTGGCCGATGCGCCCTTCATCAAGATCGAAGCGACCAAGTTCACCGAAGTCGGCTATGTGGGCCATGATGTCGACACCATCATTCGCGACCTGGCCGAGATCGGCGTCAAGCAGACCCGCGAGAGCGCAATGCGCGAAGTGCGTGCACAAGCCGAAGATGCCGCCGAGGACCGCATCCTCGACGTGCTGCTGCCACCGGCGCGCGACTTCGGCTTCGGCAGCGCAGCGACCGAAGACAAGAGCGCCAACGCGACGCGCCAGACTTTCCGCAAGCGGCTGCGCGAAGGCGGATTGGACGACAAGGAAATCGAGCTTGAAGTCGCCGAGCCGCGCGCGCAAATGGAAATCATGGCGCCGCCCGGCATGGAAGAAATGACCGAGCAGATCAAGTCCATGTTTGCCGGCATCGGTGCCGGCCGCAAGAAGTCGCGCAAGCTGAAGATCGCCGAAGCCATGAAGCTGCTGATCGAGGAAGAAGCGGCGCGGCTGGTGAATGAAGAAGAGATTCGCCAGCGCGCCATCCGCAACATCGAGCAGAACGGCATCGTCTTCCTCGATGAAATCGACAAGATCGCATCGCGCTCGAACACGCAGGGCGCCGACGTGTCGCGCGCCGGCGTGCAGCGCGACTTGCTGCCGCTGGTCGAAGGCACGACCGTCAATACCAAGTACGGCATGATCAAGACCGACCACATCCTGTTCATCGCGTCGGGCGCCTTTCACCTGGCCAAGCCCTCGGACCTGATCCCGGAACTGCAGGGCCGCTTCCCGATTCGCGTCGAACTGGAATCGCTGGCGATCGCCGATTTCGAACGCATCCTGACCTCGACCGATGCCTGCCTCACGCGCCAGTACGAAGCGCTGCTGGCCACCGAGCAGGTGCAGTTGAGCTTCACCGCCGACGGCATACGCCGGCTGGCGGAGATCGCTTACTCGGTCAATGAAAAAACCGAGAACATCGGCGCGCGCCGCCTGTATACGGTGATGGAAAAGCTGCTCGAAGAAGTGTCCTTCGACGCCGGCACGCAAGACCAGCAACAGGTCGAAGTCAATGCCGCCTATGTCGATGACAAGCTGGGGGCACTGGCCGTCAACGAGGACCTGTCGCGCTACGTGCTGTAAAGCCGCCGGCCCCGTCGCCCGGTTGCGCCTTCGCGCGCGTTCGCTCCGTTCAGTCTTCCTGATAGCGCGGACGACGCGGATTGCGTCCCGCACGCGAGCCCGGTACTGCCGGCTGCTCGCCACCGGCACCGGTGCGTCCCAGCGCGCTGGGACCCGCGGCCTGTCCCGCGCCCTGGCTGGCCTGCTGCGGCGGCAAGGCGGACTGCGCTTGCGCCTGCGCCCCCCCGGCTGCCCGGGCACTGCCCCCGGCGGCTGTCCCGCTTGTCCAGTCTGTCCCGGCTGCTGCAGTGCCTGCTGCGGCTGGAATCCGGGTGAGGCTTGCGGCGGCAGGTTCTGCGGCGCGTTCTGCTCCGGCATTGCCCTCGCCAGTGCGCCGCCGCCCGTGCCCTCCTGCGCGGCAAAGGCCGGTAACGGCAACTCGCGCTCCGCCCCCCGGTCCGACAGCACCACCGTTTTTGCGTGGATCGCCTTCACCGTCACGCCCGGCATCAGCTCGGCGTTCACCCGATAGAACTTCGGCGCACTGCCATCGACCGCGAGGATGGCCGCGCTGCCAGTCGAGCGTCCCGCGTGGATGATGCCTCGCAGCTGCACATTCACCATGCCGCCACCTTTCGCAGCGCCACCGAACAGGTTCGCTGCCGCCGACACCGGAGGCAGCGCGCGCTCGTTCGCCACCGGCGCGGCCACCGGTCGCGGTGCCGGCGCGAGCCACTGCAGCACCCAGTACGCAACGGACGCGCACAGGGCGACGAACAGCACGAAGGCCACAAGGGCAGGCAGGCGCTGGCGAGCCGTGTCCATCCCTCACCTCACCAGCTGGTTGATTTCGATGATGGGCATCAGCACCGCCAGCACGATCAGCAGCACCACCACGCCCATCGCCAGGATCAGCACAGGCTCCAGCAGGCCGGCGATGGTCAGCGCGCGACGCTCGAGGTCCTGCTCCTGCATTTGCGCGGCGCGGTTCAGCATCTGCGGCAATTCGCCGGTGACCTCGCCAGCGCGGATCATGTGGATCAGCATCGGCGGAAAATGCTTGTGCGCCGACAGCGCGCGCGCCAGCCCCATGCCTTCGCGCACACTGGCGGTCGCCTCCTCGACCTGCCGGCGCATCGCGAGATTCGACAGCGTGTCGCGGCTGGTCTGCAGCGCGCGCAATATCGGCACGCCGGAACTGATGGTGATGGCCAGCGTGCTCGCAAAGCGCGAGGTATTCAGGCTGCGCTCGAAGCGTCCGTACATGGGCGCGTTCAGCAGCCAGCTGTGCCAGCGCAGCTTCGTCTCTTCATTGCGCAACGCGCGCCGCCACAGCATGAACACGGCCCCCAACAGCAGCGCGACCAGCCAGCCCCAGTGCCGCACGAAGTCCGACAGCGCCAGCATCGCAATCGTCAGGAAAGGCAGCTTCTGTTTCGTGTTCGCAAACACCGACACGATCTGCGGCACCACATAGGTCAGCAGGAAGACCACGATCGCGAACGCGACCACGGTCACGATGGCTGGGTAGGTGAAGGCCAGCCTGACCTTCTGCACCAGCGAATTGCGGCGCTCGACGAAATCCGCCAGTCGCGACAGCACGCGCGACAGCTGCCCGATCTGCTCGCCCGAGGCCACCAGCGCACGATAGATGTCGGCAAAGTCGCGCGGATGACGTGCCAGCGCATCCGAAAAGGATGAACCGCCTATCACTTCGGCGCGTATCGAGGCGATCAGGTCGCGCAGATACGGCCGCTCGGCCTGCTCCATCAACGCATCGAATGCTTGCTCCAGCGGCAGCTGCGCTTCCAGCAGCGAGGCCAGCTGGCGTGTGAAGAGGGCGAGCTCATTCGTTGACAGCCTCTCGCCAAAGCGCCAGCCACGCGCAATCGCCCGTCCCTGTTCATCGACCTGTCCGGCGATGGCTTCGACGGCCAGCGGCAAGAGGCCGCGTGACTTCAGGTCCGAGCGCGCCGCGCGCGGACTGTCGGCCTGCACCACGCCCTTGCTGGTGGCGCCGGCCACATCGACGGCTTCATAGCGAAAGGCGGGCATGGGCGAGCGTCTCGGCTTATTCCTTGGTCACGCGCAACAGCTCGGCTTCCGACGTGATGCCGTCGCGCACCCAGCGCTCGCCATCCTCGCGCATCAGCTGCATGCCGTCGCGCTGGGCGGTGGCGCGAATCTCGGCTTCGGAGGCTTGCTCGTGGATCTGCGCGCGGATGCGGTCCGACGCCAGCAACAGTTCGTAAATGCCGACGCGTCCCTGGTAACCCGTGTGGCCGCACTTGTCGCAACCGACTTCCTGCCACTGGTGGCCGTCATGCCGGCGGCAATGCGTACACAGCTTGCGCACCAGCCGCTGCGCGACCACGCCAAGCAGCGATGACGACAGCAGGAAAGGTTCGATGCCCATGTCGAGCAAGCGCGTGACGGCCGCTGCCGCATCATTGGTGTGCAGGGTCGCCAGCACCAGGTGGCCGGTGAGGGAGGCTTGCACCGCGATCTGCGCGGTCTCGAGGTCGCGGATCTCGCCAATCATGATCACGTCCGGGTCTTGCCGCAGGATCGCGCGCAGCGCCTTCGCAAAGCTCATGTCGATGCGCGCATTGACCTGGGTCTGGCCGACACCAGGCAGTTCGTATTCGATCGGGTCTTCGACGGTCAGCACATTGGTGGTCGATGCATTGAGCCGCGACAGCGCCGCATACAGCGTGGTGGTCTTGCCGGAACCGGTTGGCCCGGTGACGAACACGATGCCATGCGGCTGGCTGATCAGCCTGTCGAATTGCTCGCGGGTGCGTTCGGCCATGCCCAGTTGTTCGAGGTCAAGGCGTCCGCCTTCCTTGTCCAGCAGGCGCAGCACTGCGCGCTCGCCATGACCGGTGGGCAGGGTGGACACGCGCACATCGACCGGCTTGCCGCCGACCCGCAGCGTGATGCGGCCATCCTGCGGCAAGCGCTTCTCGGCAATGTCGAGCTGCGACATGATCTTGATGCGCGAGATCAGCGCCGCATGGATCGCCTTCTTCGGCCGCACCACGTCACGCAAGCGGCCATCGATGCGAAAGCGCACCACCGACACTTGCTCGAAGGGCTCGATGTGAATATCTGACGCGCCTTCGCGCAACGCCTGCGTCAGCAGCGCATTGATCATGCGGATCACCGGCGCATCGTCGGCAGACTCGAGCAAGTCCTCGACGGCCGGCATGTCCTGCATCAGCCGCGCCAGATCAAGGTCGGACTCGACTTCACCCACCACTTGCGCCGCATCGCCACCGTGGCCGGCATAGGCGCGTGCTATCGCGCTCTCGAGCTGTTCGCGTGGCATCGTGTGAATACGCATGCGCCCAAAGCGGCGGCTGATCTCGGCGACGGCCGAAGGCGCTGTCGCTTCCGACACCCAGACCTCGACAGCGCCATCGGCGTCGGCGCTGCCGCGCTCAACATCGGCAACATCGCCCGCGCCGGGTTGCGCGAGCACGCCATGGTCGCGCGCGAAACTGAAGGGCAACAGGCGCGGTGCGCCGGGGGCTGGCGCTTCAGCGGCGCGCCGGGGGGAATCGTAGGCTTGCATCAGGTGTTCCTGGATTGTGGTCCGGTGGTTCGTGTCGGCTTGCGGTCGGCCTCCGGTCGGTTCCTGTGGGGTGCCACAGCATCCGGCGAACTATCGCCGGATTGATCCGCGGCTACGAAATTCATCGTTGATTGATGACAGGCGGTTCGACAGGAAAGACCTCGGCCGGCGCCGAAGGTTTCACACCGCTGCTGGGCATAGGGGCAGTCGCACCCGGCGCCGAATCCACTGGTGCACCCGCTGCAGCCCCCGATGCTGCCCCCGGCGCGGCATCCCGGCGCAGCATCGCGCCGCCGGTCGGGCGGCCGCCTTCCAGCCGGGGCAGCATCGGCGGCTCGGTGCCGGGCATCAGCACATTCGACTCGGGCTTGATGAGCTGCTGCACGCCGCGCACATAGTCGTAACGGTCGCTGGCCACGGCCACGCTCTGCGCGTCGTTGCGCACCACCGTGGGTCGGATGAAAACCATCAGGTTGGTCTTCACCCGCTTCTTGGTCTGGTAGCGGAACAGATAACCGAGCACCGGGATGTTGCCCAAACCCGGCACTTTTTCCAGCGTGTCGTTCAGCGTGTCTTCGATCAGGCCGCCGAGCACGATGATCTGGCCATCGTCGACCAGCACATTGGTATCGATCGAGCGTTTGCTGGTAATCAGGCCCGAGGTGGTCGACTGCTGGATCGCCGAGGTCTCCTGGTAGATCGCCATCTTCACGGTACCGCCTTCGGAGATCTGCGGCCGCACGCGCAGAGACAGGCCGATGTCGCGCCGCTCTATGGTCTGGAAAGGATTGACGCCGGCAGCGCCGGCCGAGGCGGCTGTAGTGAACTGGCCAGTGATGAAGGGCACGTTCTGGCCGACGATGATGCGCGCCTCTTCGTTGTCGAGCGTAATCAGGTTCGGCATCGACAGAATGTTGGCCTTCACGTCGCGCTCGAGCGCACGCGCCAGCGCACCCAGCCCGAGGCTGCCGTTGCGCTGCTTGAAGATGGTCGCCGTCAGGCCATTGCCCGGCGCCTGCGGCACACCATTCGGGCCCAGTACCGACGTGGCCTGTTGTATCAGGTTGTCGCCGCCGCTGGCAAAGCCGGTCAGTACGCCGACGCGGTAGTTGCTGCTACTGTCGCCTGACAGCGCGGCCCATTGCACGCCGATTTCGGCCGCCTTGTCGGCGCTGACTTCGACGATCAGCGACTCCACATACACTTGCGCGCGGCGCGCATCGAGCTGGTCGATGATGGCGCGCAGGTTGCGGTACACGCTTTCATTGGCGGTGATGATCAGGGTATTGGTCGTCGGGTCTGCCTGAATGAAGCCGGCCACGCCGCCGGCCGGCAAGGGCCCTTGCTGCGGCGCCTGGGAAGCTGGCGGTGCCTGCAGGCCGCCCTGCGCCGCCGGTGCCTGTGTCGCCGGCGTGGTCGAGGTTGGCGTGGCCGTCACGGCAGCGCCCGATTCGCCGGCCACGACGGCGCGCAACACCTGCGCCAGCTTCACCGCTTCGGCATTGCGCAGGTAGACCACATGCACATTGCCCGGCAGGGCGGTCGGCTGGTCGAGCTTCGCAATCAGCGTGCGTGCAAGCTTGGCACGCGCAGCGGTCGGCGCGCGGATGATCACCGAGTTCGTGCGCGCATCCGCCAGCAACACCACGCGCCCGGGGTCGGCCGCGCCTTGCGCGCCGGCACCGCCATCGAGCATGCGGTTGACAGTGACGACCAGATCCAGCGCAATCGCATGCTCGAGCTTGACCACATCGAGTTCGCCGATCGCGGGGACATCCAGCGAGGCGATGATGCGCGACAGCCGCTTCAGGTTGTCCGCATAGTCGGTGATGACCAGCGTGTTATTGGTCGCGTCGGCAGCAATGGTGTTGTTGGGCGAGATCAGCGGCCGCAGGATGGCCACCAGGCTGTTGGCGCTCTCATGGTTGAGACGGAAAATCTGCGTCGCGATCTGGTCGCCGCGCACCTTGCCGGCCGTGACCGGCGCCGCCTGCAGCTTGGCGTCGGCCTCGGGCAGTACCTTGATGTAATCCGGCGTGCGTACTACGGCATAGCCCTGCAAGCGCAGCACCGAGGTCAGCATGTCGAAGGCCTGCGCCTTGGTGACCGATTTCTCGGACACGAGGTTGATCGTGCCCTTGACGCGCGGATCGATCACGAAGGTATTGCCGGTGAAATGGCCGATCGCGCGCACCACGTTCTCGATGTCGGCACCGACGAAGTTCAGGCTGGCCTGGTTCGACGACGGATCTTGCGCCAGCGCGCGAACGATGGGCAGGCCGACCAGCGACAGGCCCAGCAGCAGGACAATGAACGAAATTTTTTTCATTTGAATTCAAGTGCGATCACGCTACGGCCTCCTGACTGGCGACGCTGGCCGAGCAGGTTCAGCAGGATGGCCAGGCTCTGCTCCTTCCCTTCCCGTGCCCAGGCCTGCCCGGAAAACTGCAGCCGGCCGCGAACGATATCTCCCGCCCCTTCAAGCACCAGCGGACCGGAAAGGGTGCCCAGTGTGAGGTGGGCGGCATCGCCGTGCCACAGGAATTCCATCCGGTATGCACCAAGCGGCTTGACCGGCGATAAGGCCGATGCAATCTCCGTCATGTCGAGCTGCATGCGACCCTCGATGCGCAGGCCGTCCGGCGCGCGCTGTACCTCCAGCGCCGGCCATGACAAGCGCATGCGCCCCGAAGGCTTGATGGTGTTCAGCGGTGCGCCCAGCGCGGCCAGCCGTTCGGCCGGCAAATCGATGGCGCCGGCGCTCACGTCCCAGCTGCGCCAGCTACCGCGCACCGTCAGCGGCTGACTCAACGCACGCTCGTTGACCAGTTCGGCATCGATACGCCCGAACAGCGCCAGGGGCGACAGCTGCCAGCGGAAGCGGCCGGGCAGCAAGGGGGCCAGCGGCTCGCCCGTGCCGCTGGACGCGCCCACAAAGGCCGAACCGCGCCACACCGTGCCCTGCGGATCGCCGAGTGACAGACGGCCGCCGGTCTGTTGCTCGACCTGCGGCACCAGCCAGGCCGCCGGCAGGGTGGCGACCACCGTCACCAGCACGGCCAGCAGCGCGGCCGCGGCCCAGGCGACCGGGCGCCTCATGAGGCGCGGCGCAGCGTCAGCCGGGCATCGACGCGATCGAGACGCTCGCGCGCCGTCACGCTGGCTTCGCTGACCGCCAGCTGCAAGGCGCGCTGCTGTTGCTGCAGCCATTCGGTCAGTGCCGAGAACGACACGTCATCGAAGTTCACGCGCACCAGCAGCACACCACCGGCATCCTGCACGCTCAATGACTGCGCCTTCAATCCCTGCGCGGCGAGGCCGGCCTCGAGCGTGGCCTTGTCGACCGTTGGCGACGCAGCCGCCGAACCGGCGGTACGCGGCGGCGGCGGCGCCGACGCCAGTTGCTGTGCCAGCGCCTGCACCTGCGCGGCATCGGCGCGCAGCTGCGGCAAGTCCTTGCGCCAGCGCTCGCGTCCTTCCAGTGCCGGCTCCACGCCCAGCAGCCACAGCAGCACAAGAACCAGCAAGCTGCCACCCCAGGCGAGCACGCGGCGCTCGCGTGCCGAACGCTCCTGCCAGAGGGCGCCCAGGCGGCCCTTCACCTTGCTGCCGACCTTGCGGTTCATCGCAGGCTCCTGACTTGCCATTGAGCGGAATCACCGGCAATGGGGCTCGCTTCCAGCCCGCGTGCGTCCAGCGCAGCGCGCGCCGCATCGAGCGAAGCTTGCAGGCCGGGCTTGAAGCGCACTGTCAGCGCCGCATCCCGATACTCCAGTGCCGCGATGGCACGCGCATCGGTGCCCATCGCCGCACCGGCCTCGGCCCAGGCGTCGCCCAGCGTGGCGGCCAGCGCAACGAAATCGCCCGGCGCGAACTCGCCGGCCGCCTGCCGCGATGCCGCGACCTTCTGCCGCATCTGCGCGACCGGGTCGACCAGCGCTTCATTCGGATAGCTGCGGTGGAAGCTGCGCGCCATGGTTTCGCGCAATTGCAGGCCTTCGCTGCGCAATTGCCACCAGTCCCAGTTCAGCGCGACGATGTTCACCAGCGCCAGCGCGGCCGCGAGCGCTACCGGCCAGCGCCAGCGGCGCCAGTCGGGACCTTCACCTTCATCCGCAGCGATGGCCGTCGCGAGGTCGACCGGCACATGGCTCGCGCCCTCGACCCACGCCGCCCAGTTTTCTTCGCGCAGCTCGATGACGTGGGGTGCCGGCAGCTCATCGGCCGCGATGCTGTCGCCCGGCACCGTAGCGCTGCCCACGGCTCCGCCCGATGCCGCATGCATCGCATCGGCTGCATGCTCGCCGTAGCTGCGGCGAAAAATCTTCAGCAGCAGCGGCGGCAGCGCCAGCTGCACCGGACGCTGGCTTGCAAACGTCGCCAGCAACTGCGCCACCTCCACCGGCAACGAGTCCGCGTCATCGGACGACAACGGCAAGCCCATACCTTCCTGCGCCGACAGCCGTAGCGCCAGTTCGCGCCGCCCTGCGTGTTCGACCACGCTGGCCGCCACGTGCGCCGCCGGCAGCGGCAAACAAAGCACGAAGGGCAAGGCGGACACGCGTCGTGCGCCGTGTCGGCGCACGGTATCGATCCAGCCCTGCAGCCACGCGCGATCGGTGACGGCGATCAGCCGCTGATTGCCTGCTGTGGTGGCTGGAGTGGCCGGGGTGCCTGTGGCTACTGGCGTGGCTCCGGCGATGGTGCCGCCGTTTGCCGGCGCCACCGCGATCGCGCAGGCGGCCGGGTCGCCGATCACGCGGTCCTCGACCAGCGCTGGCAGTGCGGCCTTCAGGCGCGCCGCGGGCAACGGCGGTACGGCGATGCGGAACAGGCTGACATCGGACGCGGCCAGCAGCAGCACCACGCGCTGCGACTGCTGCATCAGCGCCGACAATTCGTGCAGGCTGGCATGGCCGATGCGCTGCAAGCGGCCGCGGGCAGCAATCGCGAATGACAGCGAGGGGCTCGCAGCGGCGGCGTCTGCCGGCAGCGCGCGTGGCGGCAGACGCAGGTAGAGCGCAGCAGGAGTGGTGGCCAGGATGGCTTTCATCGTGTCAGACCTCGCGCAGCCAGACGAGGTGCGTGGTCGGTCCGTGACGCTCGACCAGCCCCTGCACCTGCAGGCTGGCTTCGCCGATGGTCACGCGGCCGTTCACCAGGAAGTAGCTGGTCGCGACTGCGACCTGTGAAGTCGGCGGCGGCTCCGGACGGCCGGGCAGGCGCGCAGCAAAATCGCTCAGGTCGCGAAAGCTGGCGCTGCGGCGCGCATTGACGACATTGCCGGCATCGGCCAGCGACAATGTCGCCAGCCTTGCCGCCAGCACCTCGGCCGGCGCGGTGTTCACGTTGACGGGCGTGGCCCGCGGCAGGAACACCACGTTATTGCGCACGGCCGCCAATACTGCCGGCGTGAAGCCGGGCACGGCCAGCAGGTCATCTACCTGCGCGAACCCGATCGGACGCGGCGCGCCTGCTTCGGCACTGGAAGCACGCTGCGACGCGGCCACCTGCTGCGCAGTTGCGCGCGCCAGCCCGGGGTCTTGCCGCAGCGCTGTCAGCAAGCGCTCGAAAGCCTGCACCTCGGCCACGTTCACTTCGCCGCGCGTGGCCAGCCCGGTCAGGTTCAGTCGCGACTGCGCATCCTGGATCGCGCCCGACAGCACCGCGCTGCCCGCATTGCCGCGTATCGATGCCGATTCAACATAGCGGTCGAGCCGCGTCTCCGACAATGGCACGGCCCAAGGCTCGTTCAGATCATCGATCGACGAGTAGCGCGCATCCTCGCGCAGGATCAGCCGGGCCCAGTCGAGTGCGCCGCGCAATACCCATTGCTTTTGCAGCTGCAGGCGCTGGTTCTCGATCGATCGCACTTGCACCTGCTGCTGCCAGAACAGGCTGGCGACGATGGTGATGGCCAGCGTCGTCAGCAGAAGCGCGGTGACGATGGCCACGCCGCGCTGCTGCGAAGGGAATGGGGATGGGGATGCACATGCGTGCTGCGCCCATCGTGCTCGCTGCACGTGATACCGGCGTAGCGATGGTGGCAGCTGCGTGCGCATCAGGTGGCTCCCAGCATGAAGACCTTGCTCATCGATGACGCATAGCCCTCGATGTACAGCGACACCTCGAGGCCGCTCCAGGTGGTCTGCATGGCAGTGGTGCCGGCGCCCGGGTTCATCAGCGAGCCGCGCGAGGCCAGCGGCGCCGCCGCTGGCTGTGCCTGCATCTGGGTCCAGCTGCGCCAGCCGCGGCCGTCATCGGTCCAGATGCGCAAATTCATCGCACGCAATCCACGGCGCAATGCCACCGGGCGGGCACCGCCGGCGGCGGCGAAACGCCAGTACTGGTCGAGCTGCGTGAGATCGCGCGTGGGCGGCGATTCCTCGCGCGTCAGCATGCCTTCACGCAAACGCCAGGTCACCAGCTGCAGCATGCCGGGCTGGGCATCGGGCTGGATACGGCGCGCGATCGTGATTCGGTCGACATTGACCGCCAATGGCGAGCGGCCGTCGAGCAGCGTTGCATCGACTGCGTTTGCACAATCGGCCTGCAGTTGCGCAAAGGCCAGCTGCAGGCCGCGCGTCTGCTCGAGCTCGGCATTCAGCGATGTGCGGGCGCGCGTGATCGAGTCCAGTCCGCGCCAGCCCAGCACGGCGACGAAGGCCAACACACCAATGGCGACCAGCAATTCGACCAGCGTCAGGCCGCACTGCGAACGGGCGTTTCGCATCACCACCTGCGAGCTCGCTTGCCCGCGCGTTTTCCGTCCTGCGAAGCGAAGTTCACAGCGCATTGGGCACCACCTGCGACAGCGTAATGATCTTGCGTCCCGGGCTGCGCTCGTCGATCACGCTGACTTCGACGCGACGGAATGAAGGATTGGGTGTGGACAGTATTTGCTCGTCACAGCGGAATGGCAGCTCTCCCTGCGGACAGGCAAATTCACGCTTGCCGATCGCTGGCCACTCATGCGCGAGACGGATTTGCGTCAGCCGGTTCTCGGCCGACCAGGTGGCCATCATCGCCGAACGCAAGTCACTGCTGTTTTGCGTCAGGCTGCCGACGGCGCGCAGGCTGGCCGCAAGCGAGGTGCCGACGATGACCAGTGCGACCAGCACTTCAAGCAGCGTGAAGCCGCTCGTCCATCGCTGGCGCGATGTCCGTGGCTTGCGCGCGGAAGGCGTCGTGTGCATCGCCCTGATCCCTTATTCGACCGTGAAATTGCCGATGCCATCGGCACGTATCGTCGCCGCCTGCGGCCCGAGCGCCAGCGTCAGCGCAAAGGCTTTGTCGACCGGTTCCTTGCCGAACACGATGCGCAAGGGGCGTTGCCCGGACGTGGCCGGCGTGAGCGCAAGCGCGAGCGGCGCGCTGCGGAACTCGCGCTCACGCAGCAGCGCGTCGCCGGCCAAAGGCTGCCAGCCTTCACCCTGTCGCAATAAAAAGCGATACCGGTAATCATCGGCCTCGAAGGCAATCGGGCGATTGCGCACGATCGCTTCATCGCGGGCCAGCTGCAGCAGCAGCGCGACGCGCTGCGCCTCGTTCTGCAGCAGCTGGCGGTCGCCGGGATTGGCATTGAGCGCAACCGCCCCGAGCAGGATGCCGACGATGACGAGTACGACCAGCAACTCGAGCAGCGTGAAGCCCGTCGCGCTGCCGGGCCGGCTGGCGCGGACTGGTCGCTGGGTCGATGCCCGGTGCAAGCTCACGCCTCAGTCCTGCCAGGATCCGATGTCGGCATCGATGCTGGCGCCGCCCGGCTTGCCGTCGGCACCCAGCGAGAACAAGTCCACTTCGCCATGTACGCCCGGCGACAAATATTGATAGGGATTGCCCCACGGGTCTTTGTTCAGCCGGTCCACATAGCCGCCCGTCTTCCAGTTGGGCGGTACCGGGCCGCTGGTCGGGCGCGTGATCAGGGCCCGCAAGCCTTGCTCGGTCGTCGGGTAGCGGTTGTTGTCGAGGCGGTAGAGCTTGAGTGCCTGCATCAACGTCGCAATGTCCTGCTTCGCGGCGAGGATGCGCGCATCGTCGGTGCGGCCCATCAGCCGCGGCACCACCAGCGCGGCGAGCACGCCCATGATCACGACCACCACCATGATCTCGATCAGCGTGAACGCGCGATTGCCCGGCGCACGCCGAAATACGCAATGGCGATACGAGACTGGGCGGATACGCAAGCTCATGGGCATAGGCATGTGATTTGGCAATCGGGGTAGGAAGCGCAGCTCTTGATTCAGACCACCTTCCCTCGCGAAAGTGCAGTCACGACAGCAAGCCGCGCGGCAGGCCGCAGAGCAAGCCTGTGCTGACGGCACTTGCGAACCGGCACACACTCGCAAGGAGTGCGGTGATTATTCGGCAGGGGGAATTTGAATCTTGGACGCGGCGCAAGCCCCGGTTGCGGGGAGGCCGTCCGGTTCGGGGTCAGGCGGCTTCGTCGCGCGCTTCGCGCGCCAGCAAGCGCTGTATCGCAGCCTGCGGCGCATCACCACCAAACAACACCTGCGCGACCGCATCGACGATCGGCATCGTGACTTGATGTTGTTGCGCAAGCTGTTGCACCGCCTGTACGCAGCGCACGCCTTCAGCCACATGGCCAAGTTCGGCCACGATGGTGTCGAGCGACTTGCCTTGCGCCAGACCAAGGCCGACCTGGCGATTGCGTGACAGGTCGCCAGTGCAGGTCAGGATCAGGTCGCCGACGCCGGTCAGGCCCATGAAGGTTTCCGTGCGGCCGCCAAGGGCGGTGCCCAGTCGTGTGATCTCGGCCAGTCCGCGCGTGATCAGCGCGGCACGTGCATTCATGCCCAACCCGAGGCCATCGGCGATACCGGTCGCAATGGCCAGCACATTCTTCACGGCGCCGCCGACTTCGACGCCGACGATGTCATCACTCGAGTACACGCGCAGGTGAGCACCGTGCACGCCGGCGATGGCCTGACGGCGCAAGTCCTCCGAGGCGGAGCCGATGACCAGCGCACACGGCTGGCCCCGCGCGACTTCCTGTGCGAAGGACGGGCCCGACAGCGCACCGCAGGCGATGGCCTCTCCCAGCTCCTGCGCGACCACCTGGTGCGGCAGCATTGCCGTGCCCGGCTCGAAGCCCTTGCACAGCCAGATGAGGTTGGGCAGCGGCTGGCCCTTGAGCGAGCGCAGCATCGGGCGCAAGCCGGAGAAGGAGGTCGCGAGGATCAGCAAGCCGCCCTGCGCATGGTCCACCGCTTGCGTGAGGTCGGACGTCAGCTGCAACGGCGAAGGCAGGGCAATACCGGGCAGGTAGCGCGCGTTTTCGCGGAGCGCGGCCATGTCGGCGATGGCTTGCGGCTCACGGCCCCACAGCAATACCGACTGGCGATCGGCCAGCGCAATGGCCAGCGCGGTGCCCCAGGCACCGGCGCCAAGAATGGAAATCTTCATTCGCCCCAGACGTCCGCCGCTTTGACGTAGCCGATCTCACCGTCGCGATGGCGCACCTTGATCCAACCGGACGACACCGGCTCGGCCAGTTCGAGCACCACGCCCTTGCCGGCGCTGAACACGACGGCTGCAGTGTCGCTGGCGCTGGCGCGAGCCGCGGCTTGCGGTACCTCGACCACCAGTGTGCGTTTGTTCGACAGGTGCTTGTTCTCGATCCACGCGAGGTCGCCGCCGGCATCGCGCACGCGGCTCCAGTCGCCATTGGTGAGAACGAGCTCGACCGGCATGCCGATCGGCGCGATGAAGACTTTTTTCGACTTCAGGCCGGGCGCGTCATACATGACGGCCGGGCCCGGCGAAACGGAACGGAAATCGACGGCTTGTGCCGCAGTACCCAACACCGCCAGCGTGGCCGGCAGCAGGGCTGCGAGGACGTGGCGGATGCGCGGCGCGGCCATGCGATGCTCCTTGCTTACTGCACCTGGGTCGGTGCGTTCTGTGCCAGCACCTGCTGGCGCTGGTGATAGAAGACCTCGAAGTTGATTTCGGCCAGGTGCACCGGCGGGAAGCCGCCACGGGTCACCATGTCAGCGATGTTCGAGCGCAGGTACGGATAGAGGATGTTCGGGCAGGCGATGCCGAGCAGCGGCTCGAGCTGGCCTTCGGGGATGTTGCGCGCCTCGAAGATGCCCGCCTGCTTGCCTTCGACCAGGAAGGCGACCTTGTCGCGCACTTTGGCGGTGACGGTCACGGTGCAGGTCGCTTCGTAGATGCCTTCGCCCAGCGTCTCGGAGCCGACGTCGATGGCCACCTCGATGGACGGGCCTTCCTGCTCGAGGAAGATCGCCGGCGAGTTCGGCTGCTCCAGCGACATGTCCTTCAGGTAGA
>JACCDU010013753.1_pt1 | contig 20126 bp, 20 predicted proteins | sample 7446081 | NCBI WGS metagenome assembly JACCDU01 (sample SAMN15323447, study PRJNA562643) | freshwater metagenome | isolation source: river surface water | place: USA:Blue River Watershed | collected 2017-08-17
GGTGGGCGTTGTAGTTGCCGACAGCGCCGTTGAGCTTTCCCAGCAGTTCCACCTGGGCAATGCGCACGCGGGCACGTTGCAGACGGTAGGCGACGTTCGCCACTTCTTTACCCATGGTCGACGGTGTGGCTGGCTGACCGTGCGTACGGCTCATCATCGGGATCTCGGCATAGCCGTGGGCCATTTCGGTGAGCTTGGCGATGAGGCGATCCAGCGTCGGCAACATCACTTCTTTACGAGCGCCCTGGAACATGAGGGCATGCGACAGGTTGTTGATGTCTTCCGAGGTACAGGCGAAGTGGATGAATTCGCTGACCTTGGTGACTTCGGCATTGCCCTTAGTTTTGTCTTTAATCCAGTATTCCAGCGCCTTGACGTCGTGGTTAGTCGTGGCTTCGATGCCCTTCACTTCGGCGGCATCTCCTTCGGAGAAGTTGTTAACCAGGGCATCCAGCTCGGCAACGGTGGCCGGCGAGAAAGCGGGAATTTCAGCGAAATGTGGTTCGGCGGCCAGCGCCTTGAGCCATTCGATCTCAACGCGCAAACGGGCGCGGATCAGACCGTATTCGGAGAAATGCGGACGCAGCGGGTCAACTTTGGCGGCATAGCGGCCATCCAGCGGCGAAAGTGCTGTCAACGCACCAAGATTTTGAGACATCTGAAGCTCCTGAATACGGAAAAATCGAAACCGTGATTTTATCATCCGGCCGCCCTGCTGACCTACCAAAGCTGGGCGGCAACCCGAGTTCAGTGTAGGGTATGGGCTGATTTCTGTTGACCGGAGCCCCCAATGAAATTGCTAGGCACCCCTACCAGCCCTTATGTGCGCAAGGTGCGCCTGATGCTGCTGGAGAAGAACATCCCTCACGAATACCTGATTGATCCGCCGCGTGAGCCAGGTAGTCTGGTTGTTCGCGTCAACCCGCTGGGTCGCATTCCGGCGCTGATTCTGGATGAAGAAACCTGCGTGTTCGACTCGCCGGTGATTGCCGAGTATGTGGACAGTCTGAATGACACCCCGGTTCTGATCCCCCGCGACAACGCCCTGGCCCGCATGCGGGTAAAACGCTGGGAGGCGCTGGCCGATGGCATCATGGATTCGGCAATTGCTGTGCGCAACGAACGTATCCGCCCGGAAGAAAAACAGGAGCCTGGCAACGTCACACTGCATAACGGCGCCATCAGCCGTGCGCTCGATTTTGCGAGTGTGAGTCTGGGTAATGACACCTGGACCAACGGTGAAACCATCTCACTGGGCGATCTCGCCCTGTTCAGCACACTGGTGTATCTTGATTTGCGTCAGCCGGAGCGTGACTGGCGCACCCCCCATCCGAACCTGGCCTTTTTGTTTGACCGCATGGCGGCACGCCCCAGCGCGCAGGCCTCACTGGCCGAACAGGCTTAACCTGTCACGTAACAATTAGGCGGGGGATTTATCGGCGCGTTAATCTGCCAGCGATTGCAAGTCGGCGGTCAGCACAGGTTGACCGCCCATGCGGGCCGATTCGATGATGCCGCCCCCGAGGCAGACCCGGCTTTCGTACATGACCAGCGATTGACCGGGTGTCACTGCCCACTGCGGTGAGGCAAAGCGGATAACCGCACGCTCGGCGTCGACACGTTCGATTTCACAAGGCGCATCGGGCGAACGATAACGGGTTTTAGCCGTGTACACCCAGTGCGTGTGCGGCAGCTCCCCCGAGATCCAGTTCATGTCGGTAATCGTGACTTCATCCACGTATAGCGCCGGGTGATCGTGACCAGAAACCACATAGAGCACATTGGCCGCCATGTCTTTACGCGCCACGTACCAGGCATCGTGTTCACCGCTACCGTGATCGTTTCCCTTCACGCCACCGATATGCAGGCCTTTACGCTGCCCCAGGGTATGGAACGCCAGGCCCTGATGGCTACCCAGCAGTTTGCCGGAATCCAGATCCCGAATCTCACCGGGGTTTTGCGGCACGTAGCGTTGCAGGAAATCATTGAACGGCCGCTCACCGATAAAGCAGATACCGGTGGAATCCTTTTTCTTGGCGACCGGTAGCCCAGCAGCCTCGGCCTTGGCACGCACTTCCGGCTTCAGCCAGCCGGCCAGCGGAAAGAGCGCCGGTTTGAGCTGCGTCTGATTCAGGCGATACAGGAAGTAGCTCTGATCCTTGTTGCCGTCTTCGGCCTTCAGTAACTGACGTTTGCCATCAAAATCCTGCAGCCCGGCGTAATGGCCGGTGGCAATGTAATCAGCGCCCAGGCTGATGGCGTGCTCAAGAAAAGCGGCAAATTTGATTTCCGAGTTACACAGCACATCGGGGTTGGGCGTGCGGCCGGCGTTGTATTCCTGCAGGAATGTGGAAAACACGCGGTCCCGATATTCCTTGGCGAAGTTCACGACTTCCACGTCGATCCCCAGAATGTCGGTGACACTCATGACGTCAATCAGATCCTGACGCGTGCTGCAGTATTCGTCGGTGTCGTCGTCTTCCCAGTTTTTCATGAACAGGCCGATCACACGGTAGCCCTGCTCCTTGAGCAATAAGGCAGCGACCGATGAATCGACACCGCCGGACAGACCAACCACTACAGTCTTTGCAGTTTTAACAGACAAAGATGACATGAACTTATTCCTCAGCGGCCTGCCGATGATGTTGCGGCAGCCGTATGGTGTTGCGTTTCCAGGCTATAAAAGCGGTAAGACGCCCATTCTCTCACGGGCTGCACCGGCGGCAAGCTGCCCTGTTCCACGAACCAGGGATCGATGGTGTAAATCCCGGTGTCATCTTCGGCATTGGCATCCGTGGCGATCAGCGTGGCACTGTAATGGGAATCCAGAAACAGGGTCCGGTGGGCATAGGGCCCAACCCGGTGCCAGCGCAACGCCTGCCGATGCGCCAGAAACGAGAGGATGTTGCGCGTACTGGACGAGTGATCAATGCAATCCATACGACCGACGACTGTCTCATCTTCTTCATTGCCGGGTTCATCCGCGCCAATCGGGGTCTGTTCGGCCGCCCGCACATAGAATTGACGAACCACTTCGGCCACGGCAATCCGCTCGGCTTCCGGTGTTTTGGCCTGGCGCAGTGGCGCCAGCATTCTTTTGAGCCAGGGCTCCGGGTAGCTGACGACCCCCGGGGTTTTACAGCTCCAGTCATAACAGAAGCGCACCAGACCATCGGCCACCGCCAGCGGTGCACTTAATGCCAGGCAGAATGCCAGCAAGACCGCGCGTACCGTCATGACATCAGTCGTAGTGGGTAATGCTATCTAACGGCAAACGCCGCCCGGACACCCAATCCTCAACGCATTGCAGAACCAGCGGGCTGCGATGGCGGGCTTGCGACGCGCGTAACTCTTCCAGCGTCAGCCAGTGCGCCGCGATGATGCCGTCATCCAGTTTCGGATTCGCTTCAGTCTGGTCTAGTCGACAGGCAAAAGCAAAGCGCAGGTACGTGATATCACCGGCCGGTACCGTCCATTGGTACACCCCGACCAGCGCTTCGGGTGTCACGTGGCAACCGGTTTCTTCCAGCGCTTCTCGGGCACAAGCGGCAATCAACGATTCGCCTTCATCCAGATGCCCTGCTGGCTGGTTAAAACGTAGGCCGGCCGAGGTTTCCTCTTCCACCACGAGAAAGCGTCCGTCACGCTCAACCAGTGCAGCAACCGTGACGCTGGGTTTCCAACGATGTTTTTGGCTATTCATAGACATCATTTTACCGAAATAGGGCATTTCGGCTGCGCCGGCACGGCCCGATACAAAATCCTGGTTGACACGACCGTCACCGATCCTGATTTTGGGCCAGAAATCGGCTAAAATCACGCGATCCGGTCGCCAAGCTGCGACCCCACTAAGACGATTGATCAAAGGATTCACATCATGTCGATGTCCGACCGCGACGGTTTTATCTGGCTGGATGGCAAGCTAGTTCCCTGGCGTGACGCCAATACGCACGTGCTGACACACTCGCTGCATTACGGCATGAGCGTATTTGAAGGTGTCCGCGCCTATGATACCGGTCGCGGCACGTCGATTTTCCGTCTGCAGGATCACACCCGTCGCCTGTTCAACTCGGCACACATCTTCCAGATGGAAGTGCCCTATGATGAAGACACGCTCAACGAGGCCCACAAGGAAGTCGTGCGCGCCAACAATCTGGAAAGTGCCTACATCCGCCCGCTGGTGTACTACGGGTCGGAAAAGATGGGCGTGTCCCCGAAGGGGGCCAAGGTCCACGTGGCCATCGGTGCGTGGGCCTGGGGTGCCTATCTGGGCGAAGACGGCCTGAAGAAAGGCATTCGCGTCAAAACCTCGTCGTACACGCGTCACCATGTGAACGTGTCGATGGTGCGCGCCAAGGCCAGTGGTCACTATGTGAACTCGATTCTGGCCAACAACGAAGCCGTGGCTGATGGTTACGACGAAGCCCTGCTGCTGGATACTGAAGGCTACGTCTCAGAAGGCGCCGGCGAAAATCTGTTCATCGTCAAGAACGGCAAGGTCTACACACCAGAACTGTCGTCGTGCCTGGAAGGTATCACCCGTGACAGCGTGGTAACGCTGGCTCGCGAACTCGGTATTTCGATTGAAGAAAAACGGATTACCCGCGATGAAGTCTACTGTGCTGACGAAGCCTTCTTCACCGGCACCGCTGCCGAAGTCACCCCGATCCGTGAACTCGATAACCGCAAGATCGGTATCGGCAGCCGCGGTCCGGTCACCGAGCGTATTCAGTCGGCTTACTTCGATGCGGTCAATGGCCGCAATCCGAAGCATGAAGACTGGCTGAGCTTTATCTAATTCCAGACCCACTTTCCGAGGCTTTTCTGATGACTGCACCGCTTGAAAACACGCTGTCTGCCAAAGCACTGACCATCACGGCTGATGATCTGCCCCTGCACTGCCCGCCCCAGGGTGTGCAGCTGTGGTCGGGTCACCCGCGCGTTTACCTTGATGTTCTGAAAACCGGCGAAGTGAAGTGCCCGTACTGCGGTACGCATTACACGTTTTCCGGTCCGCAACCGCACGGCCACTAATCCGCGACTGTACGCAGGCCGGCTGCCCCATTGATGAACGCAGTCTCCCTGCTTGTCGCGCCGGCCTGGGTGGGCGACGCCGTGATGAGCGAACCGCTCATCCGGCAGATTGCCGACCACGACCAGAAACCCGTTGATGTTCTGGCCCCTCCCTGGGTGGCACCGCTCTACGAGCGGATGCCTAATGTCGGCCGGGTCATCCCTGCACCGTTTGCGCATGGCCGCCTGGACCTCAAAGCCCGTTGGGCGCTGGGTCGCCACCTCGGCACCCATGGCTACCAGAATGCCTACCTGCTGCCTAACTCGCTGAAATCGGCACTGCCCACGTTTTTTGCCGGCATCCCGAACCGCATCGGTTTTACCGGGGAATGCCGCTACGGTCTTGTTAACCGACGCCAGACGCTGAATAAGCAGGCACTACCCCGCATGGTGGACCGCTTCCTGGCCCTAGCGCCGGCCGGCGCAGCCGCCGCCCAAGCCCCGGATCTCGACATCCCCCGCCTGAAGGCACGCCCCGGCGCCTTTGCCGCACTGTCTGACAAACTGGGTTTAACCGTCAAGAGTCATCCTTTGGCAATTCTCTGCCCCGGTGCCGAGTACGGGCCGGCCAAGCGCTGGCCGGAAGCCCACTTCGCACAATTGGCAACCTCCCTGAAGCAAACCGGTTTCACGGTCTGCACGCTGGGCTCGGGCAAAGATCAGGCCATCGGTGACGCCATTGAAACCTTAAGCCATGGCGCGGCCATCAATCTGTGCGGACGTACTCAACTGGCTGAAGCCATTGATTTGTTAAGCGGCGCATCGGTGGTAATTTCCAACGATTCCGGTCTCATGCACGTAGCCGCAGCGCTTGACCGACCCTTGATTGCCCTGTTCGGCTCTTCATCGCCGGTCTTTACCCCGCCGCTCGCTAAACAGGTGCGCATTCTGCAGCACCCCGTCCCATGCAGTCCCTGTTTCGCCAGAACCTGTCGTTACGGTCACCTAGACTGTCTGAACAAGCTCATGCCAGAAACCGTCCTCGCTGCCACCCTTGCCATGGCGCCCACTTCCGAAAGCCCCACCCCATGAGTCTGCCACCGCCCTCGGCCCCTGTCCCCAACTTCGCCACCCCCGACGATGCCGAGCGCGGTTTTTACGAAAGCATTGCGCAAGCCAATCTGGACGCGCTGATGGCCATCTGGGCCGACGAAGACGAGATTGTCTGTGTTGATCCGGATGGGCGACGTGCTGCCGGTCACGCAGCAATACGCCAGGGCTGGCAATCGATTTTCAGCGGCTGCCATCATCTGGAAATTGAAGTGATGAACATCATGCGCTGGCAGAGCGGTCTAGTCGCCATTCATCTCGTGCAGGAAAGCATTACCCTGTTCAGCGTCCCTGAAGAACTCACAGATCCCGAACATCCGAACACACTCGTCCGCCGTAATGGCGTCACCACCGCCATGAATGTCTATGTACGGGGTGGCAACGGCTGGCGACTCGTATGCCATCAGGCAACGGCGCAGCTGGCGGACGTTGAATCGCAAATGACGAGCGCTGCAACACATACCCTGCACTAAGCTCCAACACGCTTTATGCTGCCTCTTGCGCCCTACCGTGCCCCGTTCTTTCTGTTTAACGGGCACTTGCAGACCCTCTGGCCGGTCTGGCGCAATCTGCGTCAGACACCCATCGGTTGGCCACGCGAACGCTGGGATACGCCTGACGGGGACTTTATCGATGTGGATTGCATCAGTACGGATGCGCTCCCCGCGCACGAAAGCAACGCACCCGTCGTCATCCTGTTTCATGGCCTCGAAGGCAGCGCCCAATCCCACTACGCCCGCAATATGGCCACCGTGCTGCAGCAGATCGGCTGGGTCGGTTTTGTACCGAACTTTCGCGGCTGCAGCGGCGAGCTGAATAATAAACCCCGCGCCTATCACTCTGGGGACGCCGCCGAGATCGACTGGATCCTGCGCCGCTTCCGAACGCGCTTTCCGAATCGCCCGCTGTTTGCGGCAGGCGTTTCGTTGGGAGGCAATGCCCTGATGAAATGGCTAGGTGAGCAGGGTACCGCCGCCAGCGCCGTCATCAATGGCGCAGCTGCCGTATCCCCGCCCATGGATGTGGCCGCCTGTGGTGCCTGGCTGGACCAGGGCGCGAATCAAAAGGTCTACACCCAACATTTTCTGCGCACCATGAAGCTGCAGAGTGAGGCACGACTGGCACGTTTTCCGGGGCTGTTTGATGCAGCACGGATGCGTCGCGCGACGACGCTGAGGGAGTTTGATGATACCGTCACCGCCCCCCTGCATGGATTTAACGGCGTGGATGACTACTGGCAGCGCGCCTCGGCCCTGCCACTGCTCGGCAACATTGCCTTGCCAACGCTCTTACTCATGCCACGCAATGATCCGTTTCTCACGGCAGCCTGTTACCCGCTACCGGCGGAATGCCCGGTAGCGATTACCCTCGAAACGCCTGCAAGCGGCGGCCATGTGGGCTTTAGTAGCGGCTCAGGCGCACATCGTGATCTGTGGCTGCCAACCCGTATAATTAACTTCTTTGCACAATCGCTCGACCTGAACTGATATCACACCGAGCCTAACGACGAGAACAACCATGTCGCGTTTTGCCATTCCCGCACTACCCGCCTCGATTTTTAAAGCCTACGACATCCGCGGTATCGTGGACGACACCCTGACGCCTGAAGTGGTGCGGGCCGTCGGCCTGGGCCTCGGTACACTGGCACGAGAAAAAGGCGTTAAGGCCATTGCGGTCGGTCGGGATGGTCGTCTCTCGGGGCCGAGCCTGTCGCGTGCCCTGCAGGAAGGCATCATCGCCGCCGGCGTCGATGCCATTGACGTCGGCTGCGTGCCGACACCGGTGACTTACTTTGCCGGTTTTCAACTGGAGACCTCCTCCTGTGTCTCGGTCACAGGCAGCCATAATCCGCCGGACTACAATGGCCTCAAGATGGTCATCGCCGGCGATACCCTGGCCGGCGATGCGATTCAGGCCTTGAAAAAACGGATTGAAACCGGTGACGTCCACTGGGCCGATCAACCGGGCCAGATGCGCACGGCCGATGTCAAAGCCGACTATCTGGATCATATTGTCGGCGACGTCAAACTGGCACGTCCGATGACCATTGCCGTTGATTGCGGCAACGGCGTTGCCGGTGAACTAGCACCAGAACTCTTCCGCCGCATGGGCTGCAAGGTCATCCCCATGTTTTGCGAAATCGATGGCACCTTCCCGAACCATCACCCTGATCCTTCTAAACCTGAAAACCTGGAAGACCTGGTGGCTGAACTGAAAAGGACCGATGCCGAGATCGGCCTGGCCTTTGATGGTGATGGTGATCGCCTCGGCGTCGTCACCAAGGATGGTGAAGTGATCTTCCCGGATCGTCAGATGATGCTCTTTGCCCGTGATGTCCTGAGCCGCTGTCCTGGCGCACCCATCATTTTCGACGTGAAATGTTCGCGTCTGCTCGGCGACGAAATCCGCGCTGCTGGAGGCCAACCGCTGATGTGGAAAACCGGCCATGCGCTGATCAAGGCCAAACTCAAGGAAACCGGTGCCCCGCTGGCCGGCGAGATGAGCGGCCACGTCTTTTTCAAGGAACGCTGGTTTGGTTTTGACGATGGTCTGTACACCGGTGCCCGCCTGCTGGAAATTCTGTCGCGTTCACCGGATGCCAACCCGATACTGACCAGTCTGCCCAACAGCCAGAGCACGCCGGAACTGAATATCAGCATGAAGGAAGGCGAACCCCATGCACTGATGGCCGAACTGGCCGTTGCACCGGATTTCCCGGGGGCGCGTGATGTGATCACCATTGATGGGCTGCGCGTGGAATATGCCGATGGTTTCGGTCTGGCCCGCCCGTCGAACACGACACCGGTGGTGGTGCTGCGTTTTGAGGCGGATAACGAAGCGGCGCTCTCTCGCATTCAGGCTGAATTCCGCCGGGTGCTCCATCAGGCCCGCCCGGGTCTGCCCCTACCGTTCTAACGAAGCAATCGGCCCGGCACCATCACTTCATTACCTGCTGCCAGGCAGCCAGCTTGTCCTCAAGTGTCAAGCTGGCGTGAGCCGGGCTCGTGGATGGTAGCCGAACCATCCGGAAACGTGGCGCGGCGGGCAAGACAGGAAGCACCCACCGCTTGAAGACCTGCTCGGCATGCGCCCCATTGAAGTACACGCGTCTGATCAACGGATGCGCCGCAAAGAATGCCGGAAACTCATTAACGACCTGCGTTTCCCGGCGGATATCGGCATCCAGACTACCGGCACGCTCGCAGGATTGCAGCACATCCCACACGGCAACCCCGGCCTGCTGCAAACACGCAACGCGCTGGATGTAAGGCGTCTGCGCTACATCAAAACCCAGCAAATGCCCCATGATCGGCCAAAACCGGTTCTGCGGATGTGCGTAGTACTGACCGGCGTTGAGTGACGCCACACCAGGCATGCTGCCGAGAATCAGACAACGGGCATCAGGCCTGGCAATCGGTGGAAAACTCCGGACAATCAGCCCCTGTGCCACGGACACAGCGCGTTATTTGCCGCTCAGACTACGACGGTTGTAGTCCTTGTCACCCGGCATGATGTAACGGCCGACACCGAACAGGCCTCCCTGCGCCCCTTCCGGGCGTAGTTTATTTTCAGGGAACTGGTCTGCTACTTTTTTGGCTTCCACGGCTTTGGCGGTATTCACATATTCCCAACGGCCGTTCGGAAACAGCAACACATCCTCACCCTTCGCCGTTTTGCCGGCGATGGGTGTGCGATCCGGCGCATCCGCAATATCGGCCAACACCTGCTGGCCACTCAGGGCCAGCAGGCTGTAAAGCATCCATCGCAGAAGCTGCGCCCGTATCATCTTAACGCTCGGCAACCCAGCCGTTGACGGATTCCAGGGCACTGGTCAGATTAGCCGGCTGTGTACCGCCTGCCTGCGCCATATCCGGACGGCCACCGCCCTTACCACCCACCTGACCCGCGACAAAGTTGACCAGTTCGCCCGCCTTGAAACGCGATGTCAGGTCGGCGGTGACACCCGCGATCAACGACACTTTATCGCCCTCAGCGACGCCCAGCACAATCACACCCGACTTGAGTTGATCTTTGAGCTGATCCAGCGTTTCACGCAGACCCGAGCCGCTGACGCCTTCCAGTTTGACGGACAGCACGGCAACGCCATTCACCACTTTGGCCTGACCGGCCAGATCCCCGCCCTGAGCAGCCGCCAGTTTGGATTGAAGGCGACTGATTTCCTTCTCCTGCGCCTTCTGGCCTTCGATCATGGCATTGACGCGAATAGGCAACTCGGCCGGCTTGCACTTCACCAGACCCGCGACTTCGTTCAAGGCCTGACGGCGGAACTGAACGGCGGCCAACGCATAATCGCCGGTCAGGGCTTCGAGGCGTCGGACACCCGCAGCGACACCGGATTCCGCCAAAATCGTAAACAGACCGATATCACCCGTACGTGCTACGTGGGTACCACCACACAGTTCACGCGAGGTGCCGATATCCAGCACACGCACCTTGTCACCGTACTTTTCGCCAAAGAGCATCATCGCGCCCAGCTTCTGCGCATCTTCAATGGCCATTTCGCGGGCTTCGGTCGGCAGATTGCGCATGATTTCGCGGTTAACGATGTCTTCCACGGCGCATATCTGCTCCAGCGTCATCGGTGCGTTATGGGCAAAGTCGAAGCGGGTTTTCTCGGCATCGACCAGCGAACCTTTCTGTTGCACATGCTCGCCCAGCACTTCACGCAGAGCTTTATGCATCAGGTGGGTGGCCGAGTGGTTACGCATCGTGCGCTCACGATCCAGCACATTGACGCGCGCTTCGACCGTATTACCGACCGTGAGTGACCCCTGGCGCAGCGTGCCGTGATGACCGAACACCTGCGCCTGAATCTTCTGGGTGTCTTCCACGAGGAACTCGCCATGCACGGACGTCAGCACACCGTCGTCGCCGACCTGACCACCGGACTCGGCGTAGAACGGCGTTTTATCCAGCACCACCACACCGGTATCACCAGCGGCCAGGCTGTTCACCGCCACTCCGTCCTTGTACAGAGCGATGATGTTCGATTCGGTTGCTAGCAGCGCGTAACCTTCAAACTGGGTTGCCGGGCCTTCATAGGCCAGGGCCGCGGCGGAATGGAACTTACCCGCAGCGCGGGCCTGTTCCCGCTGACGCGTCATGGCCGCATCAAAACCGGCCTCATCCACATTCAGCTCGCGCTCACGACAGACATCGGCCGTCAGGTCGAGGGGGAAGCCGTAGGTATCGTGCAGCTTGAAGGCCAGATCACCATCGAGCACGCCATCGGCCGGCAGGTTGGCTAAAGCACCGTCGAGAATTTCCATGCCGTGGGCGATGGTTTCGAAGAAGCGCTCTTCTTCCAGACGCAGAATGTCGGTGACACGGGCTTCGGCACGCGTCAGCTCCGGATAGGCATCGCCCATTTCAGCCACAAGGGCAGAGACTAGCGTGTTGAAGAACGGGGTACGGGCACCCAGCTTGTAACCATGACGAATGGCGCGGCGGACGATCCGGCGCAGCACATAGCCACGACCTTCGTTACCCGGAATGACACCATCGACAATCAGGAACGCACAGGCGCGGATATGGTCGGCAATCACTTTCAGTGATGCGGTATCAATGGCTGCTTCGCCACCGGCCACATGGACGGCCTTCTGGGCCGCAGCAATCAGATTCTGGAAGAGATCGATTTCGTAGTTGCTGTGCACGTGCTGCAGCACGGCGGCAATACGTTCCAGGCCCATGCCGGTATCCACACAGGGACGCGGCAGCGGATGCAGCACGCCGGCTTCGTCCCGGTTGTACTGCATGAACACCAGGTTCCAGATTTCGATGTAACGATCACCGTCTTCTTCCGGCGACCCCGGCGGACCACCCCAGATATCGGCACCATGGTCATAGAAAATCTCGGTACACGGGCCGCACGGGCCGGTATCGGCCATCTGCCAGAAGTTATCCGAGGCGTAACGGGCACCCTTGTTGTCACCAATACGGATGATGCGCTCCGCAGGTACCCCAACTTCTTTCGACCAGATGTCGTAGGCTTCGTCATCTTCCTGGTACACCGTGACCCACAGCTTCTCTTTCGGCAGGCCATAAACGCCGGTCAGCAGCTCCCAAGCGAAGTTAATGGCATCCCGCTTGAAGTAGTCACCGAAGCTGAAGTTACCCAGCATTTCGAAGAAGGTATGGTGACGCGCCGTATAGCCGACGTTTTCCAGATCGTTATGCTTACCGCCGGCCCGCACACTGCGCTGCGACGAGGTTGCACGCGAGTACGGGCGTTTGTCCTGCCCCAGAAACACATCCTTGAACTGGACCATGCCCGAGTTGGTGAAAAGCAGGGTCGGGTCATTCCCCGGAACCAGTGAGCTGGAAGGCACAATGGTATGGCCTTTGGATTCAAAGAAACGGAGAAACTTGTCCCGGATTTCAGCGCTTTTCATAACGGGTGTGTCCTAGTTCTGGTTCTAATGCAGTGGCTGGTGATCGATGGTGCAGCGTGTCTGAGCCGCCGTATTACTTGCGGGCCTTCTTACCCGAAGCTTTGGTCGGCACCGTCGGCAGCGGGTTGTACACAGCCTGGCCACGGGCAACCGCGGTATCCAATGCCGTCTTGGCCGACTTCTTACCCATGAACACGGCGTCCATTTCTTCGTTCACGATCTGACGTAGCTGCGGATTGAACGAGATCCAGCCAACGGTGGCACCCGGCGCACCGGCTTTCATCACATTCGCCAGACCCAGATCCTGCGACTTCAGCTCGTCACGCAGCAACTTACTCTGTGCGCCTGCCTGGGCGGCCGGCGTCAGTGGCAGGAAACCGCCCACACGCGAGATCGTCAGCTGGGTTTCCGGAGTCAGCGTGAATTCGAGGAACTTGGCGGCCGCCTTGTATTCGTCCTTGCTATGGCCCTGGCCAACCCACAGGGCGCCGCCGGCAGCCAGTGTATTGAACGGTGCACCGGTGTTGTCATCGATGACGGGCAGCGACGCCACACCGAAGTCAAACTTCTTGCTGCTCTGCAGATGCGCCACGATGTCACTGTTGGTCGTGATCATGGCGCACTCGCCATTCACGAAATGCGCATCGGCCTCGTTTTCATGGCCGTAGCTGGTGAAGTATTCGGTTTTGTACCAGGAGGTCAGTCGGGCCAGGTGACGCACCTGGATCAGCGTATTGAATCCCAGCTTGCCATCAGTGCTGACCGTCGGCGAACCGGCCCAAGCCGACACGTTATCAATGTGCACCCAGACCGGCCACGACGTCGTATAGCTACAGTTGATGCGGGCATCGACAATCTTGCCGGTCATATCCTGCATTTCTTCCCAGGTCTTTGGGCCTTTGTTCGGGTCCAAACCGGCCTTCTTGAACAATTCCTTGTTCCAGAAGAGCAGCGGTGTCGAAAATGCCACGGGCAGGGCTTGAACCTGGCCATTAAAAGTCACGGCGTTGCGCAGCGGCTCGGGAATCGATTTGGGGTTGAATTTGACCTTGTTCTCCGCCAGCAGCTTTTCGGCCGGAACATAGGCATCCGCCTTAGTCAGATATTTGGCCAAATCGGCACGGGTCGCCAGATTCAGTACGGCCGGTTTGCCATTCGGCGCACGTTGCACCAGACGGACTTCCACATCCTTGCTGCTGCTGTTAAAACGGCTAACCAACTCTACCAGTTCGCGCTCGGTCGGCGCATCCAGCTGATGCGCCAACGTCAGTTCGGTTTTGGCAAAAGCACCGGCCATCGGAAACAGCAGGGCTAATAGCAGCGAAGAGCGACGGACAAAGGCGGAGGAAGCAGCCTGCAGCATGGTCATAATCCTTTTAATGTGCTTTTGGGTGTGACGCGAGCCTCCCACCCAAAAAAGCTGTGGGCAATCTGCGCCAAAACCCTGAATTATACGGATTTAAACCCTAAATCTGGCATTTTGGCTGTGTATAATCGGCGCATGACTGATTTGACTGCGGACATTGCACCGCCTACACCGACTTTCGCCGAATTAGGCCTCGACCCGGCGATTGTACGAGCCATTACCGAAACCGGTTACACGACACCAACGCCCATTCAGGCGGCGGCCATTCCTGCAGTGATGCAGGGGCGGGATCTCAAGGCCTGCGCCCAGACGGGCACCGGCAAAACGGCGGCCTTCAGCCTGCCGCTACTGCAGCGTCTGCTACCGCACGCCAACAGCAGTACATCGCCGGCTAAGCACCCGGTCCGCGCGCTGATTCTGACACCCACCCGCGAACTGGCGATCCAAGTCTACGATAACCTCAAAACCTACGGCAAACACCTGCCCTACCGCATCGCTTGCGTCTACGGCGGCACGGACATCAAGCCGCAGATTGCCGAGCTCAAACTGGGCGTCGAATTTCTCGTCGCCACGCCGGGCCGCTTCCTTGATCTGGTGGAACAAAAAGCCGTCAGCCTGCACTCGGTACGGGCACGGGTGCTGGACGAAGCAGATCGCATGCTGGACACGGGCTTTCTCCCCGTCATCCAGCGCATCATCAATATGCTGCCCAAAACCCGCCAGGGGCTGCTGTTCTCGGCCACCTTCTCGGCTGAAATCCAGAAACTGGCCGACACCATGCTGCAACAGCCGGAATTCATTGAGGTGGCCAAACGCAACAGCGTGTCGGACACTATCACCCACCAGGTGCACCCGGTCGCCGAGCACCGCAAGCTGCCGCTGCTAGTCAACCTGCTGCGCACCGGCCAGCTGACCCAGGTCCTGGTCTTTGTGCGGACCAAACAAGGCTGCAGTCGTCTGGCGCGTGCTCTGAGCCACGCCGGCATCAAGGCGGACTCGATCCACGGGGACAAATCCCAGTCGGAACGCATGAAGGCACTCAACGCCTTCAAAGACGGCGAAATTCAAACCCTGGTCGCCACTGACGTGGCCGCCCGCGGTATCGACATCGACGAACTGCCTTTTGTCGTCAATTACGAACTACCGCACACACCAGAAGACTACGTCCATCGCATCGGCCGCACCGGCCGTGCCGGCAACCTGGGCAACGCCGTATCGCTGGTCTGCACCGACGAAACCGGCTACCTGGCGGATATTGAAAAGCTCATCAACAAATCGATCACCCAGAGCATCGTGCCCGGCTTCGAACCGGAAGAGGATTGGGAATATCCCCCCTCCGGCAAGAAGCGCGTGCGCAGCGCCCTGAATACGCAACGCCCGCAGGACAAACACGACAAAGGGGATAAGCCACAAGACCGCACCCAACGTACGGGTCGTTCTGATCGCCCCGTACGTCGGGAAGGTGACGCGCGCCGTGATCGTGAACAGCGCCCAGAACGCGGGGATCGTGACGTCTACAATCGTCGCCGCCCGGCGCCTGGCTATACGCCGCCACGCCTGACTAAAGTGGCCGCCGATGGTTTTGATTTCACCAAACCCTATGAAGCCGACAGTGCGGCCACACCCACACCAACAACGCTGTCTGGTGCGACAACGCCAGCCCCACGACGCCCAACTCGCATGGTCGCTGCTCTGCTGGGCGGGTTAAAAAAGAACACGACTGCCTGAGGAGATCAGCATGGGTAATCGACTGAGCAAAATCGTCACCCGCACGGGCGACGGCGGCACCACCGGTCTGGGCGACGGCTCGCGCGTTGGGAAAGATAGTCCGCGCATTGACACGCTGGGCGAGATCGACGAACTCAACTCGGCCGTTGGTGTGCTGCTGGCCGAAGACTTTCCGGCCTCCTGCGCCAACATCCGTGATGCGCTGCTGACGGTGCAGAACCATCTCTTCGATCTGGGCGGTGAAATCTGTATTCCTGGCCACAAGAGCATTGGCGAAGACCATGTGGCACAGCTAGAAGCCTTAGCCGAGACCTACAACGAACAGCTCACCCCGCTCAAGGAATTTATCCTGCCCGGCGGCACTCGGGCAGCAGCCCTAGCCCATATGGCACGCACCATCTGCCGTCGTGCCGAACGCTCCATCGTGCACCTGGGTCATAACGAAGCGGTTTCAGATCATGCCCGTCAGTATCTGAACCGCTTGTCTGATCTGCTGTTCGTGATCGGACGGACGCTCAACAAACTGGGTGGCAATGGCGACATTCTCTGGCAACACAACCGCGGCCAATAAAACCCTACCGCCCAACAAAAAGCCCGGCACAGTCTTCACGACTGACCGGGCTTTTTGTTTTCTGGCAGCGATGGTCGCTTATTTTTCAGCCAGCACTAGGCGACGCTGACGCACCCCTTCCGCCAACTGGTTGAGCAGCGTCACACTGTCTTCCCAGTTGATGCAGGCATCCGTAATGCTCACGCCATACGCCAGCGGCTTACCCGCCACCAGATCCTGACGACCCGCATTGATGTGCGACTCCACCATCACGCCCATGATGCGCTCCTCGCCAGCGGCCAGCTGGCCGGCCACATCCGTCGAGACTTCCATCTGACGCTGGTATTCCTTGCGGCTATTGCCGTGCGAGAAATCAATCATCACCCGCGCCGGCACACCGGCTTTGGCCATTTCCGTGCAGGCAGCATCCACGCTGACGGCATCGTAGTTCGGCTCTTTGCCACCGCGCAGGATGACGTGGCAGTCTTCATTACCGACCGTCTGGACGATGGCGGCATGACCCGACTTGGTCACCGACAGGAAATGGTGCGGCGATTGCGCCGAACGGATGGCATCCATGGCAATACGCACATTGCCATCCGTGCCGTTCTTGAAGCCCACCGGACAGGACAGGCCGGAGGCCAGTTCACGATGCACCTGTGACTCGGTGGTGCGGGCGCCAATGGCACCCCAACTAATCAGATCGCCGACATACTGCGGCGTGATCATGTCAAGGAATTCAGTGGCGCACGGCAGACCGATGGTGTTGACGTCCAGCAGTAGCTTACGGGCACGACGCAGACCTTCGTTGATATCGAAGCTGTTGTCCAGATGCGGATCGTTGATCAACCCCTTCCAACCCACCGTGGTACGCGGTTTCTCGAAGTAGACGCGCATCACGATCAGCAGGTCGTCTGACAGACGCTCGGCCTCCACTGCGAGACGACGCGCATAATCCAGCGCCATTTCGTTGTCGTGTACGGAACATGGGCCGATAACAACCACCAGACGGTCATCGGCGCCATGCAGCACCCGGTGAATGCCCTGGCGAGCGGCAGTGACGCGTTGCGCCACTGCCGGGCTAACCGGGAACGCATTGAGCACGTTAGCTGGCGGCGCCAGCTCACTAATCGCGGCAATACGGACATCATCCGTATTGCCTGCCACGGGTTTGTTCTGTGTTTCAACCATGATGATTCCTTCAAGACCTCCTGGGTCTCAAACGCCTTCTTGCGGATTAAGTTTGGCCGGCTCATTGTGCAAACGGTTCAACGCGTTGAGATACGCCTTGACCGAAGCAATCACGATATCGGTGTCTGCACCGCTGCCATTGACCACACGACCGCCCTTGGACAAACGCACCGTCACATCGCCCTGAGCATCCGTACCGGAGGTGATGTTGTTGACCGAATAGAGCAGAAGTTCACAACCGCTATTGAGCACGGACTCAATCGCCTTGAACGTGGCATCGACCGGGCCCGAGCCGGTCGATTCGGCCTTCTTCTCTTCACCACCCACCGACAACGTCAAACGGGCCACCGGCACTTCACCGGTTTCAGAAGTGACTTGCGAATAGGTGAGCTTATAGTGCTCGGTTTCCGGCGTTACGGCTTCATCCGACAGCAATGCCTGAAGGTCTTCATCAAAGATCTCGTGTTTCTTGTCGGCCAGCTCCTTGAACTTGGCAAAGGCCGAATTCAAAGCTTCTTCGCTGTCGAGAACAACACCCAATTCAGCCAGGCGGGATTTGAAAGCATTACGACCGGAGTGTTTGCCGAGCACCAGCTTGTTCTGCGACCAGCCCACATCTTCGGCACGCATGATCTCGTAGGTTTCGCGATGCTTGAGCACGCCATCCTGGTGAATACCGGATTCGTGGGCAAACGCATTAGCGCCGACAATGGCCTTGTTCGGCTGTACCGGATAACCGGTGATCTGCGAAATCAGCTTCGAAGCGGGCACGATCTGTGTCGTGTCAATTCGGGTCTCCACTGGGAAGATATCGGCACGGGTACGCACCGCCATCACCACTTCTTCAAGCGACGCATTGCCGGCACGCTCGCCGAGGCCGTTGACCGTACATTCCACCTGACGTGCACCAGCCATCACAGCGGCCAATGAGTTGGCCACGTCTAAACCGAGGTCATTATGACAATGCACCGACCAGATCACTTTATCGGACCCCGGTACACGTTCGATCAACTGACGAATCGTCTCAGCGTATTGCCCCGGCACGTTGTAACCCACGGTGTCGGGCACGTTCAGCGTTGTAGCGCCCGCCTTGATGACGGCCTCGAACACACGGCAGAGAAAATCGATATCCGAACGACCGGCATCTTCGGCCGAGAACTCCACATCGTCGGTGTACTGACGGGCCCAGCCAATCGCCTTAACGGCCTGCTCAACCACCTGATCCGGCGTCATGCGGAGCTTCTTCTCCATATGGATCGGGCTAGTGGCGATAAAGGTGTGCACACGCTTGCGCGGCGCCGGGGCAATCGCCTCGCCTGCACGGCGAATGTCGTTCTCATTGGCACGGGCCAGCGAGCACACCGTCGATTCACGGACGACCTGAGCGATCGAGTTGATCGAATCAAAATCCCCCGCCGATGCCGCAGCAAAACCGGCTTCGATCACGTCCACGCGCATACGTTCCAACTGGCGTGCAACGCGGATTTTTTCATCCTTGGTCATCGACGCGCCCGGGCTCTGCTCGCCATCGCGCAACGTGGTATCAAAAATAATCAATGAATCTTTTTTCATGTCGGGCTCCTGTAGGCCGGGTCATCTTTGACCCAACCTGATATCGGTATGAGGTCCGGTAAATACCGGAATCGTCTTTGGCTGCGAGGGGGTGTTTAGTCTGTGCGCGCCACGCGCAGCAGCGGCCGGGCACCCAGCAGCAGATGCAGCCAATACGTCGCCCGACCACCCGAGGTAGCCTTTTGAGCGAGAAGTATCGTGAACATTGCAGACATGACCTGTAATATAAGGCCTAGAAGCGCGGCTGGCAATTGTTTTTTCCTATAACTTCAATAGCTTCGGCGCACCGAAGCCAGAGGACGATCCAAGGATGACTATCAAAGCCCAACAATCCGTTCTGCTCATCATTGACTTGCAGGAACGTCTGCTCCCGGCCATTGACCAGGGCAACGCCGTGATCGAACACACCGCGTGGCTCACGGGCGTGGCTCGCCGCCTGAATGTGCCCATCATCCTCACCGAACAGTACCCGCAAGGCTTGGGCCCCACGGCCCCCGCCATTGCCGGACTCATCCGGCCTGACGAGACACTGGGAAAAGTCCACTTTTCAGCGGTGGCCGAAGGCAATCTACTCAGTCACCCGACCGGACAACGGCAACAATGGGTCATTTGCGGCACCGAATCCCACGTTTGCGTACAGCAAACCGTGCTGGACTTACTCGCAGCGGGCAGACAGGTCAGCGTGGTCGAAGAAGCCGTTGGTTCCCGTCAGGCGCGCGACAAAACCTTAGCATTGGCACGCATGCGCCAGCATGGTGCGGATATTGTTTCGCGCGAGATGGTGGCCTTTGAGTGGCTGAAACAGGCAAACACGCCCGAGTTCCGGGCGGTCCTTAAAGATTTTATTCGCTGAGCTTGGTAAAGCCGGCATCCACGTCGGGCTGGGTCGTTGCACGCACAACACGGGCAACTTCCTGGCCATCCTGCATAAAAATCAGTGCCGGCCATAACTTGACGGCAAACGTCCGGCCCAAGCGACGTCCCTTGCCATCTTCAATACGCAAATGGCGTACCTGCGGGTGGCGCTGCAGGGCATCGGCCACCAACGGCTGCGCTGCCTGACAATGTGGGCATTCGTTAATACCGAACTCCAGCAGCACAGGGCCACGCATGGCATCGACTTCGTCACGGGTCGGTTCTGGCGTAAAAGGAACGGGGGACATGGCGCACTCCTGAACGATCA
>JACCDU011137767.1_pt1 | contig 20085 bp, 15 predicted proteins | sample 7446081 | NCBI WGS metagenome assembly JACCDU01 (sample SAMN15323447, study PRJNA562643) | freshwater metagenome | isolation source: river surface water | place: USA:Blue River Watershed | collected 2017-08-17
AGGACGCGGTCAACCGCTGGTGGTGGAAATGTCTCGCGATGTTCGGCCCGCCGGACGCCGACAGCCCGAACAGTGCGCAGGGCATGCGCTGGGGCATCAAGCGCATCAGCAACGACGACCTGCGCCAGAAGTTTGTGGACGCCACCGTGCCGCAGGCCAAGGTGCTGGGCGTGACCCTGCCCGATCCCGACCTGAAGTGGAACGAGGCCCGTCAGGCCCACGACTACGGCCAGATCGACTGGGACGAATTCTGGGCCACCGTGAATGGCAACGGCCCCTGCAACAAGGAACGACTGGGCGCCCGCGTCAAGGCCTGGAACGACGGGGCCTGGGTGCGCGAAGCGGCCCTCGCCCACAGCCGCAAACAACAGCAACGTCAGATGAAGGAGGCCGCATGAGCGCCGCTGCCAACACCACCGCACTCAAGGAATGGCCCCTCTGGGAAGTTTTCGTCCGCTCCAAGCAGGGCTTGGAACACAAGCACTGCGGCAGCCTGCACGCGTCTGACGCGCAGCACGCCCTGCAGATGGCCCGTGACGTCTACACCCGCCGCCAGGAAGGCGTGAGCATCTGGGTGGTGCAGTCCAGTGCGATTGCCGCCAGCGAGCCCAACGACAAGAGCGAATTCTTCGAGCCCGCGAGCGACAAGGTCTACCGTCACCCGACCTTCTACGAGATCCCTGAAGAAGTGGGGCACATGTGATGGGCGCCCAGGTCACTGCCGTCACGGCACCCGTGGATTACCTCCTGCACCTGGCCGACAACGCGCTGATCCTCGGTCAGCGCAACGCCGAATGGTGCGGCCACGGCCCCATCCTCGAAGAAGACATCGCGCTGTCCAACAACAGCCTGGACCTGATCGGCCAGGCCCGCCTGCTGTACCAGCATGCCGCAGAGCAGATCGGCCAAGGCGCGACCGAAGACACTCTCGCGTATTTCCGCGATGTACCGGACTTCAAAAACTACACCCTGTGCGAGTTGCCGCACATGCCCCTGATGTCGGGCACGGCTCAAGGCGACCGTGATTTTGCGGTCACCATCGTGCGTAACTTCTTGTACAGCAGCCTGATGGTGCTGGTGTGGGACCAGTTGCAAGATTCCAAAGACACACAACTGGCCGCGATCGCCGCCAAGTCGCTCAAGGAAGTGCGCTACCACCTGCGCCACTCGCGCGACTGGCTGGTGCGCCTGGGCGATGGCACCGACGCGTCCCATGCCAAGGCGCAAGCCGCACTCGACCAGCTGCTGCCCTACACGCAGGAATTCTGGAGCGCCAGCCCACAAGAAGCGGCGGCGCAGGCCAATGGCACGGGCATCGACATGGCCGCGCTGCAGAACGACTGGAACCGGATCGTGGACGAAGCCCTGCAAGAAGCCATGCTGCAACGCCCGACGGCAGGCGGTTTCGTGCCCACTGGCAAGCAAGGCATCCATTCGGAGCACCTGGGCTTCGTGCTGGCCGAAATGCAAAGCCTGGCGCGTCAGCATCCGGGTGCCACCTGGTAAATCACGCATGACCACGACCCTGACGCGCGCAGAGCAGGCCTGGCAACTGCTGGAGAGCCTGAGTGACCCGGAAATCCCGGTGATCACGCTGCGCGAGCTGGGCATCCTGCGCGAAGTGCGCGAGGCAGCCAATGGACTGGAAGTGGTCATCACGCCCACCTACAGCGGCTGCCCGGCCATGGGCCAGATCGAGGACGACGTCAAAGCCACGCTGGCCGCAGCCGGCCTGCAGGCCAAAGTCGTCACGCAGCTGGCCCCGGCCTGGACGACCGGCTGGATGACCGAGGCCGCACGCGAAAAGCTGCGAGCCTATGGCATCGCACCGCCGCACGCCTGCGCCAGCGAAAAAACCGGCAGCGCCAACGTGGTGCAGTTCGCCGCCCGCTCGCAGAAGGCAGAAGCGGTGCAGTGCCCGCAGTGCGGCTCGGCCAACACCACCGAAACCTCCCATTTCGGCTCCACCGCCTGCAAGGCCCTTTACCGGTGCCTGGACTGCATGGAACCGTTCGATTACTTCAAGCCTTACTAAAAGCGACCCGCCATGCGCTTTCATGACCTCACTGTTGCCCGCGTCACGCCCGAAGCGGCTGGCGCCGTCGCCATCACCCTGGCCGTTCCGGCCGACCTGCGTGCGCAGTTCGACTTTCAGCCAGGCCAGTTCCTGACCGTGCGCGCCGACATTGGCGGTGCCGATGTGCGACGCAGCTACTCGATCAGCTCGCCCCGCAGTCGACTAGCGCAAGGTGAGCTCGAGCTCGGCATCCGTCCTGTCGAAGGCGGCGTGTTTTCCAACTGGGCAGCCAGCCAGCTCAAGGCTGGCGACAGCCTGCGCGTGATGCCGCCCGATGGACGCTTCACCGTGCAAAAGCAGCGCGCCATCCACCGCGTGGGCTTTGCCGCCGGCTCGGGCATCACGCCCATCCTGTCGATCCTGGCGACCACGCTCGAAGAACAGCCCGAATCCAAATTCACCCTGGTGTATGGCAACCGCCGCATGGACAGCGTGATGTTCAACGAAGCCCTGCAGGACCTCAAGGACCGCTACCCCTCGCGCCTGACGCTGATCCACATCCTCTCGCGCCAGGCGCAGGAAGTGCCGCTGCTCGAAGGCCGCATCGACGCCGTCAAGGTGCGCGCCGTGATGGACGCCTTCCTGCCCGTGGGCAGCATGGACGAGGTCTTCATCTGCGGCCCCGAGGCCATGATCGAAGAAACCGAAAAAACGCTGCTGGATGCGGGTGTCAAGGCAGACCGCATCCGCACCGAACGCTTCACCTCGCCCACCCTCGAAGCCCTGACGCCCGAGCAGAAAGCCAAAGCCGTACTGAGCCACAAGGCCACGCGCGACAGCGGCGAAGTGCAGCTGACCGTGGTGCTCGACGGCAAGCCCTACGAGATGCCGATGAACAAGAACGAGAAGATCCTTGACATCGCGCTCGCCATGGGCCTGGACCTGCCCTACTCCTGCAAAGGCGGCGTGTGCTGCACCTGCCGCTGCAAGGTCACCCAGGGCACAACCGAGATGGACAAGAACTTCACGCTCGAAAAACCCGAGGTCGACGCCGGCTTTGTGCTGTCATGCCAGGCGCGGCCGACCAGCGAACGCGTGGTGGTCAGCTTCGACGAACGCTGATTTTTTCAAAGGCGCCATGCAAAACGCCCCGCATGCGGGGCGTTTTGCTTTGGATGGCCGCGTCGGTCAGAAGCGGTAACCAATGCCGACGCTGGCGGCGACAGGGTCGAGCTTCAGGGTGCCGGCACTGACGCCCTTGGAATACACATCAGTCTTGATGTAGATTTTCTTGACGTCGAAGTTCAAGGACCAGTTCTTGTCCAGTGAAATGTCCACGCCCACCTGAAGCGCACCGCCCCAACTGTGGCTATCCAGAGTAACCGGATTCAACGCCGCGCCTGCATCAAGACTTACGCTGGAAATTTTGGTGTAGTTGATACCTGCACCCACATACGGCTTGTAAGCACCCAGATCAGTGAAGTGGTACTGCATCAGCAGTGTGGGCGGTAGGTGCTTGAAGGTGCCGATATCTGCACCACCTGCGTAGACTGTCTGTTTCTGCGGTACGGTCAGTATCAGCTCAGCGGCTACGTTCTTGTTGAAGAAGTAGCTGACGTCAACTTCAGGAATCGTCTTGTTGTTCACCGTCAGACTCAAAGGGGTGCTGTCCTTGTTCGCCATATCCAAGTTAGTCGCACGGAAACGCACCATCCATGGGCTTTCCTGAGCCTGCACAGCACCCAGTCCACAGGCGGCCAGAGCGGCCAGCACGATCATTTTTTTCATGTTTTCATCCTCTGATTGAGAAGCACAACCGCTTCAGAAGCCATTGGACGCGATGCAGACTCCGCATCTTTTGAGTTGGCTCAAGTCAGGGAAAGCCAAAAAAATGATGCGCGCACTTCTTGAGGCAGATCAACGGTCAGCAGGATGGGCCAAGGGCCCCTGCGGTGTGGCGATGCGCTGCAGCTGCACCTGTGCCGTGCCCTTGCGCCGGAAGCCCAGGCGCTCAGCCGCGGCCTCACTCAGGTCAATGATGTAGCGCTGACCCTTGGGACCACGGTCGTTGATACGCACATGCACCTCTCGACCATTGTCCAGGTTGACGACGCGCAACCAGGAGCCCATGGGCAGGCTGGGGTGGGCCGCCGTGAGGGCGTGTCGGTCAAAACGCTCACCGCTGGCGGTACGCCGCCCGTGCCAGCGGCGACCGCCGTACCAGGTGGCGCGACCCTGCCCCAGCACAGCTTCGGTCTCAGGCTCAGCATCGACGCCGGCCGCCAGCGCGCCCGGACCGTCTGCACGCGCTACCTCGGCCATGGCCTGCACGGCGCAGCCGGGCAAGGCCATGCAGCCCAGGAAGCTGCGGCGCCTCATGCGCCTTTCAGGCGCGACAGGATGTCCGTGGTCGCGGCACTTTGGTTCATGGTGTAGAAGTGCAGCGCCGGCACACCGGCATTGATCAGCTGCTCGCACAGGTCAGCCACCACCTCCAGTCCAAAGGCCTTGATGGACGCGATGTCGTCACCGTAGGCCTGCAGGCGCAGGCGGATCCAGCGTGGAATCTCGGCGCCACAGGCGTCCGAAAAACGCAGCAGCTGCGACGAACTGGTGATCGGCATGATGCCCGGCACCACTGGCACATCGGCGCCCAGCTTGTGCGCCTCGTCCACGAAGCGGAAGTAGGCGTCGCTGTTGTAGAAGTACTGGGTGATGGCCGAGTTGGCGCCAGCCTTCACCTTGGTGACAAAGGCTTGCAGATCGGACTCGGGCGATCTGGCCTGCGGATGCACTTCGGGGTAGGCCGCCACTTCGATCAGGAAGTCGTCACCGGTTTCGGCGCGGATGAAAGCCACCAGATCGCTCGCGTAGTGGAACTCGCCTCCGGCGCCGTAGCCGCTGGGCAGGTCGCCGCGCAGGGCCACCAGACGCTTGACGCCCATGCCCTTGAGCGTGGCCAGCTGGGCGCGCACTGAGGCCTTGGTCGCTCCGATGCACGAGAAGTGCGAAGCCGCCGCCATGCCTTCGGAAATGATGGCGCTCACGGTGGCAAACGTGCCCTCCTGGGTGGAGCCGCCAGCACCGTAAGTCACCGAGCAGAACTCGGGCTGGAGTTTGTAGAGCTGCTGGCGCACGGCACGCAGCTTCTCGGCACCCTCCGGTGTCTTGGGTGGAAAAAATTCAAAACTCACGGGCAACTTCATCGTGCCTCTCCTTCACACAGCCTGTGCAGACCGAATGGCCTGCACAAAAAATTCTCGGTTGCCGTCGCCGCCCTCGATCGGGCTGTCCAGCCAGGCTTGCACCTGCAAACCCGCTGCGGTACATGCCTCGCGGATGCGGGCCTCAACCAGCGCAAACAAGGCCTCATCGCGCACGATGCCGCCTTTGCCCACCTGGCCAGGTTGCAGCTCGAACTGCGGTTTGACCAGCATCAACAGCCGTCCACGCGGCCTGAGCAAGGTCACCACGCCGGGCAAGACCAAGGTCAACGAGATGAACGACACATCGCCCACGATCAGGTCAAAGCCCCGCGCTGCCTCGGGAATGCGCGCATCGCCGGCCTGCAGCTCACGGGCATTGAACCCTTCGATGCAGACCACCCGGGCATCCTGCCGGATGCGTGCATGCAACTGCCCGTGCCCGACGTCAATGCCCACCACCTGCGTCGCACCCAGCGCGAGCAAACAGTCGGTAAACCCCCCGGTGCTTTGGCCCACATCAAGGCAGCGCCAACCCGTCACAGGCCAGCCCGTGGCTTTCAAGGCACCTTCGAGCTTGAGGCCGCCACGCGAAACGTAACGGGCCTCGGCATCGTCGAGCAACACCAGTTCGGCGCCATCGGGGAGCTCGTCGCCATTTTTGGCCACGCGCCGAAAGGCGCCAGCACCGAGACGCCACTGAACGCCTGACGCGATCAGCCGCTGCGCCTGCGAACGCGAGGCCGCCAGGCCCCGCTCAACGAGCAGCTGATCGGCGCGCACGATCAATAACGGTAAGCGTCAGGCTTGTAAGGACCCTGCTTGGGCACGCCAATGTAGGCGGCCTGGTCATCGGTCAACTCGGTCAGCATGGCGCCCACCTTCTTGAGGTGAAGGCGTGCCACCTTCTCGTCCAGGTGCTTGGGCAGCACGTAGACCTTGCCAATGTCGTAAGCGTCCTTGTGGGCGAACAGCTCGATTTGTGCAATCGTCTGGTTAGCGAACGAAGACGACATCACGAAGCTGGGGTGACCCGTGCCGCAGCCCAGGTTCACCAGTCGGCCCTTGGCCAGCAGGATGATGCGCTTGCCGTCCGGGAAGATCACATGGTCGACCTGGGGCTTGATCTCTTCCCACTGGCACTTTTCTTCGAGCTTGGCGACCTGGATCTCGTTGTCGAAGTGACCGATGTTGCAGACGATGGCCTGGTCCTTCATGGCGGCCATGTGTTCGTAGGTGATGACGTCACGGTTGCCGGTGGTGGTCACGAAAATATCGGCCTTGTCGGCAGCCCATTCCATGGTCACGATTTTGTAACCTTCCATCGCGGCCTGCAGGGCGTTGATCGGGTCGATCTCGGTCACCCACACCTGGGCGCTCAGGGCGCGCAGGGCCTGGGCCGAGCCCTTGCCCACGTCACCGTAACCCGCCACCACAGCCACCTTGCCGGCGATCATCACGTCGGTGGCACGCTTGATGCCGTCCACCAGCGACTCGCGGCAGCCGTACAGGTTGTCGAACTTGCTCTTGGTGACCGAGTCGTTGACGTTGATGGCGCGGAACATCAGCGTGCCCTTGGCCGACATTTCCTTGAGGCGATGCACGCCAGTGGTGGTCTCTTCGGTCACGCCGATGATCTGCGCGCTCTTGCGGCTGTACCAGGTACTGTCCTCGGCCAGCTTGGCCTGGATGGCGGCGAACAGGATGCGCTCTTCTTCGCTGCCCGGATTGGCCAGCACCGCCGGGTTCTTCTCGGCCTGCTTGCCCAGGTGCATCAGCAGCGTGGCGTCGCCACCGTCGTCCAGGATCATGTTCGGGCCTTCGCCTTCGGTGCCCTTGGCGCCAAAGTCGAAGATGCGGTGGGTGTAATCCCAGTACTGCTCCAGCGTCTCGCCCTTGAGGGCGAACACCGGCGTGCCACGGGCGGCAATCGCGGCAGCGGCGTGGTCTTGCGTCGAGAAAATGTTGCAAGAAGCCCAGCGCACCTGCGCGCCCAGGGCCTGCAGGGTTTCGATCAGCACAGCGGTCTGAATCGTCATGTGCAGCGAGCCGGTGATGCGCGCGCCCTTGAGCGGCTGCTGGGCGGCGAATTCTTCGCGGATGGCCATCAGACCGGGCATTTCGGTCTCGGCAATTTTGATCTCTTTGCGGCCCCAGTCGGCCAGACCGATGTCGGCGATCACGCAGTCGGCGTTGACGGCGGTTTTGAGAGGTGCATTCATGTGTGCGCTCCAGTGCAAATGGTTGGACCACTGGGGAATGCAGCAATCTTGTAGAAGGACTCACCGCACTGGACCAGTGGATGAGCGTCGTTGCGAATGGAAGGGTTCCGAGCCTCACGCCTGCTGCCAGCTTGACACTGGTAGGCGCTGCAACGCTCCTCGGAATGGGCAAGATTATAGGAGAAGGCGCCCGGCCATGGGGCCAGCCGGTAAAATCAGGACATTGCCGCTCAGCCAGCGCGCAGCACCCAGCGCCCCAGGCGCGCCCATCCCAGGACCCTTTGTGACCTACGCCAACGAGACCCGGCGCCGCCGGACTTTTGCCATCATTTCCCACCCCGACGCGGGTAAAACCACGCTGACGGAAAAGCTGCTGCTGTTCTCCGGCGCGATCCAGATCGCCGGCTCGGTCAAGGCCCGCAAGGCCTCGCGCCACGCCACTTCCGACTGGATGGAAATCGAAAAGCAGCGCGGCATCTCGGTGGCCTCGTCGGTCATGCAGATGCTGTACCGCGACCACGTCATCAACCTGCTGGACACGCCCGGCCACAAGGACTTCAGTGAAGACACCTACCGTGTGCTCACCGCCGTGGATTCGGCACTCATGGTGATCGACGCGGCCAACGGTGTGGAAGCCCAGACCCGCCGCCTGATCGAGGTTTGCCGTCAGCGCGACACACCCATCATCACCTTCGTGAACAAGATGGACCGCGAAGTGCGTGACCCGTTGGACATCCTCGACGAAGTCGAGCGCGAACTGGGTATGCCCTGCGTGCCCATGACCTGGCCCGTGGGCCAGGGCAAGAGCTTTGGCGGCATCGTCAACCTGCGCACGCAGGCCATGACGGTGTTCGAGTCGGGCAGCGAGCGCCGCCCGCAGGACTTCGAGACGATTCCCCTGACCGGGCAGGCCAAACTGGCCGAGCGCTTTGGCCATGAATGGCAAACCGCCATGGACAGCATGGAGCTGGCCACCGGCGCCTCGCCCAGCTTTGACCACGAGGCCTTCCTCGCCGGCAAACAGACGCCCGTGTTCTTCGGCTCCGGTGTGAACAACTTCGGTGTGATGGAAGTGCTGGACGCGTTGGTCGATCTGGCGCCCTCACCGCGCCCGCGCAAGAGTTCGCTCATTGTCAACAAGCAGCCGGTCGAAAAAGAAATCCAGCCCGAAGACGATGCCTTTTCGGGCGTGGTCTTCAAGGTGCAGGCCAACATGGACGCCAACCACCGCGACCGCATCGCCTTCGTGCGCATGGCCTCGGGCAAGTACACGCCGGGCATGAAGCTCAAGGTGCAGCGCACCGGCAAGGAGCTGCGCCCCACCAGCGTGGTCACCTTCCTGAGCCAGCGCCGCGAAGCGGTGGACGAAGCCTATGCGGGCGACATCATCGGCTTCACCACCCACGGCGGCGTGCAACTGGGTGACACCATCACCGATGGCGCCAACCTGCAGTTCACCGGCCTGCCCTTCTTCGCGCCCGAGCTCTTCATGACGGTGATCCTGAAGAACCCGCTGCGCACAAAGCAGCTGCAGCAGGGGCTGGAGCAGCTCGGCGAAGAAGGCGCGATCCAGGTCTTCAAGCCCGAGATCGGTGGCCCCATGCTGCTGGGCGCCGTGGGCCAGCTGCAGTTCGAGGTGGTGCAGCACCGCCTCAAGACCGAATACGACTGCGATGTGCGGCTCGAAGGCTGCCAGTACACCGGCGCCCGCTGGATCACGGCCGACAACGCCCAGGACCTGCGCGAGTTCACCAACACCTACCCTCAGCGCCTGGCGCTCGACGCCGCCGGCACCCTGGCCTACCTGTGCACCAGCCCGTACGACGTGCGCTTGGCGCAGGAACGCTTTCCCAAGATCCACTTCCACCCGCTGCGCGAGCACGCGGGTCTGGCGCTGGGTTCTGCGAACTGATTCACACAAACTCACAGACACGCCGGAGTAGCTCTTTAGAATTCAAATTCTTTTTTTGATTCTGGAGCTACCCATGCGCAAATTCTGGAGCGGGCTTGCCGCCCTCTTTCTCTCATTGACGGCCCACGCCCTCACACTGGACCAGCTCACATCCCAGGACGCCGCCGGCGGCCTGAGAGAAGCCCTGACCCAGGGCGCCAACAAGGCGGTGAGCACACTGGGTACCCCGGATGGGTTTCTGGGCAACCCCAAGGTCAAGATCCCCTTGCCCGGGCAGCTGGAGAAGGCAGCCGGCCTGATGCGCAGCCTGGGCATGGGTGGGCAGGTCAACGAACTGGAAACCGCCATGAACCGCGCCGCCGAAGCCGCCGTGCCTGAGGCGCGCAAACTGCTGGTGGATTCGATCAAATCCATGTCGGTGCAGGACGCCAAAGGCATCCTCACGGGCGGCGACAACGCCGTGACCGAATATTTCCGGCGCACCACTTCAGCGCCTCTGGGTGAAAAATTCAAACCCATCGTGCAGCAGGCCATGGCCAAGGCCAAACTGAGCGAGGCCTATGACCGTTTTGCCGGCAAAGCCGCCAAATTTGGCGTCCTCAAACCCGAAGACAGCCAGCTCGACGGCTATGTGACCCGCAAGGCACTGGACGGGCTGTACCTGATGATCGGCGAGGAAGAAAAGGCGATCCGGCAAAACCCGGTGGGTGCAGCAGGCGATCTGGCCAAAAAGGTTTTCGGCGCACTCGGCCAGTGACACGGTCAGGCATGGCGGATTCGGTTAGCCTATCCCCATGACCTTTCAAACCCTCGATGGCCTGTCGCTGCCCGATCAACCGGCAGGCATCTTCACAGACATCGACGACACCCTCACCACCGAAGGCGCCATCACGCCCGATGCGCTGCAAGCCTTGGCCGATCTCCAGGCTGCAGGCCTGCATGTCATCCCGATCACCGGCCGACCCGTGGGTTGGAGCGAGCCCTTCGCACAGCACTGGCCAGTCGACGCCATCGTGGCCGAAAACGGCGCCGTGGCGCTGGTGCCTGCTGACGGTCAGCCTCTGAGCAAGCACTACCAGCAGGACGAGGCCACGCGAGGGGCCAACTTCGCGCGCATGCAGCAGGTCTTGGCACGCATTGAGCATGAAGTCCCCGGCGCGCAACGCGCCCAGGACAGCAGCGGCCGCGAAACCGACATCGCCATCGACCACAGCGAATTCACCCACCTGCCGCAGGCCGGCATCGATGTGGTGCTGCGCATCATGCAATCCGAAGGCATGACGGCGACCGTCAGCAGCATCCACATCAACGGCTGGTATGGCCAGCACAACAAGTACGAAGGGGCGCGCTGGATCGTGCGCGAACTCTGGGGCCGTGATCTGGCGGCCGAACTGGACCGCTGGGTGTATGTCGGCGACTCGACCAACGACCAGATCATGTTCCAGCACTTTGCGCACAGTGTGGGCGTGGCCAACATCCGCCGGTTTGCAAACCAACTGACCCATCCACCGCACTACATCACGCAAGGTGAGCGCGGCGCCGGCTTTGCCGAGCTGACCACCCATCTGCTGAAGGCGCGCACATGAGTAATACCGACCTCCAACTGGTCTGGCAGGAAGACGGCCACGCCCGCTCGGCGCTTTGGCAAGCCGACAACGGTTCACGCCTGCCTAGCCGCGTGCAAGTGGTCAGCGCGCTCGACGCGGACGAGGCCTACCGGCTGGCCAGCGCAGGCACCGGTCTGCTCTGGCGCGGCGACTTTCAGCAAGCGCGCCAGTTGCTGCAGGCCATGTCGCAGCGCATGGACGCAGCGGCCAGGCGCAAGAAAACGCCTGCCCCCGCCTCTGCCGAAGAAGGGTTTGCCGCCCACCGCAAAGCGCAGGCACTGCGTGTGCGCGTGCTCGGTCAGCTGCTAATCGAACTGGACGGCAGCTACCGCATCCATCTGAAACGCGCGCCCGATGTGGTGCAGGCCTGCACAGAGTCCTGGGGTGCGCCCGATGGCCAGGCACGCGTGGTCTCTCTGCGCAGCCTGCAAGGCCTGATCGGCGCCCACGAGTGGCGCAAGAAGGGCGTGCCGATTGGCGCACTGCAGGATGCACACATCCACCCGCACCACGGCGTGTTTTCGCCGGTGCGCGGCGAGTACGTCGATCTGGTGGCACAAGCCCCACTGCCAGCCGCCTTGCACACCTGCCCTGTCGCATTCGACATCGGCGTCGGTACCGGCGTGTTGTCGGCCGTGCTGGCACGACGTGGCGTGCCGCGTGTGGTGGCCACCGACCTGTCCGAGCGCGCCTTGGCCTGCGCGCGCGACAACATGCTGCGTCTGGGCCTGCAGGACCGCGTGGAGTTGCTGCAGGCCAACCTGTTCCCCCCCGGTCAGGCGGCCCTGATCGTCTGCAACCCGCCCTGGTTGCCCGCCCAGCCCACCTCGGTGCTGGAGCAGGCGGTGTACGACGCAGACAGCGCCATGCTGCGCTGCTTCCTGTCGGGGCTGTCGGCCCACCTGTGCGCAGGGGGCGAGGGCTGGCTGATCCTCTCCGATCTGGCCGAGCACCTGAATCTGCGTTCTCGCGCGCAGTTGCTGCAGTGGATCGGTGAGGCCGGCCTGCAGGTGCTGGACCGGCTGGACACCCGGCCTCGCCACGGCAAAGCCCAGGACGCCAGCGACCCGCTGCACGCGGCGCGTGCGGCCGAAGTCACCTCGCTGTGGCGCCTGGGCGTGGCCTGAAGATCACGCCCGCGCCAGCACCGGCGCCAGCGCCTTGCCGGTGTGCGTGCCCAACTGCACCAACGCTTCGGGCGAAGCGGCAGCCACGATGCGGCCGCCACCGTCGCCGCCCTCGGGCCCCAGGTCGATGACCCAGTCGGCTTCGGCAATGACGTCCAGGTCGTGCTCGATCACCACCACGCTGTGGCCGGCATTGACCAGACGGTGCAGCACACGGATGAGCTTGTCCACATCGGCCATGTGCAGACCGACGGTGGGCTCATCCAGCACATACAGCGTGTGGGGCGCCTTCTGGCCGCGTTTGCCTACTTCGTCTCGCACCTTGGTCAACTCAGTCACCAGCTTGATGCGCTGCGCCTCGCCGCCCGACAAGGTCGGTGAAGGCTGGCCCAGCGTCAGGTAACCCAGGCCCACGTCCTTGAGCAACTGCAGCGGATGCGCGATGCTGGGCATGCTGGCAAAAAACTCGACCGCCTCGTCGACTTCCATCTGCAGCACGTCACCAATGCTTTTGCCGCGCCAGCTCACCGCCAGCGTCTCGGGGTTGAAGCGGGCACCGCGGCAGGTTTCGCAGGGCACTTTCACATCGGGCAAGAAACTCATCTCGATGGTGCGCATGCCCTGGCCTTCGCAACTGGGGCAGCGGCCTTCGCCGGTGTTGAAACTGAAGCGGCCCGGGCCATAGCCTCGGGCTTTGGCCTCGAGCGTTTCGGCAAACAGTTTGCGAATCGTGTCCCAGAAGCCAATGTAGGTGGCCGGGCAGGAGCGCGGCGTTTTGCCGATCGGGGTCTGGTCGACTTCGAGCACGCGGTCGATGGCCTCGTAGCCTTGCACGTCAGCACAGCCCATCAGTGGTACACGCTTGCCCATGTCCTGCGCCACACGGCCAGCCTGGGTGCTGCGTTGCTGAACCAGTGCCTGCACATTGGTCAGCAGCACATCGCGCGCCAGCGTGGACTTGCCGGACCCGCTGACACCGGTGATGGCCACCAGACGTTTCAGGGGGACTTCGACGTTGACGTTTTGCAGGTTGTGCAGCTGGGCGCCACTCACGGTCAACCAGTGCAGGGCAGCGCTCTGCGCTGCAGAGCAATTGGGGTCAGAGCCCGAGTTTCGCTGCGCAAAATCGGGATCCGACCCCAATTGCTCCAGCGCCACGACACGACGTGGCTGCAGCGGATGCTTCATCGCATGCAGCAAATAACGGCCAGTCTGCGAATCTGCAGCGCGGGTGATGTCTTCGGCCGTGCCCTCGGCCACCAGCCGCCCGCCGCGTTTGCCGGCGCTCGGCCCGATATCGATGATGTGGTCGGCTCGGCGAATCGTGTCTTCGTCGTGTTCGACCACCACCAGCGTATTGCCCTTGTCACCCAGCTTGTGCAGAGCGTTGAGCAAGATTTGATTGTCCCGCGCGTGCAGACCAATCGTCGGCTCATCGAGCACGTAGCACACGCCTTGCAGGTTGCTGCCCAGTTGCGCGGCCAGACGGATGCGCTGGGCTTCTCCACCACTGAGCGTGGGCGCGCCGCGGTCGAGCGTGAGGTAGCCCAGGCCCACTTCTTCGAGGAATTCGAGGCGGCTCCTGATTTCAGGGATCAGGTCGCGAGCGATGTCGGCTTCGCGGCCGGCCAGTCGCAAGGTCTCGACCCAGCGGCGCACATCGGTCACGGACAGGCGGGCGATGTCGGTGATGCGCCAGGCCTGATGGCCAACGCCGTGCAATTTGACAGCGCGGGCCGTGGCATTCAGGCGTGTACCCTCACACGAGGGACAGACCACATCGGCCACGTCTTCGACTTCGGGCTCAGCAAAGGTCTGCTCGCGCCCCTTGTCCTTGTCGTCACGCACCGAATCGTCAAAGACCTTGCGCTGTTCCTTGCTGAGCTTGACGCCAGTGCCCACACAGTCAGGACACCAGCCGTGCTTGCTGTTGTAAGAGAACAGCCGCGGGTCCAGCTCGGCATACGAGGTGGCGCAGGCCGGGCAGGCACGCAGCGTCGAAAACACGCGGTGCTGGCCGATGCGGGCGGTGGAGGTGCCGCTTTCCAGCGCCTCTTTGAGCCCATCGAGGTGGCTGAGCACATGCACCACACCCTTGCCATGTTCGAGCGCCGTGGCCAGCGCCTGGCGCAGCACTGTCTCCTGCGCGGGTAGCACATCGAGGCTGGCCACGGGCAGCTCGATGGTGTGCTCCTTGAAGCGGTCGATGCGCGGAAAGCCTTGAGTGGGCAGGAATTCACCGTCGACACGCAGATGCGTGTAGCCCCGCGGGCGCGCCCATTCGGCCAGCTCGGTGTAGACGCCCTTGCGGTTGACCACCAGCGGCGCCAGCAGACCGATGTGCTGGCCCTTGAAGTGGGTCATGAGCTGCGCGGCGATGCTGTCGGGGGTTTGCGGCTGCACCGGGGTGTCGTCGTGCACGCAGTGCTGGATGCCAAGCTTGACGTACAGGAGGCGCAAAAAGTGCCAGACCTCGGTGGTGGTACCGACGGTGGATTTGCGACCACCGCGCGAGAGGCGCTGTTCGATGGCCACGGTGGGTGGGATGCCGTAGACGGCGTCGACCTCAGGTCGGCCTGCGGGCTGCACGATGCTTCGGGCGTAGGCGTTGAGGCTTTCGAGGTAGCGGCGCTGGCCTTCGTTGAAAAGGATGTCGAAGGCGAGTGTGGATTTGCCGGAGCCGCTGACGCCGGTGATGACGTTGAACTGGCCACGGGGGATGTTGACGCTCAGGTTCTTGAGGTTGTGTTCCTTGGCATTGACGATCTGGATGACGTCCTGTTGGCTGGCCGCTTGTGCTTTGCTGCGCAAAGCAGAGAAATCGGGATCCGACCCCGATTTCTCCACTGAAGGGCCAAGCTCGCTGCGTGGGTGGTAGAGCGCGGACTTCTCGGCTACGCCAACCGCCTCATCCATCGCCTCGGCATAGTCACGCAAAGCGGCGCCAGTGTGCGATGTCGGGTGCAGGCGCACATCTTCGGGCGTGCCTTCGGCCACCACGAGGCCACCGCCCTCCCCGCCTTCGGGACCCAGGTCGATCAGCCAGTCGCTGGCGCGAATCACGTCGAGGTTGTGTTCGATGACGATGAGCGAGTGCCCCGCTTCAAGCAGTTTGCGCAGCGCGCGCATGAGCTTGGCGATGTCGTCGAAGTGCAGACCTGTGGTCGGCTCGTCGAACAGGAACAGCGTGCCTTTGCGTGCCAGGCTCTGGCGGCTGTTGCTCGCACTCTTGGCGGCTTCAGCCAAAAAGCCGGCCAGCTTGAGGCGCTGCGCCTCACCGCCCGAGAGCGTGGGCACGGGCTGACCTAGGCGCACATACTCGAGACCCACATCGACGATGGGCTGCAGGGCGCGGATGACTTCGCGGTCTTGCGCGAACAAGGCTGCGGCTTCGCTGACGGTGAGTTCCAGGATGTCGGCGACGTTCAGCAACCGGGCCTGGCCACCGATGGCTTGGCGCTCGATCCTGATCTCCAGAATCTCTGGACGGTAGCGTTTGCCGTCGCAGTCGGGGCAGCGCAGGTACACGTCGCTCAGGAACTGCATCTCGACGTGCTCGAAGCCCGAACCGCCGCAGGTGGGGCAACGGCCGTCACCGCTGTTGAAGCTGAACTTGGCCGCGGTGTAGCCACGCTGGCGCGATTCGGGCGAGGTGGCGAAGAGTTCGCGGATGGCGTCCCAGGCACCCACGTAACTGACCGGATTCGAGCGCGCTGTCTTGCCGATCGGCGACTGGTCGACGAACACCACATCGCTCAGGTGGTCGGCGCCCAGCAGGCGGTCGTGTGCGCCGGGTGATTCGGTGGCCTTGCCAAAGTGGCGCATCAGTGCGGGCGCCAGTACGTCCTGAATGAGGGTGGACTTGCCCGAGCCGCTGACGCCCGTCACAGTGACGAGACGCTGCAGCGGGAAGTCCACCGAAACGTTTTGCAGGTTGTGCTCGCGCACGCCTTCGAGGATCAGGCGCGGCGTGCTGTCGGTGACCATGCGCTTGAAACCGAGGCCAACCTGCTTGCGCCCGCCCAGGTACGCACCGGTCAGGGTGTCGGCACGGCGCAGATCGGCGGTGCTGCCATCGAAGACGATCTGCCCCCCGCGCTCGCCCGGGCCGGGGCCCATGTCGATCATGCGGTCGGCGGCAAACATCACGGCGGGGTCATGTTCAACCACCACCAGGGTGTTGCCGGCGTCACGCAGGCGCATCATGGCCTGGGTGATGCGGCTCATGTCGCGCGGATGCAGGCCGATGCTGGGCTCGTCCAGCACGAAGAGGGTGTTGACGAGGCTGGTGCCAAGCGCGGTGGTGAGGTTGATGCGCTGGACTTCACCGCCACTCAGGGTACGGCTTTGGCGGTCGAGTGTGAGGTAGCCAATGCCGACGTCACAGAGGTATTTGAGCCGCGTGGTGATTTCTTCGAGCAGCAGTTGGAGAGCCTTGTCTTCTGCGCTTTGAGCCTCTGTTGGGGGCCTGCTGTCGTCAGAGCGTGGAGCCAGCTGCCCCGCGCTCTCCCCGGCAGAGGCCTGCCCCGCACGATCAGAAACCAAAGCAAAAAACCGCCGCAACCGATCCAGCGGCATCAGCATCATGTCGTGCAATGACAGCCCCGGCAGCGCCTCCAGCTGCGCTCGCGTCCACTTCACGCCCGTGGGCATGAAACGTTTCGAAGGGTCCAGCACCGCATCCGCGTCTTCCTTGGAACCAATGCGCCACAACAGGCTCTCGGTCTTGAGCCGTGCACCACTGCACGAAGGGCACTCGGTGTAGCTGCGGTACTTGGACAGCAGCACCCGGATGTGCATCTTGTAGGCCTTGCTCTCCAGATACTCGAAGAAGCGCGCGATGCCGTACCACTGCTGGTTCCACTTGCCGTTCCAGTTGGGCGAGCCCTTGATCACCCAGTCTTTTTGCGCCTCGGTCAGCTTGGCCCAGGGCGTGTCGCGCGGAATGCCCGCCGCTTCGGCATGGCGCATCAGATCGTCCTGACACTCCTGCCAGGCGGGCGTCTGGATGGTCTTGATGGCGCCAGCGCGCAAGGTCAGCTTGTCGTTCGGGATCACCAGCCCGTAATCGACGCCGATCACGCGGCCAAAACCCCGGCAGGCCTCGCAGGCCCCCACCGCCGAGTTGAACGAGAACATCGACGGGATCGGGTCGGTGTAGCGCAGGTCGCTGTCGGGGCAGTGCAGGCCTGTAGAGAAGCGCCAGAGATCAGATCCGGCGTCACCTTCGACGTAAACGTTCAAACGTCCAGACCCGCGCTTCAATGCCACCTCGATGGCTTCGACCACGCGGGCCTTTTCAGCGTTTGACAGTCGGAAGCGGTCGGCCACCACGTCCAGCACCTTGCGCGGACCGGTGGGCGTAGCCACCTCGCGCTCGGCCTGCACCTTGGTGAAGCCACTGGCCGAGAGCCACTGCTCGACCTGCTCGGCCGTGGTGTTCGACGGCAGCTCGACCGGGAAGGTCAGGTACAGGCGCGGGTCCCCGGCCTCTGCGGCTCGGCGCTGCAGTTCGGCGTAAATCGTTTCAGGGCTGTCGTGCCGCACCGGCTGCGCGGTGTCGCGGTCAAACAGATGACCCAGACGCGCGAACAGCAGCTTGAGGTGGTCGTTCAGCTCGGTCATCGTGCCCACCGTGGAGCGCGAACTGCGCACCGGGTTGGTCTGGTCGATGGCGATCGCCGGCGGCACGCCCTCGACCTTGTCGACCGCAGGCTTGTCCATGCGGTCCAGAAACTGGCGCGCGTAGGCGCTGAAGGTCTCTACATAGCGCCGCTGGCCCTCGGCATACAGCGTGTCGAACACCAGGCTCGACTTGCCCGAGCCACTCGGGCCGGTAACCACGGTCAGCTCGCCGGTGCGGATGTCGAGGTCGAGGTTTTTGAGGTTGTGCTGGCGGGCGCCACGGATGCGGATGAGACCTTGGGACATGTCGGGCTTTTCAGGATGAGGCCAAACATTCTAGGGGGCAGATCAGCACACGATTTGCCCAAAAACAAAGGCCACGCAGATGCGTGGCCTTTGTAGGCCACCGGGTCGGGCCGGTGGCAAGCCAGGATTACTTGGCAGCGCTGGCGTCAGCAGCCGGAGCGCTGGCAGGCGCAGAAGCGGCCGGCGCCGGCTCATGCGTCTCGATGCCGTGCTTTTCGCCGCCCATGTCGATGTCGCCACCGCGGCTGATCATGAACAGTGCCACAGCAGCAAAAACGATGAAGCCCACAACCAGTTTCCACATGTTTCTATCTCCAGAAGTACAAATGAGAAGGCCCTCCACAGAGGGGAGGGCCTGAATTTAGCACCCGAGTCACCCCGGGTAGCTTACAGCCTTGAATCCGTCGGGATTCAGTCGCCGGCGTAGATGTCCACGTCCTTGGTTTCACGCACGAACAGCAGACCGATCACGAAAGTCGCGGCGGCGATCACGATGGGGTACCACAGGCCGTAGTACATGTCACCGTTCTGGGCCACCATGGCGAAGGCGATGGTGGGCATCAGGCCACCGAACCAGCCGTTACCGATGTGATACGGCAGCGACATGGAGGTGTAGCGGATGCGGGTCGGGAACATTTCCACCAGCATGGCGGCGATCGGGCCGTACACCATGGTCACGTAGATCACGAGGATCGACAGGATGATGATGATCATGACCTTGTCAACCTTGGCCGGATCGGCTTTGGCGGGGTAACCGGCTTCCTTCAGGGCTTCGGAGATTTCCTTCTTGAAGGCAGCAATGGCGGCGGTGCTTTCAGCGGTGAACTTGGCGTTCTCCACCTTGGCGACAGGTGCCACGATTTCTTTCTCGCCGATCTTGACCTTGGCAGGACCTGCTTCGGCAGCCACAGCGTTGGAGTAGCTGACCGATTGCTGGGCCAGGAAGCGCTTGGCGATGTCGCAGGACTTGGTGAAGTCGATCTCGCGAGCAACCGGGTTGCCCTGGAACGAGCAGTCACCGGCAGAAGCGGTCACGGACACTTGCGCAGACTTCTGAGCCTTGGCCAGATCCGGGTTGGCGGCTTCGGTCAGCTTGGCGAACAGCGGGAAGTAGGTCACCACAGCCAGCAGCAGGCCGGCGAGGATGATGGGCTTGCGGCCAATCTTGTCGGACAGGGAACCAAACACCACGAAGAACGGGGTGCCGATCACCAGGGAAGCCGCCACCAGCAGGTTGGCCGTGGCGCCGTCCACCTTCAGCACGCTGGTCAGGAAGAACAGGGCGTAGAACTGACCCGAGTACCAGACCACGGCCTGACCGGCGACCAGACCGAACAGGGCCAGCAGCACGATCTTGAGGTTTTTCCATTGGCCAAAGGATTCAGCCAGAGGCGCCTTGGAGGTCTTGCCTTCGGACTTCATCTTCTGGAAGGCAGGAGATTCGTTCATCGACATCCGGATCCAGACAGAAATGCCCAGCAGCAGGATGGACACGATGAACGGCACACGCCAGCCCCAGTCGGCAAAGGCCGCTTCACCGATGGCAGTACGGGTACCCAGAATGACCATCAGCGACAGGAACAGGCCCAGCGTGGCTGTGGTCTGGATCCAGGCGGTGTAGGCACCGCGCTTGCCGTGCGGGGCATGCTCTGCCACGTAAGTGGCAGCGCCACCGTATTCACCACCCAGCGCCAGGCCCTGCAGCATGCGCAACGCGATCAGGATGATCGGGGCAGCCACGCCGATGCTGGCGTAGTTGGGCAGAACACCCACTATGAAGGTCGACAGACCCATGATCAGGATGGTCACCAGGAAGGTGTATTTGCGGCCGATCATGTCGCCCAGACGGCCGAACACTAGCGCACCGAAGGGGCGCACGATGAAGCCGGCGGCAAAAGCCAGCAGGGCGAAAATGAACGCGGCGTTCGGATCCAGGCCGGCAAAGAATTGCTTGGCGATGATCGCTGCGAGCGAACCGTACAGATAGAAGTCGTACCACTCAAAGACGGTGCCCAGAGAAGAGGCAAAAATCACCTTCTTCTCTTCGGCCGTCATCGGACGGGGCG